>Ga0187875_10000054_pt1 | contig 99623 bp, 71 predicted proteins | sample June2016WEW_17_1_2_FD_132978 | JGI IMG/M metagenome (GOLD analysis project Ga0187875, IMG submission 132978) | Peatland microbial communities from SPRUCE experiment site at the Marcell Experimental Forest, Minnesota, USA - June2016WEW_17_10 | ecosystem: Environmental > Terrestrial > Soil >... | reverse complement strand
GAGGACGGTGCGGGAATAATCTTTGACGACGTCGCTCAACAGAATTCCGAGAGCGGAAAGGGCCCCGGGTAATGCGGGCACGATGACATGCGGAATGCTGAGTGCCTGCGCCAAAGAACAGGCGTGCAGGCCTCCGGCGCCGCCGAAGGCGACGAGAGCAAAGTCGCGGGGATCGCGGCCCCGCTCAATGGAGACTACGCGGATCGCTTTTTCCATCGTGGAGTTGACTACTCGGATCACCCCGGCAGCAAACTTTTCCAGAGTGAGCGGACTTCCCTGCTGCTTCAGCCATTCGCGGGTGATGCGGCGGGTTCGGTCGAGATCGAGAATGAAGCCGCCGCCGAGAAAGCCCGTAGGTTGCAGGCGGCCTAATAAGAGGTTGGCGTCGGTGACGGTGGGGTGGATGCCGCGGCCATAACAGATCGGGCCGGGATCGGCGCCAGCAGATTCAGGACCGACGCGAAGAACACCGGCGGCGTCAAACCGGGCGAGCGAGCCTCCGCCGGCACCGACCGTGTGGATGTCGAGCATGGGGACACCGATGGGCAGGCCGGCAATTTCGGCATGGCTGGCGGTCACGATATCGCCTTCGACTAATGAAACGTCCGTGGAGGTACCTCCCATGTCGAAGGCGATGATGCGGTCGGAGCCGCTGTGGCGGGCGCTGGCCGCGGCGCCCACAACGCCTCCGGCCGGCCCCGAGAGTACGGTGCGGACGGGTTCGCGAGCGGCGGCGGCGAGCGTGGTAATGCCGCCGCTCGATTGCATGACGAAAATGCGTGGAGCCGCCGACGCTAAAGCCCCAGGATTTTTGTGGGCGACTTTCGCGGCGCTGAAACGCCGCTCTGCGCGGTATTCCACAGGCCGATCTGGACAACTGAGTTGTTTTTCTCGGCGCTCGAGATTTTCCAAGTAACGTTGCATCACCGGCTGCAGGTACGCGTTGACTACTACGGTCGAGGTACGTTCGTATTCGCGGAACTCAGGCAGAAGCTGGTGAGAGATGGAGAGCGGAATGCTCAGGTGTTCGAAAGCTTGCGCGATCGCTAACTCGTTTCCAGGATTCGCGAACGAGAATAGCAGCGAGATCGCGATCGATTCAGGATGATTCTGCGTCACGCGCGAGACTAGCAATTTCAGATCGACCGGCGAAGGAGCAGTTAGGATTTCTCCGTCGCTGGCTGTGCGTTCCTCGATGCCGAAGCGCAGCTTGCCGGGAACGAGCGGTTCGACGCGATCAAAGAAAAAGTCGTACAGCTTGGGGCGTGCCTGGCGTCCGATCTCGATCGCATCCTCGAAACCAGCCGTGGTGATCAGAGCAGTGCGCGCGCCTTTTCGTTCCAGCAAAGTGTTGGTGCCCACGGTGGTGCCGTGAAGAATCACGAACTCGCCTTGGTGATCGATCTTGCGGAGGGCTTCGACGATGGCCTGGGAGGGATCGGAGGGAGTGGAGAAAACTTTCAACATTCTCACCCCGCCAGCAGGATCTGCCCAGACGACATCGGTGAAGGTACCCCCGGTGTCGATGGCGACGCGAAGTGGTTGGGAGCCGAGGGGCATGGAGGGAATTCGGAAATCAGGGTAACATTTGCGGCTATGAGATATGAATTCCTCGTCGAAACCTACACCACCGAGTGGGGGAAGGTGGTCAGCGTGGGGAGTGAGTTTCGGAACGAGGATCTTTCGGTGCGTCGGCGCGAAGGCGATCCACGCGGGCGCAGCGTGCATCAACAGATGGGGCATCCGTGCGTGAGCGAAGATCTTTGGTTCCGTAACATGCTGGCGATTGATGTGAGTGCACCTCCGCTGCCGAAGCAGGAGACGCGCTTCGAGTTCATGAGGCGCTATGCGGAAGACAGTGGCAAACGGCTTGCAGCCTTGCAAGCAGAGCACGAGGCGTGGTGGGAAGAGGATGTGAAGTTTCTCGATGCGCGGCGGTCTCGATCATGAGGGAGGACGCGGTGCATTTCGCATACCTCGCATGATCGCGGACAGTTGATGGCCATGCTGCGTATGGTGGGGCGGGATGTGCTCAGCAATTACGGGCCGACTGCGGATACGGGTGGGCGGATGCAGAATCATGCGCTACGATGTGTGCATATCCGAGTTTGGAGGCGCTGCTTGCTGGAGAGGCGACGGGCGGGGCGAAGGTGAAGTTGCCGGGTGGCGGCGAGAAAGCGGTTCCGGAAAGGCCCAGCTAGGCGTTTCGGTCGATGCACGCGTATCAAAACGCCGCAGATCGTAGGATGGGTTGCGTTCGTCTTCTCTGACGCGAACAGAACTTACTGCGACCACAAAAATGGGGATCTCATGAATCTGACGCAAGAGCCCGAACTCGTAACCTGGCCCGAAACTCACTGCATTTTTATCGAGAAAGTCGGACCCTTTCAAAATACTGCTCCTCTGGCGTGGCAAACTCTCCACCAATTTGTGCCTCGCATTTCGGAACACAACACGATCGTGGGATATATGAGCCTTTATAAAGTAGAGGCCAAAATATATCGCGCAGGCGCCACGCTCGCCGCAGAACCCACGAACTTGCCAGACGGCCTCACGTATTCAAAATTTAGCGGGGGTAAATACAGCCGCTTCGTTTTGACAGGGCCTTATTCCGACCTGCCCGTAGCCTCTGGCCGCGTTTTCGAGATCGTGTCCGAGAAGCAAATCCAACGTCGAGATGACTTCTGTATCGAAAATTACGTCAACGATCCGCGAACGACTGATCGGCAGCGATTGATTGCTGAAATATTGATTCCCACGAAGAGCTACTCATAGTGTTGATCAACACACACCGTGTGCGCCCTCGCTCGTCTTAGGCTCGCTGCTCTTAGTCAGACAGCCGAGAGCGGCTGTCCCACGTAAGCCATGGTGAGCCAGACAGCATATTCTCACCGCTGAAGCGGTTCGGAATGACAAAGCTTATGCCATGGAATCCCCATCGACGCCTCCGACTCTGTTCTTATCCCTTCGTGGTGAAGGCCAACGTCAGCAGCGTTTTTTGCTCCACTTCATGCGCTTTGGCGCTGCCGGTGGCGGGGCTGGCGCTGGAGCTGCGCTTGACTGACATCACATGCCGGGCGCCGGCGATACGTTCGAGGCGCGGGAGCATGTTGAACAACGCACCCATGTTGGCAGGCTCTTCCTGGACCCAGACGATATCTCCGGTTTCGCCGTGGCGAGCAAATTCGGCGATGAGTTCTTTTTCCGGAAAGGGATAGAGCTGTTCGAGGAACACGATCGCGGTCGAGTTGTCTTTTCTCTTCTTGCGTTCGGCGTGCAGCTCGTGGCCGATCTTACCGGTGCAGACCAGGATGCGATCGGCTTCTCCGATTTCCGCGTCGGGCAGTACGTTCTGGAAATTTTTGTGAGTAAAGTCCGCGATCGGTGAAGACGCATCGGGATGGCGCAGCATGCTCTTGGGCGTGAAAACGACCAGGGGTTTCCGCCAGTGGCGCAAGGCCTGGCGGCGAAGCAGATGAAAATACTGCGCGGCGTTCGAAGGCTGAGCGATCTGGATATTGTGTTTCGCGGCGAGTTGCAGGAAGCGCTCGATGCGGGCGCTGGAGTGTTCCGGTCCCTGCCCTTCGTAGCCGTGGGGAAGAAGCAAGACGAGACCAGAGAGCAGACTCCATTTGGCTTCGCCGGCGGAAATAAATTGATCGATGATGGCTTGCGCGACGTTTACGAAATCGCCGAACTGCGCTTCCCAGAGGACCAACGTCTCGGGATAGTCGCGGCTGTAGCCATATTCGAAGCCGAGCACGCCCGGTTCCGAAAGAGTTGAGTTGTGAATTCCGCAGCGGGCCTGATCCGCGGCAATGCTTTCCAGCGGAACGTATTCGTTCTCGTTTTCAATGTCGATGAGAACGGAGTGGCGCTGGTTGAAAGTGCCGCGGCGGGAGTCCTGTCCGGAAAGGCGAACCGGAATGCCGGACTTTACCAAGCTGGCAAAGGCAAGAGCCTCGGCCATGCCGTAGTCGACAGGTCGCTTGCCTGCGCCCATCTCGGAGCGCTGTTCCAGTAATTTCTTTACCTTGGGATGAATGTGGAAGCCGTCGGGATAAGTACTGAGGTGGTTAGTAAGGTCCGCAAGCTCCTCGGTGGAAAGCCCGGTTTCCACTTCGTACTCAGGCTTGTAAAGACCGCCGTAGTATCGGTCCCAATAATTGGGCAACTCGCGAAGGGTCGGCTTCTTGGTAACCTTGCCGGCGGCTTTTTGCGCGGTTTCAAACTCGGCTTTGATTGCGGCAGCTTGTGCGGGTGCATCGGTCGCGCCGATATCGTCGGCGTAAATCTCCCAAAGCGGTGGGTGCTCTTTTATCTTCTTATAGAGCAGCGGCTGAGTCACGGTAGGATCATCGACTTCGCTGTGTCCGTGACGGCGGTAGCCGATGAGATCAATCACAACATCGGTACCGAACTGGTAGCGGTATTCGGTGGCAAGGCGGGCGACGCGGACGACGGCGTCCACATCTTCGCCGTTGACGTGGAGGATGGGGATGGACTGACGACGGGCGATACAGGCGGCGAAGCGTGTGGAGTGCTCTTCCAGATAGCTGGTGGTGAATCCGAGCAGGTTGTTGACGACTACGTGAATGGTGCCGCCGACGGTGTAGCCGGGAAGGTCGGCATAGTTCATGGTTTCGGCAAGGATGCCTTGCCCGGCAAAAGCGGCGTCGCCGTGCACCAGCAGCGGTAGATATTTTTCGCGTCCGCCTTCGCCGGTGCGATCTTGCTTGGCGCGGGTGCGGCCCACAGTCACGGGATCGACAGCCTCGAGGTGGCTGGGATTGGAAACCAGATGAATGTGAGCCTTGTTACCGCTCCGGGTAATGTATTCGCCGGTCGCGCCCATGTGATACTTCACGTCGCCGGAGCCAAGCACACTGCGTGGATCGACATCTTCGAAACCAGCAAAAATTTCTTCCGGATCCCGCTTGGCAACGTGGGCGATCACGTTGAGGCGTCCGCGATGGCTCATGCCCATCACGAGTTCAACGGCTCCGAGGCGGGAGCCGGTGTCTAGAATCTCATCCACTAGCGGAATCAGAGCGGTGACGCCTTCGAGCGAGAAACGCTTGCTGCCGAGATAGCGCTGCTGCATGACCTGCTCGAAGACGTCGGCGCGGATGAGCAGATCCAGAATGCGCCGCTGATCGTTTTCTGTAACCTCAGATTCAGGAGCCGGCGATTCCATGCGCTCGTAGATCCAGCGGCGGCGTTCGGGAGCGTAGATGTGATTGATTTCAACGCCGATGGTTGAGGAATAGATGGCGCGGGCTTCGCGGGCAAACTCGCCCTCTCTTTGCAGTTCGGAGGTTTCACGGGGACGGAGAAAACCGAGGGGATCGAGATCGCCCTCTAAGTATCCCCACTGGCGGTAGGCGTTGAAGATGCGTTCGCGCTCGGGGTTGTTCGCGTGACGCGATGAATTACCGGCAACTGCGATTGCAATGCCGCCGTTCGATGTTCTGGATTTTGGCGTGGCCATATTAGCTCTTTACTAGGATAACGGATGCACGGCGGGATGAGGGAGATTCGGGCATCCAGAAAAACCATTCAACGCAGGGGCACGGAGGAGCACAGCGTAAAGCAGCCGAAGCGGATGGCCCGATTCGGGGCATCCGCTTCGGCTTACAGCTCATCGTTTTCTTGACTGCGCTAGAAATTGAACAAGTCGAACAAGTCGCCGAGAGCAGGACTGTTGACCGGCGCGTACTTGCTGACCTTAGCGTCATATTTTGGATCCGGGAAGTTGTCACGGCTGCGATTCGTCAACGGCGCGATTCCCCAGTTCCGTTCAATGAACTTGAGGATCGAGACGTGATCGGAGTAGTCGTGAGAAATGCGACCAGCATTGGTGAAAGGCGAAACCACGAGCAGCGGAATCCGCGTGCCATCGCCAAAATAGTCAAGCGGTTGGATGTAGCCGGAGTCGTAGTAACCACCGCCTTCATCAAAGGTAATAAAAATCGCAGTGCTGTTCCACAGGTCAGAGTTCGCCTGCACACCATCGATGATCTTCTTTACGAAGCCTTCGAAGAGATCGACCTTCGACGATGCGGGGTGGCCGTCGACCCACCCGCTGGGTTTGACGAAGGAAACCGCCGGCAGCGTACCGTTCTTGATCTCTTTATACAGATCAATCGTGTCTTTCAAATGCGCCGTGCGAACGGCGGCATTTGTCATGATCGAGGTTGAGTATTGAAAGAAGTTGCAAATGTTGCAGTATTGGTCGCTGGTGGGACCTACCTTTCCATAATTGAGCTGATATTTGTCATTGAGATAGGCGTCAAACTGATCACCGAAGTAGGCAAACGAAATATTCTTCTCGAGCAGGGCGTCGCCGATGTTCCGGACGGTTGAAGGTGGCACTGTAAACGCCGTGTTGTAGACATAGTTATCGGTGTAGGCGTTGGAACCATCACCAAAATAGCCCGGATTGTAGTTGTTGAGAAGATAGTAATGTCCCGGTGCGCAGCGAGGATCAACCTGCGTGGGAAGTTTGCTGAGGTAATCCAACACTGAAAATGCGCCCGGCGCATTCGAGTCGGAGCAGTTCGTATAGGAACCGCCGCCGTAAACCGGACTGCCGAATCCACCGCCACCGTAGCCGTCCTCTGTGTACCAGTTGTTTGTACCAGGCGCCGCGTTCGGGTTTGCGATCTCATCGACCACGCCGGCGTCCGGCGTACCCGCATAAACCTTCTGGTTGTGCGGTGGCACCGCCGGATTGCCGTTCCCACCGCTGAACCAGATCGCGTCACCGGTACCCATCATGATGTGGTTAGCGCCGGTTCCACCCATAACTGCCTGATGGTAGTTGTCACTCATCGCGTAATTATCAGCCAGAAACTTCAGGTAAGGAGCATCGCCTTGGAGCACGTTATAGAAGCCCATCGAGGTCGAGCCTTCGCCCGTTGTTGTGGCCGTTGGCGAGTACTCCGTGCTGAAATTTGCAGGCTGCGCCAACCCGTTGGTGCCAGCCCCGACTGTGACTTCAACCCAGGGGAAGAGGTCAGATCGGCAGCCGCTGGGATTCCACGTGGCGGAGTAGGCGATGTTGCAGTCCGTTTGTTGCCACATCTGGTAGAAACGGTGAACCGGACTGGCGGCATACGAATCGTACGGAAATGTGTCCGAGGTAAGTTGAAATGGTCCCGGAGGGAGATCAGTGACGTTGAGGACGCGGTCATCCGGAACGTGAGAAGACTGGCCGGTACCACCGGTTAGCAGGTATTTGTAGTAACCGCTGGCCAGTCCGTTTTCGGAGGCTTGCGCTTCGCCCAACGTACAGATCCCGTTGTTTTTGCAAACATTTGAAGGGCCGCCGGTCAAAGGTGCGGGAAGCGCCGAAAATAAAGATTTTTCCATCGGACTGATTTGATAACCGTCCTCATGGTTGTCGATGGCGGAATACTGCAGCGCCTCCGAAAAGTTCGGGCCAGGTGTTCCATCTTCATTGACAATGCCCTTGGAAAGGAGATTGTCGACGGTTTGCCCGCTCTTCGGCTTGTAGGTGGCAAAGATATGATCGAAGGTGCGATTCTCGCCAATGATCACTATCGCATGCTTGATGGGCGAGGCAGTCTGAGTGCTCTGGGCAAAGTGTTTGGCGGGTTCTTGAGCGGCGACCGGGGCCGGCGCTCCCAGGTTGACAAGCACGGCAAACAAGCTTGTGCCAAACGCGAGGTGCTTTCTGGCTTGTGCCAGCAGATTGCACGACGACATGAATTTCCTCCTTAGGATAATGCGAAGAGCTGAAGAGTCGAAGAACTACAGTCGCCAAGGTAGCGGGTCAGAGTGACACGAGTGTAAATTCCAGATGAAAAGAAATTCACAAACATAGGATGATCGCTGGAGCAATATCTGCGGATCGTCGGCAAGAAGCGGTCCACGACACCCAACATGAACCGCAGGTTAAAGAATTCCCACAGCTTGCCAAACAGCCTAAGGCTGTTTCTGCAGAAACTCGTGGGCGGCAAGCACGAGGTAAACTGCTAGCGACCGCTGCACGGCCGGATCGATTAGCCCGTCAAAATGCCGACTCTTCTTGGAATACCGCTGGATGGGAACTCGTCATTTCTTCGTGGACCTGCGAGTGCTCCCGCAAAAATTCGCGAAGCCCTACGCAGCGACGCTTCCAACAAATGGTCGGAGCTGGGCGTGGACGTGGGTGCGGCCGGCGCTTTTGCCGATGCCGGCGATCTGCGGTTGAACGATTCGCGGGAGGAGGCCGGCGAAGACTTTTTGCAGATTGAGCGCGCCATCGATGCGTTGCTGGAGAAAGGGGACCGGCCGATCTCACTAGGCGGCGACCACTCGGTCACTTATCCCATCTTGAAGGCTTTTGCCAAGCGCTATCTCGAACTAACCATCGTCCACTTCGACGCGCATCCTGATTTGTATGATGAATTCGATGGGAGCCGAATATCGCATGCCTGCCCTTTCGCACGCATTATGGAAGGGCGACTGGCAAAACGGCTGGTGCAGATTGGAATCCGCACACTGAACCGGCACCAGCGCGAGCAGGCGGAAAAGTTTCGAGTGGAGATCATCCCGATGTCGGCGCTTCCCGCGTCCGAGGCGCTGAAGATTCACGGCCCGGTCTATATTTCCTTCGACATGGATGTGCTCGATCCGGCTTTTGCGCCCGGAATCTCGCATCGCGAGCCCGGTGGAATGTCGGTACGGGAAGCAATTGCTCATTTGCACGCGGTGGAGGGCAACATTGTTGGCGCGGATATTGTTGAGCTCAACCCCGATCAGGATGTATCTGGAATGACGGCAACGGTGGCGGCGAAGATTTTGAAAGAGATTCTGGGAAAGATGATTGCGACATGAAGCCGCTGGCATGTGGAACATACGCCGGTAGAAGGTCATGCGGAGAGGATCCTCGTGCCGGCTGACAGGGATCCTTCGACTGCGGGTGTGCTTCGCATTTGCGAAGCGCACATTTCGCTCAGGATGACAATGGATGAGTGTGCCTTGTGGAAGGGGTGAAAGTCATGCAAGGGAATGGTCTGATTCAGGTCTCGAGCCCGCGTACGATAGACGAAACCGTGAAGCGTCTTGAATCGATTCTCGCCGAGCGCGGGCTGCAGATATTTGCTCTGATAGATCACAGCGGCGAAGCGGAGAAGGTCGGGATGAAGATGCGCGAGACCAAGCTATTGATTTTCGGCAGCCCGAAGGGCGGAACGCCGGTGATGATTGCTGCACCTTCGGTAGCGATCGATCTGCCGCTGAAGGTGCTGGTGTCGGAAGACGATGCCGGCAAAGTCTCCATCACCTATAACAATCCGGAATATCTGCAGCAACGGCACGGCGTGCCTGCCGATCTGGTCAAGAATATTTCCGGCGTAAGCGCGCTGGTGGCGAAGGCTGTGGAATAATGCAGCCGTCATAAGGCGGCGGTCATCAGGAGACAACTTGGCCAACGATCAGGAAAAAGAAGCAGCTGCACGGGCGAGTTTGCGGTTCATCAAAGACGGTCAGGTGGTCGGGCTGGGGACGGGTTCGACGGCGGCGCACTTCATTCGTCTGCTGGGCGAGCAAGTCAAGAACGGGTTTCGCATTCGAGGCATCCCGAGTTCAGATCGTTCGGGGGAACAAGCGACGAGCATGGGAATTCCTCTGACTACGCTGGATGAATGTCAGCAGATCGATGTGACCGTCGATGGCGCGGACGAGGTTGACCCGCAATTGCGTTTGATTAAAGGTGGCGGCGGCGCGCTCCTGCGGGAAAAGATTGTGGCCTCGGCGACCCGGCAGCTTGTGATTGTGGCCGATGCGACGAAGAGAGTTCCGGTCCTGGGAAAGTTTCCACTGCCGGTGGAAGTCATCAAGTTCGCGCAGGCGCTGGTCGTGAAAAAAATCGAGGCCCTCGGCGCGCAGGTCGCACTGCGGCGGGATGCCAACGGAAAGCCTTATTTGACCGACGAGCACAACTACATCCTGGATTGTCGCTTTGGTCAGATCCCGGATGCCGACGTTCTGGCGCGGCAGCTTAGCGATATGCCGGGGGTGGTGGAGCACGGTCTTTTCATTGGCATGGCCAGTGTGGTGCTGGTGGCAGAGGGGGGTGACGTAGTTGAGTTGCGGCGATGAGACAACGACCGTAACTAACAGGGAGGTGGGCCAAGACTTTTGATCTTGCTGGCATCATCAAAACAGTGGGTGCCCCGTCCTTCGCGGCGTTTGCGAAGGGCGGGATTCGAGGAATGTTTGATGCGACCTGGGCTGATTTCTTGATTCGCTCACACCGTTTCAAGCGCCTCGGACGGGGAAAATATTGAGTGCTGACGCTGTTGCAGGCGGCACGGTGAATGCGATGAATTCCCATAGTAAGCGAGAAGGTTTTCCCTGTGAGCTCGATATGTTCGTGATCGATGTCCTCCGGCACGATATTGAGGATGTCGATTCCGCCCTCAGGATGCTTAATGCCCCTGGACTTTTGGGATGGAGGAAATTCTAGCCCCGTGATTTTACACGTGAGGAGGTGCTTGAAGCGATTGGTCGACTCGTGAGTCTCGTGAGTAGACGTTTGCCTCAGGCCATTAGCATGCAACCCGGCAAAATAAGAGCTAGAAGAAGACGTAAGTCGCCCTATTGATGTGCGCAATGAAGGTGGCCTATTTTGGCACAGGATCGAGCAACCAGCGTTGGTTCACTGGAATGAGTGGAAATCACCGAAAGAGTTATCGGACTGAGTTGAGGGGTTGGCCCGCGAGGGATCGCGAAGGCAGCGTCATTGATGGTAATCCGTAGGATTGCCGCGGGACGGTGGGCCAACCCCCCCCAGCACGTAAAGTTTCAAATACTTCTCCGCGACTCCTTGCTTCCGTGGGGGATTATATTTCCTAGATGGAAACAGGCTCACACTCCCGGGCGCGCGGTCACGCAACGCGGCGGCACAGCTTGCGGTATCGAGTGCAGGCGCCGTTGGATGTAACCGTGCTTCGCTCGGGAGTTCCGGACACCGTGCCTGGACGCCTTGTGGACCTCAGCGGTGGCGGACTCGCTGCGGTCATGGCCGGAGAGTTGCTGCTTGGGGAAACGGTAGGGGTGGAGATTCAGCTGCCGTCAGCCGCGCCGGCGCTACGCACGAGGGCCATGGTGCGACACCACAATCAGTTGCGTTGCGGGATGGAGTTTATCGGGCTGTCGGCCGAGCAACAGGCGTCCATCCGCGATTGGACCAAAGATGCGAAAGCAGGACCCGCGCCCGACCTGCCTTCGCAGTTCCTGGTCAAAGAACAGAAACAAGAACACAAGAAAGGATCGGACGGTGGCTCGCGGGCGCCGGCACGCAAGCGGAGGGTGCGGGGATGGATCTTCCTTCTTATACTGGCTGCGATCTTGCTCTCCGCTTTGCTGTGGCGCTGGCATCGCGGCTGGCAAGATCTGGAGTCCGGCCTGCAAAAAAACGCAGCCACCACCCAGCCACAGGCCCGCGTTCCCGCCGATGTGATGGAGAAATTGGTTACTCACCGCGTGGACCCCGACTATCCCGCGGCCGCGCGGCCGGAAAAACTGAGCGGAGTGATCGTGCTCGATGTGACTGTCGGACGCGACGGCTCGGTGGCAGAAATTCACGCCTTGAACGGGCCCGCGATCCTGGCACGCTCCGCCGAGAATGCGCTGCGCTGGTGGAGATTCGAGCCATACCGCGTAGACGGCCAACCGGTGGTGGTGGAGACAGAGGTTGCGGTGGAGTTCAAACCGTAAATGCGGAATCCACCGTTCACATTCGGCGTTTGCGCAGAGCGCTGAGAACGATGATTCCACTGATCGCAAAGGAAACGACGGCAGCGAGCGCTGCGATGTGCATCAGCTCCACACTGAGGTGAACAAGGTCCGCGAACACAGCTGCCAGCGCAAACACCACGCCCAGCCCGTTGAGCCAAAGTGGGCCTTGAATTGAAGATGGAAGGTCCGGGCGAAGACGAAGTTGCAGGAGCAACGCAGCCAAACCGATCGCCGCAACCACCACCAGGGCCAATGGACTCAGAAACGCTCCACGGCCCGTGTAAATAACGACCAGCGAGAGAGCCAGGAGAAGCAGCGCTGCAGCCACCAGTGTCGGGCGGCGGCGCGTGCGCCCATTGGAGCGGGGGTTGGGTGGGGCGTCAGGCACGAAGTTCCGTCCTTAGATTACTACAGGCGCTGGACACAATTTTCAATTGATGTGTTGAACCGACAGTTAGGAAGCATTCTGAAAACTCCACGCTTGCCTAGGCGATGGGAGTGTTACGGCCTATGCCGGCAAGCCACTCCGCCTGGAGGGGATTGCTGTGGTGGACAGCATAGAGAACCAGTTCGACCGGGGATGAAATACCCAGTTTGTCGAAGATACGAAACAAATACTGCTTAACCCGGGTGTTCGCTCAGTTTCAGTTCGAGGAATTGCTGACGATTGCGATGGGGTTCGTTTTGCCGTCAGACTTGGAGGGTCTATTACTGGCGTTGCTGGTTGCGATGGGTGCGGGTTTGTGCGTGCTCACCACCGATGTCCTGGAGAATCGGGAGCCTATCGAAGACGCCGGTTTCACCTTTCGGCGAGGTGACGTCGCGGATCTGGCAGATCGGCTGCAATTCCTGATTGCGAATCCGGCGGTGCCCAAGGCCGCAGGAGAAGCGGCCAAACGCCGCATTCTCGACCATGATCAGTGGAACATGATTGCTGTAGAGATTGAACGAGTTTATTTCGAAACCATGGGCGGGGATTTGACCGAAACCGGAGGCAAAAAGCCAAGCGAAAGGTGGAAGCAGAGTCGAAGAGGGCGGAACGAAAGGCCCGATCAAGGAGTCCAGCTTCGCCAAGCAAAAGCGGTAGCCTCACAAGAGTCAACGCAAGAGCGTCAAGACGGGATTATTCCCGTCCTTTTTTGTTTACAATGACAGGCTGCCACACAAGTCAGCGGAATTCTACTTATGGAGAACACGATTCTCGTCACCGGCGGAGCCGGTTTTATCGGATCCAACTTCATTTTGGGGTGGATGGAGCAGGAAACGGCGCCGGTCATCAACCTGGACAAACTCACGTACGCTGGAAACATTCACAATTTGGCGACCATTGCGAATGACCGGCGGTACGAGTTTGTGAAGGGCGATATCGCGGACCACGGGCTGTTGCGCAGTTTGCTCGATCGCCGCCAGCCGCGCGCCATCATACACTTTGCGGCCGAGAGTCACGTGGACCGCTCCATCAGGGGGCCAGAGGATTTCATACGGACTAACATCGATGGCACATTCGCGCTGCTGGAAGAGGCACGCGCATATTGGGGAGGACTCGACGCCGGGGAAAATGCGGACTTTCGTTTCGTTCATGTTTCCACCGACGAGGTGTACGGATCGCTAGGGCCGGATGATCCGCCATTCTCCGAAACGACTGCTTACGCTCCGAATAGTCCGTATGCCGCATCCAAGGCCGCATCGGACCATCTGGTGCGTGCCTACCATCACACCTACGGTCTGCCTACACTTACCACAAATTGTTCCAACAACTATGGGCGCTTTCAATTTCCTGAAAAACTAATACCGCTGATGATCCTGAACGCACTCAACTCGAAGCCTCTGCCTGTGTATGGGGACGGCAAGAACGTTCGGGACTGGCTTTATGTAGAGGACCATTGCGAAGCAATCGCCACCGTGTTGAAGCAAGGCAAGGTGGGGCAAACCTATAACATAGGAGGTTGGAACGAGAAACGGAACCTCGACATCGTCGAGACAATTTGCGATATGGTGGACGAAATGGCAGGGACTCGGGGCTCTTCACGGCGCGATCTGATCACGTTTGTAAAGGATCGTCCAGGGCACGACCGGCGTTATGCAATGGATGCAACTAAGATTGAACGGGAACTCGGTTGGCGTCCCCGCGAAACCTTTGAGAGTGGAATCGGCAAAACCGTGAAATGGTATCTGGGCAATGAAGAATGGATCCGGGGCGTAACCACCGGCAGCTATCGCCAATGGATTGAAACTCAATATTCTTCGTGAATGTGTTCTTAGGGACGACCATTCCAAAAATGCACGTGTCGAGCAAAACCAACTACAAAGGACTCATTCTGGCGGGTGGGTCGGGAACGCGCTTGTATCCTGTGACTCACGCCATGGGGAAAAGTCTGCTCCCGGTCTACAACAAGCCGATGATCTATTACCCGCTGTGCACCCTGATGCTGGCGGGGATCCGCGAAATTCTGCTTATCACCACTCCCGAGGATGTAAGTAAGTTTCAGGCGCTACTTGGAGACGGAAGCCAATTCGGAATCGAACTGCAATACAAAGTCCAGCCTAAGCCCGAAGGAATTGCGCAGGCTTTCTTGGTAGGCGAAACTTTTCTAGCCAACAGCGCCTGCGCGCTGGTATTGGGCGACAATATTTTTTATGGGCACGACTTGGCCAAAGACCTGCGCAAGGCTGCAGGCAAGACTCAGGGCGCGCGTGTGTTCGCCTATCGAGTGCATGATCCCGAACGGTATGGTGTGGTGGAATTCGACGCCTCTGGAAAAGCTCTAAGCATCGAAGAGAAGCCCGCACGGCCGAAATCGCGGTACGCGGTAACCGGGCTCTATTTTTATGATGAACAAGTCGTGAGAATTGCGAAGTCGTTGAAACCAAGTCCGCGAGGCGAACTGGAGATCACAGACGTAAACAAAGAATATCTTGAGCGCGACCAATTGGAAGTGGTTGTGATGGGCCGCGGAATGGCTTGGCTGGACACAGGAACGCATGAATCGTTGATGGACGCAGCCCTCTACATTCAGGCGATCGAGAAGAGACAAGGCTTGATGGTGGCGTGCCCCGAAGAGATCGCGCTTCGCTCGGGATACATCACAGCAGAGCAGGTCGAGAAAAGCGGAAATTCGATGAAGAACAACAGTTACGGAGTTTACCTTCTGCAATTGCTGCGCGAGAAAGTGTTCTGATGAAGGGAGTGGACAGAACCCGTACAGCCATGGAGCCTCTCACGAAAATTGCCACTTCGCTGCCCGGAGTTTACATCCTCGAACCGCGTGTGTTTTGCGATGAGCGTGGATTTTTCTTTGAAAGCTACAACCAGCGATGCATGGCGAATGTGGGGATTGTCGAGAATTTTGTGCAGGACAATCACTCGTCCTCGTCCCGAAATGTTTTGCGGGGACTGCATTATCAGGTGAACCATCCGCAAGCAAAACTTGTTCGTGTCGCGGAAGGGGAGATCCTGGATGTTGCCGTCGATCTGCGTCGGAGGTCCGCGAGCTTCGGACGTTGGGAAGGGGTGCGGTTGTCAGGCGAGAACCATCGAATGCTTTGGATCCCGGCGGGGTTCGCGCACGGGTTCCTCGTGCTTTCGGAAAAAGCTCAAGTGCTCTACAAGGCGACGGATTTTTACGCCCCTGAATACGAACGCACACTTCTATGGAATGACCCCAAATTGAATATAGGCTGGGACTTGCACAGTGAACCAGTGGTCTCGGCAAAAGATCAGCGGGGCGTGGCGTTGCGAGACGCAGACACCTTCGAATAATCCCCATGCGAGTCTCAATTTTTGGTGCGTCCGGTCTTCTCGGACAAGCGCTCATGCGCGAATGGAGCAAGGATGCGGTCACTGGTCTCAGCTCGCGCGACGCCGACGTCCGCGATGCAAAGCGCGTGCGGCAAGCTGTCCAGGACACAAATCCGGAGTGGATTGTGTTATCGGCGGCGTACACCGACGTCGATGGCTGTGAGAGTAATCCGGATCTGGCTTACGCTGTGAACCGCGATGGTGCGATGAACGTCGCAGTGGCGGCGCAAGAAGTTGGAGCGCGGTTGCTGTTCCTAAGTTCCGATTATGTCTTCGACGGAAAGAAGACCACGCCCTACGAGACCGACGATCCACGGAATCCGCAGAGTGTGTACGGACGAAGCAAGGCCGAGGCGGAAGTCAAACTGCTTGGGCTGATGCCGGAGTGCTGCATTGTCAGAACGTCGTGGTTGTTTGGAGTCGGCGGGAAATGTTTTCCCGACACGATCTTGAAGTTAGCCGCCGGTCGTCCGGCGCTGGATGTGGTCAACGACCAGCGGGGCTGTCCCACATATGTGGTCGATCTCGCGCGGGCAATTCCTCAATTATGCCGGCAGCCCGCAGGCGGAATTGTGCACGTCACCAATGCGGGAGATTGCACGTGGTTCGACTTAGCGCAACAGCTTGTGCAGAGTGCAGGACTTGCCACATCCGTGCGGCCTGTGAGTAGCGCGCAGATGGCGCGGCCAGCGCCCCGGCCGGCGTATTCCGTATTGTCCCCAAATAGTTTGCGGGCTTGGGGAATTGAAATGCCATCCTGGCATGACGCGACGCTGCGTTATCTGCAAGCACGCAACGGTTAGCTCCGCTCAGGATTGCTTGGTTTCCCGCCGTGCTGCTACGATTGCGGAGGCCCGCCCGGAGATCTCGTGAATTTAATCCAGAATTATATCGACGGCCGTTTCGTGCCCGGGACGAGGAAGTTCGCGGATGTGAATCCGGCGGACGGAACCGTGATCGCCGAGGTCATTGAAGCCGATGAAGCCCAGGTGGATGAGGCCGTACATGCGGCTCGGCGAGCGTTGCGTGGGGAGTGGGGACGACTCGCTGTTCGCGAGCGGGCGGCGCGATTGCACAAGGTTGCAGACGCAATCGAGAAACGATTTGACAGCTTCGTGCAGGCCGAGGTTTCGGACACCGGGAAGCCAGTCTCTCTTGCATCAAGGCTGGACGTTCCTCGCGCCGCTGCGAATTTTCGCGTCTTCGCTGACCTCGTACGAATGGCAGGACTGGAATCATTTCAGACGGAAACTCCGGACGGCGCAAAGGCTTTGAATTACGCGATTCGCAAACCTCTGGGCGTTGTCGGAATCGTCACTCCGTGGAATTTGCCCTTGCTCCTGCTCACATGGAAAGTCGCGCCAGCCTTGGCTTGCGGCAACACCGTGGTCGTCAAGCCGTCGGAGGAAACTCCGGCCACGGCAACGCTGCTTGCCGAGGCGATGCAAGACGCGGAGATTCCGTATGGCGTCTATAACGTGGTTCACGGATTCGGACCGGCATCGGCAGGAGAGTTTCTCACGCAACATCCTGATGTGGATGCGGTGACGTTTACGGGAGAATCGAAAACCGGAGCTGCCATCATGAAAGCGGTAGCTCCCACGGTGAAACCAATTTCGTTTGAACTCGGTGGAAAGAACGCGGCCATCGTATTTGCAGATAGCGACTTCGAAGGGGCAGTGAGCGAGTTAACGGAGGCGGTGTTCCTTAATACCGGCCAGGTATGCTTGTGCGCGGAGCGAATCTACGTGGAGCGCAGCATTTTCGGCGCATTTGTCGAGGCGCTGAAGCAGAAAGCGGAGCGCTTGCATTCAGGCTGGCCCACCGATGCAAAGACCAACCTGGGTCCGCTGATTTCCGCACAGCATCGCGACAAAGTGCTCTCCTATTTCCGGCTGGCGCTGGAAGAAGGGGCAACGGTAATCACCGGCGGAGGGGTTCCGGAGTTCGGTGACCATCGTGACCATGGCTTTTACGTGCAACCCACCATCTATACTGGACTGCCTGAGACGGCTCGTTGTGTAAAGGAAGAAATCTTTGGCCCGGTGTGTCACGTCGCGTCTTTTGATTCCGAACAAGAGGCAGTTGCACTGGCCAATGATACGAACTACGGACTCGCGGCTTCGGTCTGGACCGGCGATTTAAAACGCGGTCATCGGGTTGCACAGCAAATGAATGTGGGCATCACGTGGGTGAATTGCTGGTTTCTACGAGACCTGCGAACGCCGTTTGGTGGAGCGGGGCTTTCTGGCATTGGCCGCGAGGGCGGAATGCATTCACTGAATTTTTATTCTGAGCTGAATAATATTTGCATCCGGCTCTGAGGCGTTCGGCGGCACGGAATATGCAACGGCGAAGCGATGAATTAACTCGAGCAATGAATACGACCCAGAGCAAAGTTGTCGAGGGCAAGGCGACACCCCGAGGGAAATATCCGCACGTCAAACGAGCCGGAGATTTCCTGTTCGTCTCCGGAACGAGCGCACGCCGTGCTGATAATACGATCGCAGGTGCGGAAGTCGATTCGCTCGGTACCACGCGGCTCGACATCCGCGAGCAAACCCGCGCGGTGATCGACAATATTCGCGATATCCTGCAGAGCGCAGGAGCAGAGCTGAAAGATGTGGTCGAGATCTCGACGTATCTGGTGAATATGAACGACTTTGCGGGCTACAACGAAATATATGGCGAATTCTTCGGATGCGAAGGGCCGGCTAGAACCACGGTCGCCGTCCATCAATTGCCGCACCCGCATTTGCTGATTGAGATCAGAGCCACGGCTTACCAACCGCAGCGATTGTAGGAGACGCGATGGCATCGATAAAAAGCCTGAAGGCTTTCAACTTTCAGTCATGGATCGAAGAGAACAAAGAGAAGCTCAAGCCTCCGGTGGGAAACGCTCAGGTTTGGGAGGATGGCGAAATGATGGTGACCGTCGTAGGCGGGCCAAATCAGCGGCGCGATTATCATGACGATCCCACGGAGGAATTTTTCTACCAACTAAAGGGCGCCATGGTTCTCAGGGTTATCGAGACTCCTGGCAAACCTCCTTTGGAAATACCGATCAAAGAGGGCGAGATATTTCTTCTGCCCAAACACATGCGCCACTCGCCGCAAAGACCAGCCGATACGATTGGCGTAGTTATCGAAGTGCCGAGGCCCCCGGAGGATTCACTGGACGCATTTGAATGGTACTGCCCGAACTGCCATCAACTGGTCTACCGCGCCGAGGTGAAGTTGAAGAGTATCGTGAAAGATCTGCCACCTATATTTGAACAGTTTTACGGCCACGAGAGCCGGCGCAAATGCAAGCACTGCGGCACGATTCATCCGGGCAGATAAAGAATGCAAGTCATCGACATCCATAACCATTTCTTCCCCAGTTCATGGCCTGATTTGGCGGCACGTTACGGCACGCCGAACTGGCCTTGGATTAAGCACACCGAACCGGGAAAGGCAGACATCATGGTGGGAGATCGATTCTTCCGCCATATTGATTCGGCGTGTTGGGATCCGGACGTTCGACTGCGCGAAATGGATCGAGACGGGATCGACGTTCAAGTCATCTCTGCCACGCCTGTCTTGTTCGCGTATGAACGTCTGGTGGAGCACGCACTTGACTGTGCTCAATTGTTCAATGACGCAGCGCTCGAGCTTTGCAGTCGCGGAAAGGGCAGGCTGAAGTCTTTTTGCCAAGTGCCGCTGCAAGATGTGGACGCCGCATGCAAGGAGCTTACTCGATGCATGAAGGCCGGGCATTTGGGCGTGCAGATTGGCAACCACGTGGATAACAGAAATCTGGATGATCCTGGCGTTGTGACATTCCTGCAGCACTGTGCCGATGAAAACGCCGCCGTGTTGGTCCATCCCTGGGATATGTTCGGGCACGAGCGGATGCCGAAATACATGATGCCGTGGACAGTCGGCATGCCCGCGGAAACCCAACTTTCAGTGGTCGCGTTGATCTTGAGCGGGGCATTCGACCGATTGCCGAGCGCCCTTCGCATTTGTTTTGCGCATGGCGGCGGAAGCTTCGCATTCCTGTTGGGACGACTGGAAAATGCATGGCATCATCATCCAGTTGCGCATGGCGACTGCCAACATCCGCCGAGCTACTACCTCAACCGCTTCTGTACGGATTCCGCGGTGTTCGACCAGCGCACGCTGCAGTTCCTCGTGGCAACAATGGGAACGGATCGGGTAATGCTTGGGTCGGACTATCCTTTTCCGTTGGGTGAGGAGCGCGTCGGATCGCTCATCCGCCAGAGCAACTTACCGCAGCATACGAAGGTGAAGCTGCTGAGCGGCAACGCAGCGCGGTTCTTGAAACTTGAAGCTGGGCCGCAACCGGGAGAAGGTAGAGAATCGGGCACGGCACCGCTGGCGCCCGAGCCTGGGCAACGCACCTATAGTTCCTATCTGAAGGTTCCTGAACTACTTGATTTGCAGCAGCCACAATCTTCGCCACCTCATCACGACGAATTGTTATTCATCCTTGTGCATCAGACTTATGAACTGTGGTTCAAAGAGCTGCTGCATGATCTCGATGCGGTGGTGGCAAATCTGCGAAAAGCTGGGGCCGCCCCAGAATCCCATGACAAAGTTTACGAGGCAGCGCGCCTGTTACGGCGCTGTACGGAGATCACACGGGTCTTGGTGGAGCAGTTCACGATTCTGGAGACCATGCTGCCCACACATTTTCTCGCTTTTCGTGGGCTTCTGGAACCGGCAAGCGGATTCCAGTCCGAGCAATTTCGGGAGATTGAGTTCCTCTGCGGCCTGAAGGACGAGAAGATGCTGCGCTATCACAGACCTACTCCGGAAGCATATGCAAGTCTGAAGCGCCGCCTGGAGGAACCTTCCTTGCACGATGTTTTCTTTGTAGCGCTGCAGTCGATGGGCATGCTGTCTCCGGCAGCTGACGGCACAACCGAACGGGAGCGGTTCGAGGCTCGTGCGCAGGCGGTTCACGCACTTTATAAAGATGAGCACCATCACCGGGATTGGATCGACGTCTGCGAACGATTGACCGAGTTCGACGAGCTGGTGGTGAGCTGGCGGTTGCGACACATCCAACTGGTTGAGCGCATCATCGGCATCCGAATGGGAACCGGGGGAAGCGCGGGAGCGTCTTATTTGAAGCTCACACTCGATAAGAAATTCTTCCCGGAGTTGTGGGAAGCCAGGACGTTGCTGACCGAGTAAAACTCCGCTATGTCTCATTTCGCACGTTGAACTTACTAAGTCTATCGGGTATGAAATCCGCCACAGAAAAAGTGACGCTGATCGGCGCCGGCCTCAACGGTCCCCTTCTGGCTATTCTTCTGAGGCAACGCGGATTTGCAGTCGAGATCTACGAGCGGCGTCCGGATATGCGGCGGGTGCGCATGAGTGCGGGACGATCTATCAATCTCGCTGTTTCAACCCGAGGCATCCACGCACTGCAGCAGGCCGGATTGTGGGAACACATGCGATCCATCATCATTCCGATGAAGGGTCGGATGATGCATTCGATTGCCGGTGAACTTACGTTTCAACCGTATGGAAAGGATGAAAGCGAGGTCATCAATTCGATTTCGCGAGCGGAGCTGAACATCGCACTCATGAATGCCGCGGAGGAACAAGGGGTGGCGATCCACTTTAACCAGCGCTGTACGGGATACGATGCGAATGCCGGAGAGCTTCGATTGCGCAATGAGGAATCTGGCGAGGATGTGACTCGAAGAGCTGAGGTGGTGATCGGATGCGACGGTTCCGCATCGGCGATTCGGACGGAGATGCTGAAGTTGGGCCGCTTCAACTTTTCACAAGTGCATCTCGACTACGGCTATAAGGAGTTGACGATTCCGGCTGGGTTTCACGGAGAGCATCTGCTGGAGACGAACGGCCTGCACATCTGGCCGCGGGGCAATCATATGCTGATCGCGTTGCCGAATGTCGATGGCACTTTCGCCTGCATTCTGTTTCTGCCGTTTGAGGGAGCGGACAGTTTTGCCAGCCTGTGCACGCCTTCCGACGTAGTACGTTTTTTCGAAGACCGATTTCCTGACGCGCTTCGGCTGATGCCGCAGCTCGCGAGCAACTATGCGGCTAATCCTACGGGCTCGATGGTCACCGTCAAGTGCTCTCCCTGGCACGTAGAGGGAAAGTCGTTGCTTCTCGGAGATGCCGCTCATGCCATCGTTCCCTTCTTCGGCCAGGGACTGAACTGTGGATTTGAAGACTGTACGGTTCTGGTCGAGTTGACCGACCGGCACGGTGCAGACTGGCCAGGAGTTTTCGAACGGTTCGAGAAAGAGCGCAAGATCAATACCGACGCGATTGCGGACATGGCGATCGAAAATTTTATTGAGATGCGGGATCGGGTGGCGGACGCGCGGTTTCTGTTTCGGAAAAAAGTGGAGTTGGCGTTGGAAGCAAAGTATCCAAACCTTTTTGTCCCGAAGTATGCCATGGTAACCTTTCATCGCATCCCTTACTCCGTGGCTTTGACGCGCGGTGCAGTGCAGGACCGAATTTTGGCTGAACTCTGTGCGGGTATTGAACGAGTGGAGAATCTCGACTGGGACCATGCGGAGGAATTGATTCGTCGCGATCTCACTCCTTTGGAGCTTCGACCGTGATCGAGTTTCAAACGGGCGAGGATTTTGCGATTGCGATGGACGAATGCGATCCGCTGAGAGGCTACCGCGAGCGGTTCTTTTTGCCTAAACATGCGGGGACTGATTGCGTGTATCTCTGCGGCCACTCGCTCGGACTGCAGCCGAAGTCTGCGGCATCCTATATCGAGCAGGAGCTAAAAGATTGGGCGGAGCTGGGCGTTGACGCTCATTTCCGCGCTCAGAACCCGTGGATGCCGTACCACAAACTGCTAGGGGAACAAACCGCGGCACTGATCGGAGCCAAACCCGTTGAAGTTGTGGTGATGAATTCGCTCACGGTAAACCTTCACCTGATGATGGTGTCGTTCTACCGTCCAACGCCTGGGCGGCACAAAATTTTAATTGAGCGCGGCGCCTTCCCTTCCGATCAGTATGCAGTGAAGTCGCAGATTGGCTTCCACGGCTTCGATCCGGAGACGTCATTGATTGAATTAAGTCCGTTGCTGGGCGAGTCTTGTGTGCGCGATGAAGAAATTGGAAACTTGATTGAACGTGCAGGGGATGAGATCGCGCTGATCATGCTGGGAGGAGTAAATTACGCAACGGGTCAGGCGTTCGATATGGCAAGGATTACGCGGGCAGGCCACGCCCGGGGATGCTTGGTCGGCTTTGATCTGGCCCATGCAGCGGGCAACCTGCAATTGCAACTTCATGAGTGGGGCCCGGACTTCGCGGTGTGGTGCAGCTACAAATATCTGAATGGGGGCCCGGGGTGCGTTGGTGGCTGTTTTGTTCATGAGCGCCATGCCCGATCCCTGGATTTGCCGCGCTTCGCGGGATGGTGGGGACACGACGAGGCCTCGCGTTTTCAGATGGGTCCGACCTTTACCGCGATGGAGGGCGCGGAGGGTTGGCAGTTGAGCAATCCGACGATTGTGAGCATGGCTGTGCTGCGCGCTTCGATGGATGTATTCCACGCTGCTGGCATCGAACATTTACGGGCCAAGAGCATTTCGTTAACCGGCTACCTGGAGTTCTTGCTAAGTCGAGACCTATCTCCTAACTTCCCGATCATCACACCGCGTGAGGAAGGGCGGCGTGGCGCGCAACTCTCCATTCGAGTCCCCTCTAATGGACGGGGCCTTTGCGAAGGATTAGCTCGGGAAGGAATTGTGGGGGATTGGAGGGAACCGGATACCTTCCGCGTCGCGCCCGTGCCCTTGTACAACTCTTATCAGGATGTCTTCCGGTTTGCTGAACGATTCACGGCGGCGACTGGCTAGAAACTGCCGGTGACGCTACTTTCAGCGCTTCGTCGATTACTTCCGTAATGAGAATGGGACCGGGACATGACCATACACTTTTGAAGTGGAATTGATCTCGAGGCGAACACCAGGCAAGTGGACGGTGCTGTTGTGCGCTGTCGTATGCGTGCATGCCATCGTGTCGCTGCTGGCCACTCGCGGCATCGCATTAACTGCCTTCGGGGACCTTACACAGTGTTTCGTGCTTATGTGCGCAACGCTTGCCATCCTTTCCAATATTAGAACTCGCGACAAGAAAGAGCAGCTCTTTTGGTGTCTCCTGGCGGCGGGTTGCGGAATGTGGCTTTGTACGCAGATCCTCTGGAGCTACTTCGAGGTATTTCTGCGCCAAGAAGTACCCAACCCATTCGTGGCAGACGTGGTTCTATTTCTGCATATCGTTCCTATGATGGCGGCATTGGCGGTGCAGCCCCACGTGAAACGGAACAACCATTCGCTCTGGCTGGGATCGCTGGATTTCTTTCTTCTGTTGACGTGGTGGCTTTATTTGTATCTGTTTATCGTGATTCCTTGGCAATATGTTTCGCCGAACGAAGAGGTGTATGGTCGCAGCTTCGATCTGCTTTATGCTGGCGAACAGATTGTGCTGATCGTGGGCACATACCTGGTTTGGAAGCGCAGCCAAGGCTCCTGGCACATGATCTATGGACAATTTCTTAAAGCCGCGTTGCTGTACAGTGTGGGCTCGATCTTCGCCAGCGTAGCGATCGATTTCCATCGGTACTACACGGGCAGTCTGTACGACGTTCCCCTGGTCGCTGCCATGACTTGGTTCGCGGTAGTAGGTCTTGAGGCTCGCGAATGTTCGACCATACAGACTGCGGATGAGGCACCTCAGGGCGAGCACAGCATGTGGACAGCGCGACTCGCGATGCTGGCGGTATTTTCGACGCCGCTTATGGTGGCGTGGGCCGAGCTCAGCGGAGCAGGCACGCCCAGCATGCGCTCCTACAGGCTGTTGCTCACAGCTGCAGCAATGATGCTGATGGGAACGCTAGTATTCCTCAAGCAGCATTGGATGGACCGCGAGTTGCTTCATTTGTTGCGCTTGTCACGGCATAACCTTGATGAAACGTGCAAGTTGAAAGACGAACTGGAGAGCAAAGAACAATCTCTGCGGTGGCACAGCCTGGAACTGCAGCGTAAGAATCTTGAACTCCAGGAGATCTCTTACACAGATCCGCTGACCGGTGTGTGGAACCGGCGCTATCTCGAAGAAATTCTGACGGCCGAAGCGGGCCAGGTTCTGCGAAACTACGAACGGGCCCAGGGCAGCGACATTCGAAAGATGGACCACCGTGACCTTGTATTTCTCATGGTAGACATGGACTTCTTCAAAGAAGTCAACGATTTGCATGGTCATCCCGCGGGCGATCGCCTGCTGCAACTGGTGGCAGAGCGCCTGAGCCGGGTTGTGAGAAAATCCGATGTCCTGGTGCGGTGGGGAGGAGAGGAGTTTTTGATCATGTCCCGTTCTGCCGACCCCTCCGGGACGCCTGCGTTCTGTGATCGTATTCTGGATGTGATGGCGTCGGAGGTTTTTGATCTGGGGCAGGGCGTGTGTGTGCGGAAGACCTGTTCGGTAGGGTGGGCCCCTTTCCCGTGGAGTCGCCACGCGTATGAGGCGCTATGCGCGGAAGAGACGATTGAACTCGCAGACACTGCACTGTACCGCGCAAAGGCAGGAGGGCGAAACCAGGCCATCGGAATTCTGCCGGCGGAGGGAATGGTGGCCGCGCCTCACGAGATCAGCCTACGAGCCCTGCAAAATGACACCAGCGTTCTGACCAACACGGTGTCCGTTAGATATGCTGGATTCAAAATTGTTCAGCCCCCTCTTGCGGAAGGCATGATTCCCACCGAACCTACCGGAGTTTGATGCTTCTGCCTCCTTGCAGATCTGCCCGGATGCCACTAAAGTGAATCTAGCTTATTGGTAGCAAAGATAAATTCCTGAGGCACATTTCACGATGAATACGAAAACGCTTGCCCGCAAGCCAACTCTGCGACAGAAAGCACAATTGATGTCAGCATCGGAAATCGAGCGCACGCTGGTGCGTCTAGCGTACGAAATTGTCGAGAAGAATGACGGCGTCAAGGGTCTGGGGTTGATCGGAATTCGGCGCCGGGGTGTGCCCATCGCGGAGCGCTTGGGAAAAATCATAGCCCGCATCGACAGTGTCGACGTTCCGGTGGGCACGCTGGACATCACTTTTTATCGCGACGATTTATCGACGCTCGGACCGAAGCCGGTCGTTCAAGAAGGAGAAATCGGATTTTCGATTGAGGACAAGAACATCGTTCTGGTCGACGATGTGCTGTTCACAGGGCGAACGGTGCGCGCGGCAATGGACGCGCTGTTTTCGCACGGTCGACCCAGACGGGTACAATTGTGTGTGCTCATTGACCGCGGACATCGTGAATTGCCAGTCGAGGCGAGCTTCGTCGGCCGTAATGTGCAAACGACGATGAATGAAGTGATCGAGGTCAAATTGACTGAGATTGATGATACGGAAAAGGTGCTTTTGATGGAGAAATAGACCGAAAGGAAGGGTGGAAAAAGCAGGACGGCGGTTAACTCCGCCGTCCTGTTTTATTTTGAACTTCAAGCGATTTTGGAGCAAATCGCCTTGGTCTGCGTGTACAGGCTAAGGGCGTCATGCCCCATCTCGCGGCCCCATCCGGATTGCTTGTAGCCACCGAATGGCAGCGCCGCGTCGAAGATGTTATAGCAATTGATCCACACCGTACCTGCGCGCAGATATTCGGCAGTGCGATGGGCCTTGCCGATATCCCGCGTCCAGACGGCGGCGGCCAGGCCATATTCACTGTCGTTAGCGCGGGGCAGAATTTCCTCGGGATCGCTGAACGACATTGCTGCCACGACCGGTCCGAAAATTTCTTCCTGCACCACTTTCATGTCCTCCCGCGTATTCACGAGAACGGTGGGCTCAACAAAATAGCCTTTGTCGCCCTTCTTGTGACCGCCAGTGAGGGCCGTCGCACCTTCGGAAAAACCAGCCTCCAGATAGCCGCAGACTCTGCTTAACTGTTCCTGCGAAACCAGTGGACCCATCTGCGTCTTTGGATCAAGACCTGAGCCTACCGTGATTTTCTTCGCATAGTCGGCAACGCCTTCCACAACTTTGTCAAAGATCGGCTTCTCGACGTAGAGGCGCGATCCTGCACAGCAGCACTGGCCGTGATTGAAGAAAATGGCACTCGCTGCGCCGGGGATGGCAGATTCGAGATCGGCATCTTTGAATACGACGTTCGGCGATTTACCCCCGAGTTCCAGCGAAACCTTCTTCAGGTTGCCCGTGGCGGCGTGGACGATCAACTTGCCAACCTCGGTAGAACCAGTAAAAGCGATTTTATCCACGTCCGGGTGAGCGGCTAAGGCTGCACCTGCGGTCTCGCCATAACCCGGAACAATATTCACCACGCCTTCGGGGAAGCCGGCGTCCATGATGAGTTCGCCGAGTCGCAGCGCTGAAAGCGGCGTTTGCTCCGCAGGCTTCAGCACAACCGTGCAGCCGCAAGCCAGAGCTGGTCCAAGCTTCCACGCGGCCATCAGCAGAGGGAAATTCCAAGGGATAATCTGCCCGGCGACTCCGACCGGTTCGCGGAGCGTGTAAGCGAGATACTTTGCACCCGGCGTGTAAGGAACGGAAATCGGAATGGTGTTGCCTTCGATTTTCGTGGCCCATCCCGCCATATAGCGAAATAAATCCACGGCCAGCGGAACATCGGCTGCCTTTGCGATTTCGAGAGGCTTGCCATTGTCGAGACTTTCCAGATAGCCGAATTCCTCGGTATGCGCCTCCAGTAAATCAGCGAGTTTCCAGATCAGGCGTCCGCGCTCGGAGGCTGTCATCCGGCGCCACGGGCCATGGTCGAAGGCCTTTCGAGCGGCCCTCACCGCCTGCTCGATATCTTCACGATCGCCTTCTGCGACCTGCGCCAGCACTTCACCGGTGGCAGGATTGTAAGTTGGGAAAGTTTTCCCGGAAATGGAGTTTACCCATTTGCCGTTGATCAACAGTTTGCGGGGTTTGTCGATGAAATCCGCGACCTGCGGATGGATCTGCGGCGACACTGCGATGCCCATAACATCCTCCTTGATAAAGAACGAGAGATCGAACTGAGACTGGCATGATTTAAAGCCAAGATGCCGGGCGGAGAAAAATAACGAATGTATGCTAGCTCCGACTCGGAACAAAAGCAATTCCGCTTTAATCGCCATGCGCCACCAACGAAAAAACTGAACTTAGTCGGTAGGGTTTACAATGACGTTCGATTTCTCGCCAGCCGCAAGATTCGATGATGCGCAAGAAAACCAAGCCCGCTATCGTGCCGGCGAAACTGCTGCAGGCCGCCACGAAAGTAATGAAGAACGCACACGCGCCCTATTCGAATTTCCGGGTGGGTGCCGCGATTCTGCTGTCGAACGGCAAGATCTTTTCCGGCTGTAATGTGGAAAATGCTTCCTACGGGATGACGAATTGCGCGGAGCGCACGGCGATTTTTTCTGCCGTGGCGCAACTTGGTCCTACGATCGAGATCCGCGCCGTATCCGTAGTGAACGATCAGGGGTTGCCGTGTTCGCCGTGCGGGGCTTGCCGTCAAGTGATTTACGAATTCGGCCCCGATGCGACAATCTTCTTTCAGGGAGTTAAGGGGCCGAAACAGGCTCACATCACCGAACTGCTTCCGGAAGGATTCCGCTTACAGTGAATCCAACCCATCCCTCGACGCAAAGTCCTCGTGCCATCGATGTGATCCGTAAGAAGCGGGATGGCGGCGAGTTGTCCCGAAGCGAAATCGATTACCTCGTAGACTCGTATACTCGCGGTGAGATTCCCGACTATCAAGTTTCGGCGTGGCTGATGGCAGTTGTCTGGCGCGGCATGACGCGTGCCGAGACCGCCGCTCTGACCGATGCCATGCTGCACTCGGGCGAAGTGCTCACTCTCACGTCACTGGCGGCGAGGAAAGTTGACAAGCACTCGACGGGCGGAGTGGGCGACAAGACTTCCCTCGTGCTCGCGCCGCTTGCCGCCGCTGCGGGCGTAGTGGTTCCAATGATCAGCGGCCGCGGACTGGGTCATACGGGAGGAACGCTCGACAAGCTTGAGGCGATTCCTGGTTTCAACGTAAACCTTCCGGTGGGCGAATTCCGGCGCGTGCTTGAAGCCTGCGGTTGCGCCATGATCGGCCAGACCGCGGAGATTGCTCCTGCCGATCGCAAGCTCTACGCGCTGCGCGACGTGACCGGAACAGTGGAAAGCCCTTACCTGATTTGCGCGTCCATCATGAGCAAGAAACTTGCGGAGGGCATCGACGCACTGGTGCTCGATGTGAAAACCGGGTCCGGGGCGTTCATGAAAAGTGAAGAAGACGCTGCATTCCTTGCTGACCTAATGGTGGAAACCGGCGAACGCATGGGCAAAAAGGTGGTGGCGCTCATCACCGATATGGATCAGCCGTTGGGATCCATGATTGGGAACGCACTTGAAGTCACCGAAGTTGTGGAAGTGTTGCGCGGCGAGGGTCCAGAGGATTTGCGCCAACTGAGCATCGAACTGGCGGGTTGGATGTTGTATCTGGGAGGGGTGGCTGACTCGGTGGAAGAAGGAAAGAAGCGGAGTGAGCAGCTGATCGCTTCCGGAAAGGCGCTCGAAACGTTTCGCCGTATGGTGGAATTGCAAGGCGGAGACGCGCGATCGATTGACGATCCGAAAAAGCTTCCACAAGCTCGATACACGATGACGCTTTCCAGCCCCAGAGCCGGCTATCTGACATCTGTGCAGTGCGAGCAGGTTGGAACCGCATGTGTGATTCTGGGAGGTGGCCGCGAACGCAAGGAGGACTCTGTAGATCCCGCGGTGGGGATCGTGCTTCACAAGAAAGTGGGTGATACCGTTTCTGTAGGCGAAAAGTTGGCCACGATTCACTACAATGCGGAAGTCCGCGCGGCTGGTGCCAAACGACTGCTCGAAGCGAGCTATCAGATTGATGATTCGCCCCCGCACGAGAAAAGGCCGTTGATCCATCGAGTGATCGGAAAAGCCGGAGAGAAAAACTGAATGGGACGCTTCACTGGAATCCTCGGCCTCTTGACCATGCTCGCCCTGGCCTATGCTTTTTCGACCAATCGGAAGGCCATTCGCCTGAAAACTGTGGTGTGGGGCTTGGGCCTGCAATTCGCCTTTGCAGTCTGTGTATTGAGAATCGACGCCGGGCGGCGAATTTTCCAGCGAGCCGGCGACGCAGTCAGTCGCTTGCTCAGCTACTCTTATGTCGGCTCGCAGTTTGTTTTCGGCGATCTGGGAAAACAAAGCTCCCATCTCGGCTTTTATTTCGCTTTTCAGGTACTGCCGACCATCATCTTCATCTGCGCGTTTTTCGCCGTGCTCTATCACTTCGGCATCATGCAGTTCATCATTAAGATCGCCGCGTGGGTTATGACCACGGTGATGGGCGCGAGCGGCGCAGAGTCGCTCAATATTGCGGCCAGCATTTTTATGGGGCAAACCGAAGCGCCGGTGACCATCCGGCCGTTTCTGCCTGATCTGACGCGATCGGAGCTCATGACCGTGATGACGAGTGGGATGGCGCATGTCTCCGGCGGAATCATGGCGGCTTACATCGCATTTGGTATTGAGCCCAAACACTTGTTGAGCGCAGTGATCATGACCGCGCCAGGAACGCTGTTAATGGCGAAGATGCTCGTTCCAGAAACTGAGCAGCCGAGAACCGCAGGACGAGTTGTCATGCCTGAAAACGAAGAACGAACCGAAAAGGAAGAGAATCTGCTCGGCTCAATCGCCCGGGGAACGACCGACGGACTGCATATGGCTTTGAACATTGCGGCCATGCTCATCGCGTTCCTGGCACTGATCGCACTGGCGGACGGCCTTCTTGGAGGAATCCATCACTGGGTAGCTTGGGTTCCAGAAAGTCTGGAGAAGATTTTCGGGACTCTTTTCGCTCCGGTTGCCTGGGTAATCGGCGTTCCTTGGCACGACTGCGGCGTGATTGGAACTCTGCTGGGCACACGCATGGTGCTGAATGAACTGGTGGCGTTTTCCCTGCTGGGGCCGATGAAGGCGGCGCTCGATCCCCGCTCATTCACCATTGCCACATTTGCCCTTTGCGGCTTCGCGAATCTCAGCTCTATCGGAATCCAGATTGGCGGGATCGGCGCGCTCGCTCCGAACAAGAAAAGCGAACTGGCAAGACTCGGCATTCGCGCGATGCTTGCGGGCACCATGGCAAATCTGATGTCGGCCTCCATCGCAGGCATGCTGCTCTAGAAAATCATCTCATTGGCCTTCGAAAGGATATGTTTCCTGTGAAGCAATTGTGGATAGCGGCGATCCTGATAACGCTCGTCGTTTCTTCTCTGGTCACAACCTTGTTTGCGCAAACTTCGCCCAAGCGGGTGATCATCGACACCGATCCGGGTACGGACGATGCCATGGCAATCATCCTGGCTTTGAACTCTCCCGAGCTCAAGATCGAGGCGCTGACGGTTGTGCCGGGCAATGTAGATGGGCGACAAGGATTGGAAAATGCATTAAAGATTGTTTCGTTGGCCGGGCGCTGCGATATAACGGTCGCCGGAGGTGCACAACATCCGCTGAATCAGAAGTTGATTACAGCGCAGTTTTGGCACGGAAAGAACGGATTGGCAGATGTTGAGTTGCCGGCCTCGCAATGCAAGGCAGACGCACGGTTCGGCCCAGATCTCATCATTGAACTTGTCCATAAATATCCGCACGAGATCACGCTGATTCCGGTAGGGCCCCTGACTAATATTGCGCTAGCGGTTTCGAAGGATCCTTCCATTGCTTTTTTGGCTAAAGATATTGTCATCATGGGCGGCTCGATCACGGGCGGGAACGTGAATGGAGCAGCCGAAGCGAATATTTATAACGATCCCGAAGCCGCACAGATCGTATTCAACGCCGGTTGGATGGTGACGATGGTTGGCTCCGACGTGGGCGAGCGAACGCTCATTACAAGAAAATATCTAGCGGACCTTCAGTCGTCCCATGGGCCGCAGAGCGATTTTATTGCGAAGATCGCGGACTTCTATTTGACCCGCAGCGAGAAAAGCGGGTACAGCGGTGCGGCTATGTATGATCCGCTGGCCGTGGGCATCGCTCTGGATCCGACTCTGGGCACGCTCAGAGAAATGCACGTGGACGTAGAGACGAAAGGCGAGTTTACCCGCGGAGAAACGGTAGCCAATCGCATGGGCTCCGACGAGAATAATGTGCTCCGCGGAGATCACTACGAAATCGAAGGGGTCATTCCGCTAAAGCCGAATGCGCGAGTTTGTATGGCCTCTGACGCCGACCGGTTCCTGCAAATGTTTGTGAGCCGCGTCCGAGGAAAGTAGACGCGCCTAGCCGTTTGCTCGAGCCACCAGGAAAATCGCCAGCCCATAAAAGACGAACATCAGGCCAAGATAAGTTTTTGCACGAGGTCCTGAGTTCGCAAATTCTTTCCATACCAGAATTCCCCAGAGCGCTGCAACCATCGGAGCGCTCTGGCCAATCGCATAGGAAATCGCAACCCCGGTAAAGCTGGCGGCGACCAGATTGAAGACTGTGCCCACGCCCCAGATGCATCCCCCGAAAAGCCCCAGCAGATGACCTGAGACCGGTCCGGTGAAAAATCCGCCAAAGCTGACCGGCTCTCCCACCAGCGGATGTTTCATAAAATAAATGTTCCAGATCAAACACGAGAGCAACGCTCCAAGGGTGAGAAAAACAGCAGCACTATAGGGTCCAAGGCTGTTACCGCGGGTCATCGCGTGCGTCATGAACGGGGCCCACAGGCCCATCAGAACGCCGGACACAACGCATGTGATCAAGCTCTTCTTTGAGACAGAGCGTCCTGCAGCCGCGAGACAGCCATAAGCTTTGCCATCCAGAAGAACCGCGATAAACGCGCACGAGACACCCAGAGCCAGGGAAGCGGCGTTCCCTCTCGGCTGCAGCACATAGCTCAACACCGTTCCGACCACCAGCGCAATGCCGATTGAAATGGGAAAGGCCACGGCGAGTCCGGCCATGTCGATCGCAGCCACCAGCAACAGATTCGCAAGGTTGAACAGCGCTCCTCCAATGAGCGCGTTCACGATGTTCGAAGTATCCGCGGCGCTGACATTATTGAGAAAGCTGGAGGAGTCGTGGCCCGCGCTTCCCATCGTGAGAGCGAGCACGGCGGAGATCAGGAAAATACCCACCGCATAGTCCCAGTAGAAGAGTTCGAAACGATAGCCCTTGACGCCTTTATATGTATTTGCCCATGATCCCCAGCAAACCGCGCTCGTAATCATCATCAACAGCGCAATACCCAGACTCGAGGGTGTGAACAATCGTTTCTCCTTTTGCGTTGTGCAGCTTTTGTAGCGGCTGGAAAATGTGTAACTGTACTCTTCTTTCTTCCACTCGACAAGTATTGCAGGCCAGCAGAAAGACGTTTGGGCGATGGTCTGATATCCTACGCGCGTGCCGCGCACTTTTCTGATCGACACCGATACGGCTTCCGACGATGCCGTTGCTCTTATTATGGCTTTACGCGCCCCGGACGTCCGCGTGGCCGCGATTACGATGGTCGCGGGAAATGTTAATGTGCGGCAGGCCACCCGCAACGCGCTCTATGCGATTGAACTGTGTGCAGCGGAGGTTCCGGTCTATGTTGGCGCGAAAAAACCTCTGCTTCGCGCGTATACCAGTGCAACGTGGTTTCATGGACGCGACGGGTTCGGAGGTCACGACTATCCGACGCCTGGTCGTTTACCGGAAAAAGTGCATGCGGTCGACGCAATCATTACTACGATCGAAGCTAACCCTGGACTTGTGCTTGTTACGCTCGGGCCGCTCACAAATATTGCTGTCGCTTTGGCCAGGAAACCATCGATCGCTACGAAGATCAGCCGCTGCGTGGTCATGGGAGGCGCTCCATGCTGTGAAGGGAATGTGACCCCGGCAGCGGAATACAACGTATGGGTGGACCCGGAGGCCGCCCGCATCGTGATGCGGAGCGGACTTCCCGTGGAACTGATTGGTTGGCAACTTTCGCGCGGCGAGGCCGTGGTGAATGAAACTGATATGGAGTTGATGCAGGGATTCGATACTGAGCTCGCCCGGTTCGCTATCGAATGCAACAGTCACGCGCGCCACGCCTACAAGGTGCAAACCGGAGAAGACGGAATCTGTCTGCCGGATCCAGTTGCGATGTGCATTGCTCTCGATCCGAGTGTGGGAACGGAGTGGAGCGAGCACTATGTGGATGTCGAGACTCAAAGCGAATTGACGCGAGGGATGACGGTCGTGGATCGTTTGAATGTGGCAGAGGATGAGCGCAACTGTGTGGTGTGGGCGTCGAGTTTGCAAATGGGTCGCGGAGCCAAAGTGTGCTGGAAGATTGATAATAAACGCTGGAAGGAGGCGCTCTTTTCAGCGCTCCGCTAGAAGCTTGTACTCTGCAAGGTCCTCGACTAGCCGTTCATCTGCGAATAGGTTGACCGCCTTAGAAATTCTCCTTGACCGGCACGGCCTAAGAACTTCTCTCCGTCCACCACAACGCGACCTTGCGAGAGAACTACATCCGGCATGCCGGTCACTTGAATGCCTTCGAACATTGAATAATCTACGCGCATGTGATGAGTCGTGGCGCTGATGGTGTGTTTTCGTTTGGGGTCGAAAATGACGAGATCGGCATCGCCGCCCACTGCAATCGTTCCTTTACGCGGATACAAACCAAAGAGCTTTGCCGGGGTTGTCGAGACCAGTTCGACGAATCGGTTGACGCTAAACCGGCCTTCGGAAACTCCGCCAGAGTAAATCAGGCTCATACGATGTTCCACGCCGGGGCCACCGTTTGGGATTTTGGTGAAGTCGCCGCGGCCGAGTTCTTTCTGTTCCTTAAAGCAGAATGGACAATGATCGGTAGAGACTACCTGCAGATGATCGCGCTTGAGGCCATTCCAAAGGTTTTCCTGGTGCCACTTTTCGCGAAGCGGTGGAGTGAAGACATATTTGGCGCCCTCAAAATCGGGCACGTCAAAGTTTTCGATTGAGAGATACAGATACTGTGGACAAGTTTCAGCATAGACCGGAAGCCCGCGATCCCGAGCCTCGCGAACTTTTTCGAGAGCTTCATTGCAGCTCAAATGCACGATGTAGATTGGAGCTCCAGCCATCTCCGATAATGCGATCGCGCGGGATACGGCTTCAGCCTCCGCCGTGGTGGGCCGAGTAAGAGCGTGATACTTCGGGGCGGTTTTTCCTTCCGCCAGCGCCTGCTGCACGATGACGTCGATGGCGCTTCCGTTTTCAGCGTGCATGCAGATGAGGCCGCCGTTCTTCGCGGTGGTTTGCAGCGCACGGAAGATGCTGGCGTCATCCAGCATGAAGACGCCGGGATAGGCCATGAAAAGCTTGAAGCTGGTCACGCCTTCGCTGACCAGGGCATTCATCTCCTGCAGTTGACCATTTCCAATGTCAGTCACGATGCAGTGAAAGGCATAGTCGCAGACGGCCTTCTGTGAAGCTTTGTCCATCCACGTGTCAAAGGCTTTGCGCAACGGTTGGCCTTTGTACTGGATGGCAAAATCAATCAGCGTGGTGGTTCCACCGAATGCGGCGGCCCGAGTTCCAGTTTCAAAATCGTCGGCGCTGGTAGTCCCGCCAAAGGGCATATCGAGATGCGTGTGGACATCTATGCCCCCGGGAAAAACGTATTTGCCTGAAGCGTCCAGGACTTTGGAGGCGTTCTCTCGAGGAAGGTCTTTGCCGATGGCGGTGATCTTGCCGCCCGCGATTGCAACATCGGCAATGTAGGTATCGGTCGCGGTTACTACGGATCCGTTTCCGATGATCGTGTCAAAGCCCATCGAAGCCTCCCCCAAGAGGAAAAAAGAATTCTATGCTAAACTGCCGCACTTCACGTCTCCATAATTCCCTGGGATGATGGAAGGGGCTCCCCATGCAATTTGGCATCACGTTGAAGCCCAATATTTCGGTTGAGCGCATTCTAGGCTTGACTCGCCAAGCCGAAGCTGCGGGTTTCGAGTACGGATGGCTTTTCGACTCGCACGTTTTGTGGATGGACCCGTACCCTTTGCTAACGCTCATGGCGGCAAACACACAACATATGCGGCTTGGTACGCTGGTCACCAATCCAGCAGTCCGGGATCTCACGGTTACTTCGAGCCTGTTCGCGACATTGAATCTAATTTCCGGTGGCAGGATGGAGTTAGGCATCGGGCGTGGGGACAGTTCGAGGCGCGTGCTGGGTAAGAAGCCCGTGAGTTGGTCGCAACTCGAGACTGCGGTAAAGATTTTCCGCGATCTTACATCGAGCCGCGAAGTTGAATATGAAGGCCAGCCAACGCGTCTCGCTTGGGCAAAGATCCCGCCGCGAGTTTGGATTGCTGGCTATGGCCCCAAGGTTCTGCACATGGCTGGCCGAGTGGCCGATGGGATCATCTTGCAGTTTGCCGATCCGGATTTAATTTCGTGGTGTCTTGGCTTCGTAAAAGAAGGCGCGAACGCCGCAGGCCGTGATCCCAATAAAATTGAAGTAGTGGCGGCGGCTCCGGTTTGGATTTCTAATGATTTGGCTACCGCTCGTGAACGCGTGCGCTGGTTCCCCGCGCTCGTTTCCAACCATGTGATGGATCTCATCCGGCAGTACAAGCCGGAAGATCTGCCGCCGGCGTTGACTTCTTATGTGCAAGACCGGGGAGGCTACGATTATCTTCACCACTGCGTAGTGGAAAGCGACAACGCCAATTTTGTTTCTGACGAAGTGGTCGATCGTTTTTGCGTTGTAGGGCCGACTGAAACTCATCACCAGAAATTGAAAAAGTTGGCGAGCGTGGGCGTTACACAGTTCAATCTCTACCTGATGTGCGGTGACGAGGAACAATCGCTGGACGCGTATGCGCGCGATGTTTTACCAGCCTTCCATAAAACGCCGGAATCCTGAGCCTACAAAGATCCAATCGGCGCAAACTCAGCGGAGCGCTGCAGTTTCATCATTGCGTAATAAATCGCAAATGATACCGCAAAGCCCACGAACCAAGAATAGTCATACAGAACGCGCACAGAGGGAGCCAGCAACCCAACGAGCGCAGTGCCTGCCCCGAGCGCAAGTGCAATCACGGCGCGCCAGTTGAATCCCTTGGAATATTCGTAGATGCCGCCACGAAGATATAAGTCGTCGACTTGCAGCACTCGCCTTCGAATCACAAAGTAGTCACAAATCATGATGCCCGCTACCGGCCCAAGAAACGCCGCGTAGCCACCGAGCCAGCCGAGAATGAACGTGTTGTAATCGGCCAGTAGCTTCCACGGCATCAGCGCGATACCCATCAAGCAGGTGATGACTCCTCCGGTGCGGAAACTGATTTTGCGAGGCCATAGATTGGAGAAGTCATTTGCCGGAGATACCACGTTGGCCCCTATATTCACATTCAGCGTGGCCAGCAGAATCGCAATCAGGGAGATCACCACGGCCACTGGAGAATGAAACCGGCTGAGTAATTGCACCGGGTCGGAGATCGCGGTGCCATAAATCACGACAGTGGCGGAGGTCACGGCGATGCCGATGAAAGCATAAAGCGTCATCGTGGTTGGCAGCGCTAGCGCTTGGCCAATGATCTGTTCCCGCTGGTTGCGTGCAAATCTGGTGAAGTCAGGGATATTCAGCGAAACCGTTGCCCAGAAGCCTACAGTACCGTTCAAAGCTGGAATCAGAAATTTCAGAAAGTCGGGAAAGTTGGAGAATCGCGAAGGTGCGGCCAGCATGGGACCAAAGCCGCCCGCTTTGCGATAGGCCCACCCCAAGAGCAGCAATCCAACCGCCAACAGAACGGGAGCGCTGATCCCTTGCAGAATTCTGACGTATTCGATTCCCATCAGAATGACAGCAAGGTTGATGAACCAGAAAAGAAGAAAGCAGACGGCGGTGGCGTAAGGAAGGTTTTTCCATCCCGGAGCGAGCGTGGCCAGCAGGGTGCTGATCGCTTCGCCGCCGATCCAGGTCTGGATGCCGAACCATCCGCACGCTACCAGCGCTCGCAGGACCGCAGCTACGTTTGCGCCGAGCACTCCAAACGACGCGCGCGCCAGCACGGGAAACGGAACTCCATACTTGGCTCCGGGGTGGGAGTTCAGCAGCATCGGGACCAGCACGATCACGTTGCCAAGAAAAATCGTCATCACCGCTTGCTTCCAGTTCATCCCGCCTTGAATCAAACTTGCCGCCAACATGTAGGTGAGGATGTTGACGGACATCGAAATCCAAAGGGCTGCAAAGTTATAAGTTCCCCAATGCCGACGCTCGGCCTGAGCGGGCGCGAGGTCAGGATTGTAGAGGGGACTGGATTCAATTCGTGATCGCCGTGGAGATTCCGAGTTGGTCATGAGATTGGATTCGAGAATTTCAGCGCAGCACGATGCATCCCTGAAACTCAAGGCTCAGTCCGCGGCAGCAGAACTTCCAGTCTGCGCGGTGATCGGACCATAGCTTTCCGGCCGACGATCACGGAAGAATTGCCATACTTTGCGGACTTCCGCGATCATATCCAGATCGAGATCGGCTACGACCACCTCGTCTTTATCGCGGCTGGCCTGAGCGATGATCTTGCCGCGCGGATTGCAAAAGTAGCTCTTGCCGTAAAACTCTCCTATGCTCCAGGGCTTCTCAACGCCTACGCGGTTGATGGCGCCTACGAAGTAACCATTCGCCACGGCGTGTGCAGGCTGCTCGAGTTCCCAGAGATATTCCGACAGGCCGGCAACCGTGGCCGAAGGATTGAAAACAATTTCAGCGCCGTTCAACCCCAGAATCCGGGCGCCCTCGGGAAAGTGTCGATCGTAACAAATGTAAACGCCGACTCGGGCATACTTTGTCTCGAAGACCGGATAACCAAGATCGCCGGGGGTAAAGTAAAACTTCTCCCAGAATCCTGGATGGCAGTGCGGGAGGTGATGCTTGCGGTACTTCCCCAGATAGCGGCCGTCGGCATCGATCACCGCCGCGGTATTGAAATAAACACCGGGCATCTGCTCCTCGTAAACCGGCACTACGATCACCATGCGGTGCTTGGCGGCGATTTTTTGCATCAATCGAACTGTGGGGCCCTCTGGCACTCGCTCGGTCAGTTCATACCAGCGTGCATTCTGCTCGGCACAGAAGTATGGCCCATAGAAAAGCTCCTGCAGGCACAAGACTTGCATTTTTTTTCGCGCAGCCTGCTCAATCAACTTAAGGTGCTTGTCGATCATCGCTTTTCTGATCTGTGCCAGCGGGCGTTCCGTGCTTAACGCATTGCTGGCTTGAATTAAGGCACAGCGCACAATTCGAGGCATGGGATAGGACCTCCGAGGAACGAAACTATAGCAGAAAACTGCGGCGGGCTTACCTTCTGCCGTACAATGCAAGACGTGGCAGAGGAGCGCAAGAGGCGTTACGGCGTTGCAGACCGCCCCCTGGGGACGCTGGAGGACCTCGCTGTTAATCCGCAGGCCCCAATCGCTACTCTTTCTGGCCATCCACTACTTTCAAATCGCGGCATTCCGCTGAATCTTGCCTGGGTGAAACAGGTTCGCGTGAACACCAGCGCGATCGAGCGAAGAGCGCAAACCCATGTTTCGCGGCGGACGGTGAAGAAAGAATGGCAAGCCGCGTGGCTCCTGCGTGCGATCACGTGCATGGATCTCACGACTCTTTCCGGAGACGACACAGACGATCGTGTGCGCCGGCTTTGCGCCAAGGCTCGGCAGCCAATTCAGCAGGAGATTCTAAAGCATCTCCAGATCGATGAACTCAACATCAAAGTGGCGGCGGTTTGTGTTTATCATCGGTTCGTTGAAACTGCGGTGCGCGCTCTCGAGGGCAGCGGCGTTCGAGTGGCCGCTGTCTCCACCGGATTTCCTGCCGGACTTTCGCCGGTAGAGGAGCGGGTGGCGGAGATCCGCCGCTCAGTGGAAGCGGGAGCGGACGAGATCGACATTGTGATCACCCGCGCCCACGTGTTCGGCGGAAGGTGGCAGGAGCTTTATGACGAGGTTGCCGAATTCAAACAGGCCTCGGGACACTGCCCCATGAAGGCGATCCTGGGCACGGGAGACCTGCTCACGTTGCGCAACGTAGCGCGCGCCAGTTTCGTTGCGATGATGGCAGGCGCGGACTTCGTCAAAACCTCGACAGGCAAAGAATCGACAAACGCAACCCTTCCCGTTGGCTTCGTGATGACACGAGCGATTCGCGAATATGCTCAGGAAACAGGCATGGCCGTTGGATTCAAGCCGGCGGGAGGAATTCGCACGGCAAAGCAATCCACGGAATGGTTGGCGCTAATGAAAGAGGAACTGGGAACATCCTGGATGAAAGCAGAGCTTTTCCGCTTCGGGGCGAGCGGTCTCCTGAATGACATTGAACGGCAACTGGAACACTTCGCGACTGGCCGGTACTCGGCGGATTATCGCCATCCGATTGCGTAGTTAGAGATCGACGAAGAAGGCACAAACTCGAATGAGCATCGCTGAGAAATTCCTTACGATGGAATACGGCCCGGCCCTTGAAGACCCAAAGGACGCGCTGTTGTGGCTCGATCAGCATGAACGACATTTCGGCCACTTCATCAATGGCGAATGGCGTCAGCCAGTGGAGGGCAAGTTCTTCGATTCGACCGATCCAGCCAGCGGAGAGAAAATCGCGACGGTCGCGCAGGGATCATCTGCGGATGTCGACGCCGCCGTTCAGGCTGCGCGAAATGCTCTACCGAAATGGCAGGCGCTGACACCGCACAATCGGGCTCGATTCCTATACGCAACGGCCCGTGCCGTTCAGAAACATTCGCGGCGACTGGCGGTGCTGGAAACGCTCGACAACGGAAAGCCAATTCGCGAGAGCCGTGATATCGATATCCCGCTTGTTGCCCGGCATTTTTATCATCACGCTGGATGGGCACAATTACTGCCATCGGAGTTTCCCGGGTATACGGCCTGCGGCGTGATTGGGCAGATCATCCCTTGGAACTTCCCTTTGCTGATGCTGGCATGGAAAATTGCGCCCGCGCTGGCCGCGGGAAATACAGTAGTGCTAAAGCCTGCGGAATTCACCCCTCTCACCGGGCTTGCCTTTGCCGAGATCTGCATGGAGATCGGGCTGCCCGCAGGCGTCGTCAACATTGTCAACGGCGATGGTTCTACCGGCGAGGCTCTGGTGAAAAATCCGGACGTCGACAAAATTGCCTTCACTGGATCCACCGAGGTTGGCCGAGCGATCCGCAGTGCGACTGCCCATAGTCACAAGCGGATTTCACTGGAGCTGGGCGGCAAATCTCCCTTCGTGGTTTTTGAGGACGCCGATCTCGACAGCGCGGTGGAGGGGTTGGTCGACGGAATCTGGCTCAATCAGGGACAGGTTTGCTGCGCTGGCTCACGCCTGCTGATGCAGGAAAGCATCGCCGAAACGCTCCTGGAGAAAATTCGCGACCGCATGAGTTCGTTGCGCGTCGGCCCGCCGCTGGATAAGGCCATCGATATTGGAGCGATCGTTGCCCCAGTGCAACTCGAGCGCATCCGTCGACTGGTTGATCAGGGAATCGCGGAAGGCGCGAATTGCTGGCAGCCGCAAACGAAAATGCCGTCGCGTGGGCTCTACTTCCCTCCTACGCTGTTGAGCAACGTTCATCCGGCATCGGTGGTCGCGCAGCAGGAGATTTTTGGACCGGTTCTCGCCGCCATGACTTTTCGCACTCCTGCCGAGGCCGTGGAGTTGGCCAACAATACGGTTTACGGGCTGGCAGCCTCCGTCTGGAGCGAGAGTATCAATATATCGCTGCAAGTGGCCGCGCAGATCAAGGCTGGCGTGGTCTGGGTGAATTGCACCAATATGTTCGACGCTGCATGCGAGTTCGGAGGCTACCGGGAAAGTGGCTTTGGCCGCGAAGGAGGGCGCGAAGGGTTGCTCGAGTATCTGGATCCGGCCTGGTTCAAAAGCGCCCCAGTGCTTCCCCCCTCAAAGCGGATGCCCAGACATTCAACCGCTGGGCAACGACCCGATCTGGCAATTGACCGCACCGTGAAGCTCTATATCGGAGGCAAGCAGGCTCGACCCGATTCCGGTTACAGCTTTGAAGTTCGCGGCCAAAATGGCGAGTTGCTCGGCGAGGCGCCGCTGGGCAGTCGCAAGGACATTCGCAACGCGGTTGAGGCGGCGCGCAAAGGGGCAGGTTGGGCCAAGACCTCAGCGCACAACCGCGCGCAGGTTCTCTATTACATGGCGGAGAATCTATCGTTGCGTCAGGAAGAGATTGCTCGCCGGTTGGCGGCCGCCGTTGGCGAGGCGCAGGCTGTCCAAGAAGTCGCGGCTGGCATTGAGCGCATATTCTCGTACGCTGCTTGGGCGGACAAATTCGATGGCGCGGTGCACAATCCTCCGTCGCGAACGATTGCGATTGCGATGAATGAGCCGATCGGAACCGTGGGAATTATTTGTCCCAACGAGGTTCCGCTCTTGGGTTTGTTGTCCCTGGTATTGCCGACCCTGGGCGCAGGCAACACGACAGTTGTGATCCCCTCGGAAACATACCCGCTCATCGTCGGAGATCTCTACCAGATCCTCGATACAAGTGATTTGCCGGATGGCGTTGTCAATATTGTGACGGGACACGCGCCGGAACTTCTCAAGACGATCGCGGAACACGACGACGTGGATGCAATCTGGTGTTTTTCCGACGAGCCCAGTGCCAGGGCAGCCAAAACGTTCTCCGTGGGAAACCTAAAACAGGTGTTCACCAACGAAGGACGGGCGATCGATTGGTTCGATGCAAGACAAGCGGAAGGCCGATGGTTTCTGCAGCACGCCACCCAGGTGAAGAACATCTGGGTACCCTACGGCGAATAGCCGGAGCGCAATCGACTTCTGGTGCACATGGACATCCACATGGGATATTCCATTGACACAGCCAGAGACGCCAAATAGACTCGGCGGTCGCAGAATTCTATAAAAATCAATCATGTCCCTTCGACCTCGAGTTGCAGTGGTGGGTAGCGCCAATGTAGATATGACCACGTTCGCGGACCGGTTTCCGAATGCCGGAGAAACCATCTTCGGCCAGAGGTTTGATTTGGGCTTCGGCGGAAAGGGAGCGAACCAGGCGGTGGCCGCTCGTCTCTGTGGGGCGGACGTATTCATGGTGGCTCGAGTTGGCACCGATCTTTTCGGCCCCGCCACCATTGAAAACTTCAAAAGATTCGGCATTGACACAACCCACGTCAAGCAGGTGGAAGGCTTGTCCAGTGGAGTCGCGCCGATCTTCGTCGAACCCAACGGACAAAACCGCATTCTGGTGGTGAAGGGGGCGAACGATGCGGTGAAAGCGGCTGATGTCAACGACGCCGCGGAGATGTTGAAAACGACGGACTGCATCGTCCTGCAGTTCGAGATCCCGCTGGAAACCGTCTACTACACAGTGGCGTTCGCCAGAAAACACGGGATTCGGTGCATTGTGAACCCCGCTCCCGCAGCCCCGGTGGATATCAGTTCGTTTGCTGGCCTCGATTATTTTGTTCCGAATGAAAGTGAGGCGGAGACCATCACAGGAATGAAGGTTCGGGAAATCGAGGATGCGAAGAACTGCGCAGAGAAACTGGTTCGGGACGGCATTCAGCGCGTCATCATCACATTGGGAGCTAAAGGTTGTTTCGTGGCGAGCAACACAAGCGTCCATGTGCCTCCGTTTGCCGTGAAGAGCATCGACAGCACTGGCGCGGGCGATGCGTTCATTGGCAGCTTTGCCGTGTTTTTGGCGGAAGGGTTTCCGGAATTAGAGGCAGCGCACCGCGCTAACTTGTATGCTGGCCTGTCGACGACAGGCGTGGGCACGCAAAAGTCTTTCTATGATCGGGCACGCTTCGATGGGGAATGGGCCTCCCGCTCCAAAAACTGAGTGTGGGTTTCACTCGGTCAGACCTTCCGGATATTCTACCGTGCCGCGCTGGATACATGCCAAATGGCCGTGCCTTCCCCCCGCCGAAAAGTCTTGACTTCGTAAGGACTTGCCATTTATAAGGCCTCTCTACGGTCCAAGGCCTCGGCAAATTTCCTCTGCGGTACGGTGACGCTAGTCGTCATTCGGCGTGGGGCCGCCGAAAAGGGGTTTCGATGCATAAGAAGGCGCTGCTTGGTGTCGTTTTCTTCTCGCTTGTGTCCATGGTTTGTCCATTCCTGTACGGGCAGGCTACTGGCGGTTTTTCAGGAAGTGTCACCGACAAGGCGGGCGCAGTAATCTCCGGGGCGACCGTGAAAGTTTCTTCAACGGAGACAGGCCTCTCTCGCGAGGTGAAGACGGACGACTCCGGGCATTATTTGGTTCCTTTACTGCCTGTATCGCACTACACGATTCGGGTGGAGTCGCAGGGTTTCCAAGCGAGCGAACAGAAGGATATCCGGCTGCAAGTCGATGAACATCGTGAGGTGGATTTCACCCTTGCGCCCGCATCCGTGACGGCAACGGTGGAGGTAAATGCAACCGAAGTAGCCGTGGAAACCGCCAATCCCACTTTGGGGCAAGTCATCACCTCCGAGCAGGTCGCGAACCTCCCCTTGAACGGTCGGAACTTTGTCCAACTGGCCACGCTGACCCCGGGCACAACTTCATCAACCAGCCCAGTCAGCTTCTTCGCCAGCGCTGCCAGCAGCGAGGCCGCCACCCGCGGATCTTTTTCACTTTCCTCCGGTGGGTCGCGCGAACAGGAGACAGATTGGCTGCTGGACGGCAACGATAACAACCAACTGGATGAGGGCGGAATTGCAATTTTCTCCTCCATCGACGACATCCAGGAGTTCAAGGTTCTGACCTACAACTATTCGGCAGAATACGGAGAGCGCGCCGGTCCCACAGTATTGGTGACCACGAAATCAGGATCAAACCAGTGGCACGGTTCGCTCTTTGAGTTCTTCCGCAATACAGACCTTGATGCCACTCGCTATTTCTTTACGTCTGCGCAAAAATTCAATTTGAATCAGTTTGGCGGTTCGCTAGGCGGCCCCATCCAGAAGGACAAAACATTTTTCTTTATCGATTATCAAGCCAAAATGCAGCGTCAGGGCGTGCCCTTCACCGGCTTCGTTCCCACCACTGCAATGGCGACGCCCGACGCCAGCGGCAATTACAATTTAAGCAGCAATCCGTTTGGCTTGACGCAACTCAAGAACCCGTACGCGGCCGGGACAGAACCCACGACCTTCCTGTGTTCAACTGCCACGACGCCTGAGCCCGTGCTTTCCGATGGCAGCCAGGCGCCCGGCGGCGCCCCTTGCGACATCATTCCAGCAGCCCTGATCAATCCGATCGGCGCAAAGGTGATTCAGCTTTATCCCGCGCCCAATGCGAACCCCGCAGGCGGCTTTAACTATGAGAATCAGCCTGTAAGGAAGCTCAACGAGGGAACCTGGGATATCCGACTGGACCACAATTTTTCCAGCAAGGATTCCGCTTTTGCCCGCTTCAGCTACGATCAGGCAACGAACTTTGTCCCGGGTGGCTCGCCGACGTGGTCGGAAGCCAACGCCTTTGGCAGTAACCAACACATTGAAAACCACGGGCGCAATGTGGTCGTGACTGAAACCCACGTCTTTTCCCCGAAATTGATCAATCAATTCACTGCCGGCTACAGCCGAATCTTCAACCATATTCTCTCTTATGGCACCGGTACCTGCGAAGCCGCGCTCCTCGGCATCCCCGGCGCGGATCTCGCCAGCTCGTGCGATGGCGTAACCGGCTATCCCGCAAGCCTGAATCAGGCGCAACAGGAGTGCGTAAGTTGTGGCATGACCTCGTTTGATATGTCCGCCTACTTTTCTGTTGGTGATCGCGGATATGCCCCTTACCAGGGCGGCACCAATGTCTATTCGCTTTCCGATACGCTCGACTTGGTTCACGGGAAACATGAGATCCGGTTCGGACTCGTGTTTCGCGCCAATCAGATGAACATAAGAAACAACGCATTCCAGGATGGTTTTGTGGTTGAGACAGGCGGTTCGACTGGTGACGACATGGCCGACTTGCTTTTGGGTAGCCTGGGCGTTTTTGCGGCCCATGATCAGACATTTCTGGGAGCTACCACGGGCCGCCGCTGGAAGCTGTTTCGTCCCTTCGTGCAGGACAATTGGCGCGTAACCAGCAATTTGACTCTCAACCTCGGATTTGCCTGGGCTTTGGCGACACCGGAAACCGAAGTGCAAAACCGGCAGGCGAACTTTAATGTTCAGAACCTCATGTGGTACGTCCCGAAGGGCAGCCCGGGGATTGGCGGCTGCACGGTTTGCATCCCTACCGACGGGCGGGTGGGCATCCAATTCGACAAAACCACTCTCGAACCTCGCATTGGATTCGCGTGGAAACCAATGGGTAGTGAAAAAACCGCCATTCGCGGAGGCTATGGCATTGTCCACGATTCCGCGTGGAATCAGGGCGGACAGGGATTGTGGCAAAACCCTCCCTACTATGCGGAGGTGGATCCATTCCCGACGGGTGTTTGCACTCCCTTTGGGAGCACGGGCTGCGGCCTCTCCAATGGTTTCCTTCTGCCGGTTGGCACTCCTTCCACAACGCCCGTGGCAGGCGGTGCCGTCTATAGCTCACCCGTCAACCCACAGGTTTATACGGGGACGATTCAATCCCAGAACCTCAACTTCAAGCAGGGGGTCATTCAGCAATTCAATCTGAATGTTGAGCGCCAGATGCCGGGGAATGTCGTGCTGACGGTGGGCTATGGTGGCTCGCGCAGCGCACATATTCTCGTGAGTCAATTAAACGAAAACATCTCGTCGCCCAGCGCATGTGGTGTGGTTCCCGGCTACACTGTGGGCTGCGGCTTCCCGACGTTTCCGTACGCGGCACCTTTTCAGAGCGTTGACACCAACAACAGCATCGGCGCCGCGCGTTATGACTCTCTCCAAGTGAAGGCTGAAACCAAGAGCGCACGGCATGGCCTTTACGCTCTGATCGGCTACACCTATTCTCGCAATTTCGATTCCGGCTTGACCGATGGTTTGGCTACCAATCCCGGAGCAATGTACTACCCGCTCCCCGGATTCAACAAACTGGATTGGGGTTTGTCTCAACTCAACCTCAATGACAGTTTCACCGCCAGCGTCCTCTATGAGTTGCCATTCGGCAAGGGCAAGAAGTACGGTAGCAACTGGAGCGGTGCCGCCAACGCCATCCTTGGGCATTGGCAAGTGAATTTGATTGAAAGAGCGACCTCCGGTTTTCCGCTGTTTGTAGTTGATAGCGCCGATGAGTCGGGCGTCTACTTCTCCTATAACGGGAACACCTTTCAGCGTCCGAACGAAGTGGGCGATCCTAACAAGGCAGGACCGGAAGGCGGCAGTACGAACTGCCCCACCCGGATCCACACTCTCCAGAATTGGTTTAACCCCTGCGCTTTCGCGCCCGCCCCGGCTGGCGAACTGGGTACAGCCCCGCGAGCTCCGGCTTACGGCCCCCGTTTCGTCAACACCGATTTCTCGGTGATCAAGGATTTCCCCTTGCCCTTCCGCGAGGCCATGAATCTGCAATTCCGGGCTGAGTTCTTTAATCTCCTCAACCATGCCCAGTTCTACCTGAACGGTTACGCCGACAGCGGAGAGCAGGACATAAACACTCCCTCCAGTTTCGGAGTGGTAAATAACACGGTAAATAACCCGCGTCTGATTCAGTTTGCTCTCAGGCTTAATTTCTAAAACGAATTGCGATACCGTGCTTCCACTTCGGGCAGACTGCGGATTCGGTTCCAGTCTGCCCTCAATTTTTTGGCCCGTTTCGGGCTAGAGAATTTTATAGGCCCCAATCGGAATAACACCAACAAATATATTGGTTTCAATTAGTTACAAGCGGATCCCAGTGAAGGTGAAGAACGTGCAGGCCTCAAACGCGGATCCTAGCTGTGGTCGTTCGTACTGAGGTAATCTAGCTTTGCACTGACCATAGCGCTAGGCTCGGCCTATGAGACGCCGAGAGCGTGAAAAGCTACAAATCGCCGCTGCAGCTGTTCTGTTTTCCGCGCCGGTAATTGCCGTCGTATTAATGCTGCTGGCAGCAAAGTAAAAACCCGTGACGTGCCTTGGAGAGGCTAACGAACATTCTCGCGCGGCATTGCCCGCGGCCGAACTCCTATTACTGTAAGAACGATTACCTCATTTGATACACAAATTGCTGCATTTCGTGCCGCTGCCGCTCCATCTCCTGCGTCTTTTCAGCCGAGATCTGTTCGTAGAGTTGCAGCTCGAAGTGAGCTTTAGCGGTGTCTCCGGACTGTCGGTAAAGTTGCGCCAGACGATAGTGCGCCTGCTCAAGTTGCGGGGACGCTCCGACTGCTTGTTGCAAAGCAGAAATTGCTTTCGGAATATCTTTTTGCTCCGAATAGATAATCCCTAACTGCAAATATCCGAGGCCGAGTTGTGGATCGAGATGGACAGATTTTTCCAAAAGAGACTTTACGTCATCGATCGGTTGGAAGTCCTCGGGCGATTTGCGTTGCCGCCACAGACTCACCGCGTAGTAGTAGTTAGCCAGGGCGTTCTCGGGTTCCAACTTCACAAACCTTCCGAGCCGAGATTGAATCTCCTGTGATTGCGCGGTTTCAACGGCTTGCATTTTTCCCATCAACAGGTAGGGATCCGGATTTTCGGGATTCACGTCAGACGCCTCGCAAAAACGTTGCGCCGCCTGATCGAAGGAGCCCCGCGAATACCAAGCCGCGCCCAAACCGGCCAGCATTCGGTAGGAACGCGGAAACAGATGATTGCCCTTGGTGAAAACGTCAATGGCCGGTTCGGGAGCATGATGGGTGAGGAGTTCGGCTCCCCAATCAAACAGATTCGCCTCACTCGGGTTGAGTTCCGCCGCCTTCTGGTATTCCCGCACGGCCTCAAGAGCATCCCCTCCCTTCTCGTCAATTTCGGCGAGCAAGTGATGTAGTTCAGCTTTTTCTTGAAGGGATTTGTCTTCGCTGGCGAGCAGACGTAGCGCGTCGGTGCGCGCGTGGGCGTAATCTCCGATGGCGACATAAGCACGCGCCAGTTCGTAGGCGTTGTCAAAGTCGCCTGGATTCAGCCGAAAAGCCCGTTGCAGATATAAAAGCCCATCCTGCGCTTTGGCTCCATCGAGCAGCAGCTTTCCCATCCGGTAATTTGTGTCGAAGTCTTGCGCTTGGCTGGCGACTCGCTTACGCAGAGATTGTTCCGTCGCGTCGGTTGCATCGCCTGAAGAGTTCCTGGGTGTCTCCTTGCTCAGGGAAGCGGTTGCCTGGGCCAGCGCTTCCCGGTTTCGCACAATCATGTCCGACCCGTGGCCACCGAGATTGGTGGTATCGGTGACGCCCGCCACGGTGAAGTGGGGCTCGTCGAAAAACTGCGGCTGCACCGCCGCTGAACTCTTAACTGGAATGGCCTTTGTGGAGTTAAGAGTGAGATCAATCGTTCTGGATTGTTTTTGTCCGATGACAATCTGCTTGAGAATTGTATGGTCGTATCCAACCATTTCTGCGCCCAGGGTGTAGACCCCTTGGCGAACACCTGAGAAAAGATAGACGCCTGCGGAATCGGTGTACGCGGTGAGACTTGATCCGTTCGTGGTCTGCAAAGAAACGCAGGCTCCGCCGATGGGATGGCCTGAAGAATCCCGGACCGCACCCTGCAATGTTGCTTTCGCAACCGGTTGCTGTTGTGAATCGACAGAATGTTCTTGAATGGATTGCACAGCGGCCGTCGATGAAACCAGGAGCGCGGTCAGTACAAGCATGCAGGTTGCGATCATCGAGGAGCGGACCATAAGAGAACCGAATCAAGACGGACGCAAAGCCGACCTCTGCAGCAGTGAATTTTAGTCGCTCGCAGGGCGATCCACAATTACGGGAAGTGGCTTCAGCATGTGGCAGCAACCGCTTGCCGGGCGAGAAGATCCACGTAGGCGTCTGCGATTAACTGCTCGTGACCGATTCCGAACTCCGCCAGCAACGCCGTCGCGATCTTCTTTCCCCCAAATTCGCTTTGTCCCGGCCGGAGCACGACTTCCAGCTCCAGGAAATCTCCGAGCCCGTGCACTTCGTCGATATGAACACGCGTCTGCCCGATCAGATATAGAGTTCGTGTCTTCTTCACCACGCCGCTTCTCCCCAGGGTAGCCGTGAGAATTTCAAGGAGGACTTGCGGGTCGGGAGTGCGAGCGATCAGGTAGTGTGAACGGCGTACGCCCACCTCGTCGGCTCTTTCGTAACGAATCAGTTCAGCGCGGTCCGGTGCAAGCATTCGCAGCTTGAGTCGTGCCCGATCGCAGCTAAAGAAGAAGTCTTCTTGATGAATTGTTTCGGGACCAGAGTCACTCAAGCGAGCGGCAACCGCCTCCACAGCGGACCGGTTCACTAAGACTGCTTTTACTTCGATGTTCGTTGGCATGGTGGTTTACCAAAGATAGCGCAGTCTCCTTGTTTCAGGCCAATCGCTGTTCATTCACCAATACGCTTGCAAGCTTCATGATCTTTACGTTAAGGTCATGTCGCGTTTGCGGTGCCCCCGGAGCACCAAGGGCTCAGGTTGGAGGAAAGAAAAGGGTGAATTGGCGGCAAGAGTTATCGCAGATGACGCGGCGGCGGTTTGTAACATCTTCCGCTGCTATGGTAGCTGCCGGCAGTCTGGCTCCCAGCGCGCGCGCGATAGACGGTTTTAAAGGGCAGGATTCAGGAGCAAGGCGCGGTCCGTTCCGTGTGATCATCGACACCGACCCGGGCGTCGATGACGCGCTCGCCTTGCTGCTCGCCATGCGCTCGCCAGAATTGAAGATTGAAGCGATTACGCCGGTCGCGGGAAATGTTCCACTCGATTTAACGCTTCCCAACACTTTGCGCATGGCGGAGATCGCCGGGAGGACCGACATCCCTGTAGCCGCCGGCGCGAAAGCTCCTCTGCTGCGCCGTTTGGTCACGGCTAGCTACGCGCACGGCGAGAACGGACTGGGCGGCGCGGTCTTCCCTGAGCCGACGACCAAACCGGTCACGGAGCCTGGAGCGGAATTGATTCGCCAGATCATTCGAAAATTTCCCGGCGAGGTGACGCTGCTTACCATCGGGCCGCTGACGAATATTGCCACGGCGTTGAATACTGATCCGCAGCTTGCGGGGATGATTCGCGGGCTGGTGATGATGGGAGGATCGTTGTCTGGAGGGAACATCACGCCAGCGGCAGAGTTCAATATTTATGTAGATCCGGAGGCGGCACGCATCGTCTTCCAGTCCGGCATTCCGATCACCATGGTGGGACTCGACGTGACGCGGAAAACTTCGCTTACTGACGACCACGTGCGCCAACTCCAGGCGGGGCAGAATCCGGTGAGTCAGGCTGCGGCGACCATCGCACGCAACGCCATTGAGCATAACCGCGAACATGGGTTTATGGTCGGACCGAATATGCATGATTCACTTGCCGTGGCTGGGTTCATCGATGCTTCGCTCTTGAAATTCAAAGAGTATTACGTCGATGTGGAGACCACCGGCGAACTGACGGCCGGCGAGACTCTGGGTTACAGTCCGACGGCTGGGGATCTGCGACGCGTTGGAAGCAAGAGCGACGTGGGCACGGATATGCCGATTCGTGGTTCAGCGCCCACGCTGGCCGGCACTCGAACATCTCCGGTCCTCAGGGATAAATTTGTGCCCAATACCAACGTGGCTGTGGACGTTGATTCTGCAAGATTCTTCGATCTGCTCATTGGGCGGCTTTCAGGAACACAATGAATTGCCTCCAACACAGCGACTGACCTGGCCAAGTACAAAATAACTTTCACGCCGGTTGCAGGACAGGGTGATCTGGACCCTGATCGCTACGATCAGATTTTGAGCGCATCGACGCCCAAGCACGAGCTATTGCGGTAGCTGCGCCAACATGCTTTGCGCTTGTGCGTGCTTTGGATTTTGTTTCAGAAGTTCGAGCAGGACGGCTCGCGCTTTGTCCGGCGCGCCTTCAACGGCATAGACTCTGGCGAGATTCAGGTAAGATTGATCGAAGGCCGGCGCCACTCGCATGCACTCCTCGAAGCTGGAGACGGCCTGATCTCGCCGCTCGGTGCGCAAATAAAGTATTCCGAGATTGTTTAACGCCTCTGGATAGTCAGGACGGGATTTCAAAGCCTTCTGCAAATACTCGTAAGCGCGCGTTGCATCGTCGGCCTGCGCAAAGACCATTGCCAAACCATAGTTAGCCTCGGGATCGCTGGGGCTGGCTTCGAGTGCGCGTTCGAAGGTTTTACGAGCTGCTTCCCAGTTTTTCTGAAGACGATACGCGTTACCCAGATTATTGAGAGCAATTAAATGCTCGGGGCTCGTGACTAACGCCTGCTGAAAGCACTTTACCCCTTCGTTGGTCCGGCCTTCCCTAGTGGCGAGCAGCCCAAGGTTATTCCATGCGTTTGCCAGAGTATCTGGATAGCTGGCGCGCAGTTTGACCGCACGTTCAAAACTTTCCCGCGCCTCGGCGGTATTCTGCAGATTCAGTTGAGCGCTCCCCAGTCCATAGTAAGCTTCCGCACTCGACGGATCGTCGCGAAGAGCAAGCTCGAAGGACGCTGCGGCTTGAGCGTAATAACCTCGCTGAAAGAAAACAGAACCGGAGGAAAGATGATTGCGTCCAAACTCAAACGTTTCGGCAGCGCCGGCAAAAGGCAGTGCGCGAGCAATCCGGTCGGCGTTAGTGCGAGGAATGCTTCGGGAGTCGCGTTCGACATCGCCTGGGTTCAGAGGCCCTTGGTAGATCTTGACAATGTCCCCCTGTGGGTCGATCAGGAACGATGTTGGCAATCCGAGGTCACGATGCCGGTCGAAAAGGTAGCGGTAGAGAATGTTGTAGATCCCGGAGACATCGTCCGATGCTAGAACGATCGGAAATGAAACGCTATGCTCACGCGTGAGTGTTCTTAGCTTTTCGCGATCCGCAGGTTCATCCACATTCACGGTAAGCAGCCGAAGGCCTTCGGAATCCCATCGCGAATGGACACGGTTGAACAGCTTGAGATCCTCTGAGCAATTCCGAGATCGCAGCGTCCAGAAATTCAGGAGCACGAGCTTTCCCCGAAGCGCTGATAGAGTGTGCACTCGACCCGCCAGATCCGGAAGAGAAAAGTCTGGCGCAGCTACCGGCACCAGGAGCCAGGTTTCGACCGTGAGCGGAAGAGATTCAGGCTCTTGAGTTGGGAAAAGAGTTTTGCCGCTTGGTAACATTTGCGACTTGAACGCTTCGACCCTGCACTTCTCAGAGCCTTCTTCCACCCAGACTCTGCGGTTTATCGGCAAGTCAGTAAAATTCTGCACCAGGCCACTTGGCCAGCGGATCGACGCCCGCACCGGGCCTTGAACCATCCCCAAGCCAAAAAAAACTTCTTTGCTGTGCTGGGAAAGAAATCCTGATCCCGCTTGAAGGAAGCGGGTCTGGCGGCCTGCCTCACTCTCCAGGGTGACAGCCGCGCCGATGGCGTCACGATTACTCTTTGTACCGCGAAGGCGAAAGGCAATCGATGGCGGTAGATCCTTCACCACGTTTTTCAAAATTCGCAACTGCGGAGCATTGCGGTTTTTCAGAAACATTTCCAGCCGGCCATCTTGATCGAAATCGGCGAGGGCAAAAGAACGGCCATCCTCGGGAAAGTCCATTCCTAGGGCGCCGGAAACGTCAGAGAACGTGCCATTTTTGTTATTTTGGTAGAAGACATTCCGCTCGAATCCGCTCCAGGTTCCGTCGGCCCGAATCAGTTCATTGATGGCGCTCCATCCCTGCTCGTATGCTTGGGAAGGCTTCGCTTGATCTGGCGATTTCGCAACCACTTGGCGCCAGAAAAAACTATTCAACTCCGCACGCGAAACTCCGGAGACCATTCCGTTCGCGATGTATAAATCGGGAAAGCCATCATGGTCGAAATCGAATGCATCGCTTGACCATGCCCAGCGGCCGACTCCAACTCCAGCCGAGACGGTTCGATCTTCGAAGGCACCGCGGCCATGCGATCCACCCTCGCTAGGCTGGTGGTTTCGGAAAAGCGAATTACCCATTGCGTGTTTTTGATAAAGAGCTCGAACATCTTCCGGCGCCTCTTTCTTGAACATTTCCTGGGATGAAATCCGCTCACCGGCAGCGGTCCACATATCGCCGACGTAAATATCCTCTGCGCCGTCGTTGTCGTAATCGAGCCAGCAAACACTCATGCCGGCGCCTACGTCTTCCACTCCTTCGCCGGGCGCAACATCCGTGAAGCTGCCGTCCCTTCTGTTCCGGTAAAGATTCTTGCGGCCAAAGTCATTCACCACGTAAAGATCGGGCCATCCGTCCTGGTCGTAATCGTTCCACCCGCAGCAGAAACTGTAGCGGGTATTGTTCTGATTCAATCCCGACTCTGTTGTAACGTCGCGGAAAGTTCCGTCGCGATTGTTCCGCATCATGAAGTTGGGCGGACCATTCTCGGCATCGTGATAGGGAACGGGATATTTGTATTGATCTGTGCCTTGGTAATAAACGTAGAGACAGAAATAGATGTCTAACCACCCATCGCGGTCATAATCGGCAACGGCTGCGCCGGTGAATGTTCCCTGCGGGGCGCTGGCGAACTGAAATGCGCCGGGCTTGAGGCGAAATTTGCCGTCGCCCTGATTCTTGAACAGAAGCGGCCCGTTGGCGCGGACAACAATCGCATCCTGGAGTCCATCGTTGTCAAAGTCAGCAAAGATTGCGCATGCTGTGTTGTCCAGGATTCCCAGCCCCGAAGCTTCCGTGATGTCTTCGAACGTTCCGTCCCCCAAATTTCGATAAAGGCGGTTGGGAAGACCTGCGGGCTGGCAAATATAAAGGTCGTCAAGGCCATCGTTGTCGATGTCTGCGACGGAGGCTCCATTGTGTCCGTAGATATCAATTCCGCACGCCCCATCGAGGACGGTGCGCCAGTGATCGGCGCCTCGAAGCATCTGCGCGGCATAGGAAGAATTGCGGCCTAGAAGCGAAGCGGTGATGTCGGCGAAGACGGGAGAGTGGGAGCGGCTTTGCGTCTCATCAATTGGCTGCCATTTCCGGAGCCGAACTTCTGTTTGTTTCGATGAAGCCGGCGAGGCTTCCCACTCCAAATCCCAATACCCTACACGCTGCTCGCGGAAACAACCATTGCCGGTTCCAACGATTTCGTAACGCACGCGAGTGCGAACCGCGACAAGAAGTTGCGGAGGAAATGTAGAACCTGCTTCTATCCCTGTTATCAAGAAATCCGCCCGAAAAATGGTGGAAAAGATACTCATGGAGGATTGGAGTTGCTGAAGAAAACAATCGTGTCCGGGAATGACTTGAGCGGTGAACTTGTTCTGGTGAACCTCCAGGAGTGAATCTATACGCACGGGCCGCGACTCGATCGGCCGCAAAGATGCTCCGGAGAAATCCGTTGCCAGAACTTTCTTGATGGCTTGCACTTCCTGCGAAGATCGAAGTAGTCCCGAACTCCATTCCGCAAGAATCGGTGCAATGCGGTCATGATATTGTTCGCTGACAAAGTCATCGAGGTCAGCTTGCGTTTTCAGAAGCGTGGCATCGAGCGGTCGCTGGGCTGGATCGTGCGGATGCAAGCGTAAGTCGCCATCGAAGGAAAGCGAGCGTGGGGAACCAGAAAGGGGTGCGAAAGCGAAATCGCGCAGGCTTGCGGGAAGCAGCGCCGCCGAGGCTCCCTGGCAGCAGCGGACCAGAAACTCTCGGCGACTCCCGCTTATTCGTTGAGGTGCGGCTGGCTGACGCGTCTCCCCTGCCCGACTCAGAGCGATGACCTCTGGATAATCACGATTAGAAAGAAAAGTATCAGCGGTCCCGGAACACCGTCAAGTTGCGTGGCGTGGTTACCATTTACGGAACCTTCGAAATGCTCGCCGCTCCGGGACGCGAAGACCTGTCAGAACAGGCTTTTCGCTTGACCCGCGACTGCAGATAGCTAATTTAGCGTTTGAATGTGCCCTCCGAGTTTCGAGCAAGAAGAATTTAGCGGAAGGTACTGTTGAGCAGGTTAGGAAGGCAGCAAGAATAGCGGATCGGCAACTGCGAAAGTGAAGCTCAGCGCTTTGGCGAGAATTAGGCGCGGCCGGCTCTGGGCACCTTGCGAGAAAATTTCGAGAAGGGCCGCATTTCGATTACGGGATCAGCATTTTGATGGGAACCTTAGCGCCAGGATTTGCCGGATCGGTGGCCGCAGTTTTCTTGCTGGCCGACAACCGCCAATTGCGCGAAGCGTGGTCGCGTATCTTGTCGAAGAAGGACGATATTCAAGTGGTCGGATGCGGCTCTTACGGTCCTGCTACGTTCGACCAGATTGCTTCCACCGCAAGCCAACGTGGTTGTGCTCGACTCCGTCTCTTCTATTTTATCGGAAGGAGCAGTTATGCGCCGACTGCATCAACGGAACGCTAGGATTAAGCCAGTTGTCTCGCGATTACCGGTTTTATCAGCGTGAGCCGGCGCTGAACTGGTACTCCGTAATGCTGTGAAACCTCTGTCCGGATTTCAACTCAGTCGAGGGAAAGTTGGCATGATTCGGAGAGTCGGGAAAATGTTGGGTCTCCAGGCAGAATGCGAATCGTGGTTTATAGACAACGCCTCCCTTGCCGGTAACCGTGCCATCGAGGTGATTCCCGCTGTAGAGTTGGATTCCGGGCTGATCGGTAAGCACTTTGAGGATTCGCCCGCTGGTTGGCTCATAGACTTCGGCCGCCTCTCTTAACTGGCCCTCGCGATGATCCAGCACGAAGTTTTCGTCATAACCAAGGCCGAACTTCAGCTGCTGATCGTTGGCATCGATTCGCTCCCCAATGGCATGCGGTGTTCGAAAATCGAATGGCGTGCCCTCGACCGGTTTCAGCTCTCCCGTCGGAATAAGATTTGCATCGACGGGGGTGATTTTGGACGCATTGATCTTGACCACTTGTCCTAAGACCTCGCCCTTACCCTGGCCTGCCAGATTGAAATAGGAATGGTTCGTCAGGTTGAGGACCGTATCTCTGTCGGTAGTCGCCGAATATTCGATGCGCAACAAATTTCCGCCGAGCGTATAGCGCACTGTTGTCGTGAGCATCCCTGGGAAACCCTGATCGCCGTCCTTACTCACATAGGTGAGTTCGATTCCATCTCTTATCTCGCGGGCCGTCCAAACCACTTTGTTAAAGCCGCGGAGTCCCCCGTGAAGCGCGTTGTCGCCATCGTTTTTGGGTACCTGGTAAGTTTTGCCGTCCAGTTGGAAGGTGCCGTGCGCGATCCGGTTAGCGTAGCGGCCGATGATGGCACCAAAATAAGCTGGGTTGGCAATGTATCCTTCGAACGAGTCGTAGCCGAGGACCACGTCGTCGATTTTTCCGTCTCGATCGGGCGTGCGCAACGAGACCACGATGCCTCCGTAGTTCGTGATGCGCACTTCGACTTTGCCATCGGCCAAGGTATAAAGATCGACCGCCGTTCCGTCCGGAGTGTGTCCGAACGCCTGCTTATTGACCGTGGTCTTCGCTTGCATCATTGTTGTCAGAATAATCAGACCGGCGAAAATCGCAACCCAGCAGCTGCCCTTGTAAGCGCGCATAATTTCTTTTCTTCTCCGTGACCGGCAAATCTTACGAGTGCGCCAAAGCCGCACTCGCTGGTCGCGCTCACAGCGTATCAGGCTCCGGCAATGGCAACAAGAAAGCAAACTCGCCCCAAGGATCAGAGTCGTTGATTCCTCGTGATGGCTGAAGCAACCTAGGCAGCATGGCTGAGGTGATAGAGAGATCCCAATATCGCGCCAAATGCCGCATGCGCCAGAAAAACTGATATCGGGGTTCGCACCCCATAATTCAATGCCATGAAGCCCGGCGGCTCGAGTTGCCGCGTGGCGTTCAGACCGTGCTGTTCGCTGGCCATTCTCGGATGCAATCCCGGCATCAACGACATTCCCACAGTCAGGATCATCAGGGCGTGAGCGAGTCCGAGCAGTGCACCGAACCACCAATTCACCATGTGTCGCGCCTCGAACACAAGGACGTAAAAGATGGAAAAAATCCAGCCGTTCACCAGATGAATGACAAAACCGTACACCTTAGCCCTTTCCCGCTGCGGAGTGACGAAGGTTCCAATCAGGTACGGCAGATTCATTCGCGTCAGGCCAAAGCCCTGGCTGGCTGACAACATTGTGGACAGAGCCAAGGTCGCCAGAAATCCTGACAGCATCCAGCTTGTCCAATTCACGAACTCACCTCCGAGGGCGTATGTTTGGTCGCTGTGGGCGGACGATGCGCCAGTTGCCGCTCCCCTTTTTCTCGCTGGTCGATCGATAACGCCGCGCCGATGAGTCCCACGTGGGTGAAAGCCTGAGGAAAGTTCCCTAACGCCAATCCCGTATTCGCGTCTATTTCTTCGCCATACAAACCCAAATCGTTTTGGTACTTCACCAATTGTCCAAACAGTTGGTGAGCCTCGTCCAGGGAACCTCCGCCCATTGCAAGATATTCCACCTCCCAGAAACTGCAAACCGCAAACGTACCCTCCGGATCCGCTCTTGCATAGCGGACGAGAAGCCCTTCTGGAGTGCTCAAATGTTGCCGAATCGCACTGTAAGTCCCTCGCATCCTCGGAGATCCTACCTGTTCAAAGCCGTACCAGGAGAGTAGCAGGAGGCTGGAATCGAGCTCACCGCTATCGAGCACGCTCACATAGCTTTGCATTTGCTCGTTCCATGCACGTTGCTCGATCTGATGCCGGATCGCATTGCTGACTTGCTTATACTCCTCGATGGGCGCTCGCTGCAGCAGACCGCGTTCAGCAAGGCGCACCAGTCGATCCATGGCCGTCCAACATAAAAGGCGGGAATGCGTATGATTTTGACGTCCACTCCTCGGCTCCCAGATGCCTTCATCGGGCTGATCCCAATTCTTGACCACATAGTCGCCGAAGCCGATTAATGCTTTTTGCATTTCCCGGTCAAGGTGCCCGCCATGAAATGCAAACTGCGCCGCCGCGTCGACGACTTCTCCATAAACATCGAGCTGGAGTTGATCCCGCGCAGCGTTTCCGATGCGTACCGGCCGCGATCCTCGATATCCGCTCAAGTATTCCAATTCACGTTCCACCGGCGCCTTATCGCCGTAGAGCGAATACAAAATTCTTAACTTGGGTTGAGTCAGCCGCGTGGCATGCAATAGCCATTCCAGAAAATCTTCAGCTTCATCCCAATAATCGAGCTCCAACAACGCACGGATGGTGAATGAAGCATCGCGCAACCAGCAGTAGCGATAGTCCCAGTTCAACGACCCGCCCAGTTGTTCGGGAAGAGATGTGGTGGCCGCAGCAATGATGGCTCCAGATGGAGCGTAGCTCAAAAGCTTCAGAGCGAGGGCACTGCGTACCACCGTATCTCGATATTCCCCGTCGTAAACGGCGTGGCGACCCCATTTCTGCCAGGCTTTGGTCGAGTAATCGATGCGGTCATCGAACGATGCGTCGAGCGGCGGAAGTACCGCGGGCGCCTGTTCCGTATAGCTGAACGAGAATCTTAGGCTCTCCCCTGCTCGTATCCAGACGCGAGCATGGGCGCATCCATCGGTAATCTTCAGATCAACGCTGCTTCGCAGCCAGTAGACGCCCCTACCAACGACAAATCTCAGCCCCAGTTTTCCACACTGTAAAAGCCGTACTTTATTCCTCCCATACTCCTCCCGGGGCGAGAATTCGATTTTAAACTCCAGTTCGCCCGTACCACAGGTTAGTTTCCGGAGGATCTCGTGATCCGGCAGCATAATGACTTCGTGAGAGGCACGGGAGGAACTCGGCATCAGGTCCGTGAGAATGGCATTGCCCGAGTCGTTGGTAAAGTGGGTTTCGAGGATATTCGAGTCGGGCACATAATTCCGTTTTACGCTGGCGGGCCCGACGGGGGAAATGCGCCAGTGTCCACCCCGCTCCCGATCGACAAGCGCTGCGAAGATGGATGGCTTATCAAATCTCGGCCAACACAGCCAGTCTAAGGAACCGTCTCGCGCCACCAACGCCGCGGAGCGGCAGTCGCCAATAATGCCATAATCGTCAATCAGCGGCCAATCAGAGGCAGCGCTTCCTGTCGCGTTTTCTTGTTCCATTTTCGTGGCGCGTGAAACCGGGGGATTGTCCCGACAATCATATATGGATGCGTTATCCTGCAATATGTTGCTAGGCCCTCTCAACTACGCTTTGAGCGGGCAGAGTGCGGGCGCTAGCTTCCTTGGGGCTAGTCCCGCATCTACTCAAAGACTGGCGCTGATCAATTAGGGAGGAAAAATGCAACTCGGAATGATAGGTCTGGGACGAATGGGCTCGTACATGGTGCAACGACTTTTGCAAGCGGGTCACGACTGCGTGGTCTTTGACACTCATCCGCAGGCCATGAAGGACTTGGTCGAAAAAGGGGCCAAATCGTCCGCCAGCCTCGAGGAGTTTGCAAAGAAGCTCAACAAACCGCGAGCCGTGTGGATGATGGTTCCGGCGGCGGCTGTGGATTCGGTATTGTCCTCACTCACGCCGGTGCTTGAAAAGGATGACATCGTGATCGACGGCGGCAACTCTTACTACCACGATGATATACGCCGGGGCGGCGAGTTGAAGCGCAAAGGAATTCATTACGTCGACTGCGGAACCAGTGGAGGCGTCTGGGGAAAGGAGCGCGGATACTGCTTGATGATCGGTGGAGAAGAAGCGATTGTGAGTCATCTTGATCCGATCTTTAAGTCGCTGGCCCCGGGTGTCGGCGCAGCGGCGCGTACGCGCGGGCGTACGGGTGAACCTTCAACGTCAGAAAACGGCTACCTGCGCTGCGGGCCCAACGGCGCGGGACACTTCGTGAAGATGGTGCACAACGGCATCGAGTACGGAATGATGGCTGCTTTTGCGGAAGGATTGAATATCATCAAGAACGCCAACGCCGGCAAGATCAAGCGCGAAGAGGATGCTGAGACCACACCGCTGCGCGATCCCGAGTTCTATCAGTACGACATGAATATGCCTGAGATCGCGGAGGTCTGGCGGCGCGGAAGCGTGATCGGCTCCTGGCTGCTCGATCTGACGGCTGCAGCTTTGCGGGAGAATCCTGACCTTTCAAAGTTCGCGGGCCACGTATCAGATTCCGGCGAAGGACGCTGGACGGTGCAGGCGGCGGTCGAGGAAGGCATTCCAGCCCCTGTCATCACTGCTGCACTCTACACTCGTTTTGCGTCGCGCGGCAACGAAGAATATGCCGCCAAGCTGCTTTCGGCGATGCGCTATGAATTCGGCGGCCATTTGGAGAAAACTCCAAACAAACCAGAGGCGGCCTGATGGCGGATTTCCAATCCGACGCGATTGTCTTCTTCGGGGCCACCGGGGACCTCGCTTACAAGCAGATCTTTCCATCGCTGCAAGGTCTGATTCGGGACGAAGGTTTCAATCTGCCGGTCGTGGGAGTGGCCAAGGCCGGCTGGAACCTGGACCAGTTCAAGGCACGCGCCAAGGACAGCCTCGAAAAACATGGCGGCCTCGATCAGGATGCGTTCGGCAAGCTTGCCGGTTTGTTGCGCTACGTGGACGGCGATTACAACGATCCCAACACTTTTGCACAACTGCGAAAAGAGTTCGGTTCGGCGAAACAGCCGCTGCATTATCTGGCAATTCCTCCGGCCTTGTTTGGCACCGTCGCCGAAGGACTGGCCAACTCCGGTTGCGCCCAGAACGCCCGCGTCGTGGTGGAGAAACCTTTCGGTCACGATCTGGCTTCGGCCAAGGAGCTCAACCGCATCCTGCAACAGTACTTCCCCGAGGACCGAATCTTTCGCATCGACCACTTTTTGGGAAAGGAGTCTGTGCAGAACATTCTGTACACCCGCTTCGCCAATCCGATGTTTGAGCCGATCTGGAATCGCACTTACGTGCACAGCATCCAGATCACCATGGCTGAGGAGTTCGGGGTCGAGGATCGCGGCAAATTTTACGATGAGACCGGCGCAGTGCGTGATGTCGTACAGAATCATCTGCTGCAAGTCTTGACCAACCTCACCATGGATCCGGCCACTGGCGAAGGGCACGATGCGTGGCGCGACCAGAAAGCCGCGTTGCTTAAGGCCGTTCGGCCCATTGCTCCCGGGGACGTTGTGCGCGGCCAATACAATGGTTATCGCTCTGTTGCGGGTGTAGACAGTTCGTCCACGGTTGAAACTTACGTTGCCTTGAAGGTACTTATTGAAACGTGGCGATGGGCCGGCGTCCCCATCTACATCCGCGCAGGCAAAATGTTGCCGGTAACCGCGACCGAAGTATCCGTGGAATTCAAGCGGCCGCCCATGGCGAACTTTCGCGAAATCGTGCCCGGGTCTTCCGCACACTTGCGCATGCGCATCAGCCCGGACATCGCTATCGGACTGGGGCTTCGGGTCAAGACGCCGGGCGAACAGATGACCGGCAATGATGTGGAGCTTATTCTCACGGAGCAGGCCGCCGATGATATACCTCCCTACGAACGGCTGCTGGGCGATGCCATGCGAGGGCAGACTGAGCTTTTTGCCCGTCAGGATCTTGTCGAAGCACAATGGCGTGTGGTCGAACCGATCCTCGGCAGCGTCGCGCCCTTGTATCATTATCAGCCAGGAACATGGGGGCCTGACGAGTGTCAACCAATCGTTGCCGGTGGCGGGCAATGGATCAATCCGAAGGTTCAGGAAAACAAATAAGGAGTCGGGGAATGGCCCAGCGACTGACCGAAACGCCCTCGTGGATCGCGCTGCAGGCGCACTACGAAAAGATCAAGGACGTCCAACTGCGCCAGTTATTTGCCGAGGATCCCGGCCGAAGCAAGCGACTGGCTGTCGAGAGCACCGGCCTCTACCTGGACTACTCAAAGAACCGAATCACGGATGAAACGGTTCGCCTGCTGGTCCAATTAGCCGGAGAGCGAGGCGTTGCCGCTCGCCGTGACGCGATGTTTCGCGGGGAGAAGATCAACGTCACGGAAAACCGTGCGGTGCTGCACATTGCCCTGCGCGCTCCGCGAGACACCCAGATCAAGGTGGACGGCGTGGATGTTGTCCCTGAAGTTCATGCGGTGCTGGACACGATGGCCGCGTTCTCCGACCGCGTCCGCAGCGGAGATTGGAAGGGTTACACCGGGAAGACCATCCGGAATGTGATTAACGTTGGCATCGGCGGCTCGTATCTCGGACCAGAGATGGCCTACGACACGTTGCGCACGTTTACTGATCGCAAGATGAAGTTTCGTTTTGTCGCGAACGTGGATGGCGCCGCGTTCGCCGAAGCCACACACGATCTGGATCCCGCGGAAACTCTTTTCGTTCTCTCTTCGAAGACGTTCACCACGCTCGAAACGATGACCAACGCCGCCACGGCGCGCCGCTGGATTGTAAATGGTCTCAAGAGCGATGCGGCTGTTGCCAAGCACTTTGTGGCGGTGTCGACCAACAAAGAAGGCGTCCGCAAGTTTGGGATTGACCCGGCCAACATGTTCGGATTCTGGGACTGGGTCGGCGGTCGTTATTCCATGGATTCCGCGATCGGACTCTCCACCATGATCGCGATCGGCCCGAAAGGATTCGAAGAGCTGCTCGCCGGATTCCATGACATGGACGAACACTTCCGCACCGCGCCGCTGGGGAAAAATCTTCCGGTTCTGATGGGATTGCTTACCGTCTGGTACAACAACTTTTTTGGCGCGCAGACCATCGGGATCCTGCCCTACGCGGATAACCTAAAGCGCTTTCCGGCTTACCTGCAGCAACTCCAAATGGAGAGTAATGGCAAGCATGTGGACCTCGACCGCCAGCCGGTCAATTATCAGACCGGCCCAATCATTTGGGGCGAGCCCGGAACCGATGGGCAGCACTCGTTCTACCAGCTGATTCATCAAGGAACCAAGCTCATCCCGTGCGATCTGATCGGATTCTGCCAGCCGCTGAGTGAGTTTACGGAGCATCACGATCTGCTAATGGCGAATCTGTTCGCGCAGGCCGAAGCACTGGCCTTCGGAAAAACGTCTGAGGAGTTGAAGAAAGAAGGCTCGCCGGATTTTCAAACGCCATTCCGGGTTTGCGAAGGCAACCGGCCGACGAACTTAATCCTCGCTGAAAAACTTACTCCGCGAACGCTAGGCTCTCTGGTGGCCCTCTATGAACACAGCGTTTTCACGCAGGGTGCGGTTTGGAATGTCGATTCCTTCGACCAGTGGGGCGTTGAACTCGGCAAAGTGCTGGCGCATCGAATTATTCCCGAGTTACAGAGTTCCGCCGAGCCCGAGCTTAAACACGACAGTTCGACCAATGCATTGATCCAGCGCTATCGCCGGTTGCGCGGCGACCGGTAGATCGATTTTCCTGCTTGCCCGAGAGAGCGCCAGCACTCGGGAAAAAGCTCGTCACAAGCCTGGAATCCAGTGGATGGCATTGCTGCGAAATATTTTCTGAAGAACCGGCTGGGGCAGGTTCAATCCCTGCACCGGTTTGCCTTCCACAATAAGCATCTCGTCCGTCGCCAGGTATTTCCAATCGCGTGCATACGTGGACTGCCACTCTTTCAAAACGTCGGAGTCGGTTGCGTCAGTCAGCAAATCCAGGTCGGTGCCGTAGAGAACGCGATCCTGGTACTTGATCAAGAATGCGCGTACTTTTTCCCGCGGCATCAGCATGAGATATTCCATTCTCGCTGCCGTGTCGATGGCAAAATTCGGATACTTGTCCAAGTGCCGGGCAACGTTGTCGAGATCTCGCTCCATGCTGCCCAGATGGACTCCCACCATGCGTAGGTTGGGATGGTTCGCCAGCACACGATCACGTGCATCAAGGATCCTTTGCTTGGAGGGGAACCCGGCCCGGCGGGCAACGTACCACTGAGGATTTTCCTGGTAGTAGGACCATGAAGGGTCGGCCGGATCCGGTGGACCCCAAGCCACATCCGGTTCGGCCAGGTGCGTCATCAGAGTCTTGCCGTGGCTGGCGATGTCTTTATAGATCGGGTCAAACTTCGGATCATCGGCCATGATGTATTCGCCCCCGGCATTCCTGATTTCCATTCCGACGTTTTTCCACATCTTGACCGCGACGGCGCCCTGCGCGAAGTCGCGATCGATCTGCTTGATGGCATCGGCTTCGAATGATGGCTGATCCAACTTGTAGGGATCGAAGGTCGTGCACAGCGCGATGTGACCATGGCTCGACCGCACGAGCACTTGCGCGTCATCGATCTGCGGCTGCAACTGCTTGCGATAAGGCAGCGTGTCATCCATCACGAGAATGTCCAGCAATTTCAGGTCCAGCTGATCCAGCATTTTCTGAAATGCTGGATCGGTTTTGAAGACATGAACGTGAACATCAATGGGACGGATCGCTGCGAACGCGCGGAGGGCCGTCTCTTCTTCGCCCGATCTTGCTGTGGGAGACTCCGAAGTTGGCGCTTGCGCCGTGGAAGACAAGGCGATCGAAAGAACAAATATAATTTGAGCAAGAGTTCGGGCCGAGATCATGATCGGAAACGCCTTTCGATCGGCAGAACTGTTTTGACGTGCTCGGCAGCTTACGCCTATTCGTTGCCCGTCCTCAGAATGCGAACTTCACTGCAAATTGGATAATTCTGGGCTGCGCCGTTCCGTAAGTATTGGAAGACGATGCTCCCGCCAGCCCGGTAATCTGTCCGTAGGTTGTGCCGAGGTCGGCGAGATTGCCGTCCGGCCTCCCGAAATTAACATTGTTGAATACATTGAAGAATTCCGCTCGGAATTCCATCGAGAGCCGCTCGGTGATTTTCGCGTTCTTCACCGCAGCGAGGTCGGCATCGAAAAACCTTGGGCCGCGAAGGACATTCTTACCCGTGTCGCCAAAGGTTCCGATTGCGTTGGGCACAAATGCACTCGTATTAAACCATTCTTGCACCTCGGCTGCGTGCGATCGGCCACTGCCCAGGACGGCCTGCTGAACGCTGGCGACGGCAAGATCGGCGCGATCGCCCAACATGCCGCTCAAAGAATTGTCGGTGCCGCTGAAGATGCTGAAGGGAAATCCGGTCTGCCAGCTCACCGTTCCGGAAAGTCCCCAGCCATTCACGACTTTGTCGACCAAGTTCGGCAAATTGACCCGCGGAACCATATATTCGCCATTGATTTTGAACGTCTTCGATAGGTCATCATCGGAGGGGCCGTAGTCGAAATAACGTCCGCAACTGCAGGTATTGGTCAAATAGGGCGAACCTCCCGCCGGAGCGAAGTCGTCGAGTTCCTTGGCCCACGTAAAGTTGGTCAGAAAAGAGAAGCCATGGGTCATGCGCTTTTCTAGCGTGATTTGCGCCGCATTGTAGTTGCTGTTGACTCCGGAATTGATCGAAGCGATGGACCCGTAGGCAGGATAGACGGGAACTTCCTGCTGAAGCGTCGGATCCCAGTGGGAGGGATTCAACTGGAGCAGGCCGCTCTCCTGATCTCCCGTGCCGCTGAGATGGCGTCCTTCATTGCCCACATAAGCAACGCGCAGCATAAAGTCCTGTTTGAATCCGCGTTCCAAAGTCAGGTTATATGACAGGACCATGGGTAAGCGGAAGTGGCGATCAAAGATTTGGCTGAAAGAAATTCCCGATGAAGGGAAAATTGCGTTACTGGCGGTTGGATTTATAGGACCAAACTGCGCGGGAAACACATTCGTGGTTCCCGAACTTCCGTATGGATCCACCAGGGTCACCAACGGAGATCCCGGACTGGAACCTAGATTAATAATCGGTGCAAAGGGAGGAACCCCCACTACGTCCTCGAATGCGACGGTGTTCGGTGCCTCGTAGTAATAGCCGGCTCCGCCCCGAATACTCGTGTTGCCATCTTTTGTGATCCGATAGGCAAAGCCCAGTCGCGGTCCGAAGTTTTTTGGATTGTTATAGATCGAGGAATTCGGGCATCCGGGGTCGTGATTCTTTCCACCGAACAGCATGCCCACCGGAGCAGTCGGAAAGCGCTGTGACTGTGCTCCCGGGACAAAACAGGCTACCCGCCCTTCGCTATCGGTGTAGGGAAAGAAAGGATCCCAGCGCAGTCCGGCCGTCAACAGCAGCCGCGGCGTAGCTTTCCAGTTGTCCTGCACGAAGAGGCTTTCCCTGTAGCCGGTAAAATTCAGGTAAAGTCCGCCGCCTTGCGTGAACGAGGTCACCGCACCCAGTTCAAAGTCTGCAAAAGGACTGCCGGTCAAACTTTCAAAGTCGAAGACTCCGCTCTCTTGGTACTGATTGCCCATGGGCAGGCGAACCCGTAGAATTTCTCCCCCAAATTGCACCTCATGTCGGCCCTTGATCCATGTGGCAATTTCGCGCAGCGATTGGTCGCCACGATTCCATACCCCATAGGGAACGCCCTGCAAGAGAAAGTCCCCGCCGACGGTCAAATTTAAGACGGCGGAGTTCCCGCCTCCGCGGTTTTCCGGTACAGCCATGTTCACACCTGCGTCCGCCATGCTGAAGGGGGCGGACGAAAGAGTGGTCCCATTCTCGCTGTTGTAGCCGAAGTAGCTGCTCAGCAAAAAAGTAGGCGAAATAGTATAGATATCGACCACACTAATGTTTTTGAGAACCAGGTGTTCCGCATCGCCTCGCAGTTCTAGAAGATTCGTGGGAGGTGGAATAAAGACCGGGTCCGTATAGTTCATCTGGAAGTAATGCCCGCTGAGATGGTGCTTCCCCAAGTTGAAATCCACTTTGGCAAGATATTCATCGGTGTTCTGGATATCGGGTCCGCCGTTGAAGTTAAGCTGATCGTTGGACCCGTTGGGAAGCGGGATATGGTTCAGAATGTAAGTCGAAACCGGGCTTACCGGAATTTGATTATTGTTGTAGTTCGCGCCCGTAGCCGGATTGATCAACTGCGTCCCGGGCAGCAGATCCGAAAAATCTCCGGTGCGTTCTGTCGCATTCGGCACAGAAGCGATCTGGCCATTCTGCGCTGTGTGGAGGCGTGTTCCCTGGTAGCTCCCGAAATAAAATAACCGGTTCTTGATGATAGGGCCGCCGACGCTGCCGCCGAATTGATTCTGTTTCAGCGGATTGACCAGTCCTCCGGAAAAATAATCGCTGGCATCCAGCGCAGAGTTCCTGAGGAATTCGAATACGTCTCCGTGAATCTGATCTGTCCCCGATTTGGTGACGACGTTCACCACACCACCAATCGCGTTTCCAAAACTGGCGCTCATATTGCCCGTAATAAGATTGAACTCCTGGAGAGCGTCAGGGTTCGGAAAAGGTACGTTGGCATTGATGTAGGTGTCATTTGCGTCGACGCCATCCAGCAGATAATTGACTCCGTTGGCGCCACCGCCGTTCACCTTGGCATACTGCTCGGTGGGGAAGACGCCACCCTCGCAATTGGCCGCGCAATAGTTGGCGGTCACATTCGTAGTGCCCGGCGCCAGGAACACCAACTGCTGTACGTCGCGTCCATTCAATGGTAGTTGGTTGATTTCCCTCTGATCGATCAACTGCCCGACGGTCGGAGAGTCAGTAGTCACCAGTGACGAATTTTCGGTCACCACCACTTGTTGCGAAACCGCGCCGACATGCAGCTGAATATCTTGGCTGGCCGCCTGATTAACGGACAGAACGATCCCCTTCTGCACATAACTCGTATAGCCGGCCATCGACACCGTAATTTGATAAGTGCCCACCGGCAAACTGGGAAAAAGATATTGACCGGCAGACGTGCTGGTCGTCGTCTGCGTGTACCCCGTCCCAGGGTCTCGAATGGTAACGGACGCCCCCACCACAACTGCCTCCGAAGGGTCAGTCACGACTCCACTCAGTCGGGCCGTCGTGTATTGGCCCCACACCGGCATTATCGATGCGAGCACCAGGAAAAGTCCCAGGCAGAAGCGAATGAACCAACGCTCCGTCAATCGGTTGCTAAATTTTCTCGTCATCGTGTACCGTCCCTGACAGCCAAATATGTATGCTGACTTGCTTGTAATCTTTGTGAGTCGTGCTTCCTAAGCCTCATCGAACCATCGCCACCCGAGCCCGCTTAAAGCGAAAGAAAACTTCAAACCGCCGTCACAACTCATTCAGAGTGCAGAAATAGCCGATCTGAACAGGAAACTTGCAAAGCTTCGCGATTGCGCGAATTTACCACAGTGTGCTCGTTTGTCAATTGTTTTGTTCATTTATGATCGATTTCTACCCCTCCGAACTCCGCAACGAATCAGCTGTAGATCTTCACATTTTGCACCACCCGGCTTATCACGCCAGTGGGGCTGGGGCGGTCGGGCATCAAGTTACAGCGCAGGGAGAGGAAAAGCCCCAGCAACTGGCCCAGCAACACGTCGACGGGCGGACGACAATCATCCGGCACCGCCGTGCGACTGTCGGGCGAAATATAGCGCGTTGCGAAACCATTCTGCGGCAGCTCGGAACAGCCGCCCACGACCACCTGAGTTTCAACCAGGCGCTTTCGCATCAGCTCCTGCAACAGATCTGTTTCGTACCGAGCAACGTTCGCATCGCTTGAAAGAAACGCAACCAGTAACGTGGTTTTATCCAGAGCCGCCATCGGACCGTGGCGCAATCCCATCACCGATTCCGACATCGTCAGGATCCTGCCCGCGGTCAATTCCAGTACCTTCAATGCCGATTCGACGGCCACGCCCTCGAGCGCTCCCGATCCGACAAAACACACCCGCTCATAGGATTCAGAGGCCAGCGCCGACGCAGCATCTGCCGCCTTTGGAAGAAACGACCTTCCCGCCTCTACGATGCGATGCAAAATCGGTTTGTACTTTGCCACATCATGGATATGAGCCAGACACTGTCCGAATACGACCATATTGGAAAATGAGCTGGTCATCGCCAGCCCCCGATCATTCACCGTATCTTCGAGGGCCACGGCGAACACTTGTGGCTTGCCGGCAGCCCAACGCATCATGCGCCCTTCTGCGTTACATGACACGACGATGTGATGTATGTCGGCATGGTGCACAAAGGCTCTTTCGAGCACCGACACCCCTTCCGGGCTTTCTCCGGATCGGGAGAACGAAATCCATAGATAGCGCTGACTTGGGACGAGGAACTCTTCGCCGAGGGTAAGCAGGCTGGTGCTCGGAGTCGCAATGACCTCACATTTCCAGAGCCGACGAAGCAGATGCACAAGACTTCTGCCCACGTAGTCGGAGGTGCCGGCACCGATTAGAAAAACAGTTGGCTTCGGACCTACGGAATCGCCGAACCCTGCATCCTTCAAAAACTCTGCAAGCCTCGTGCGGTGTTCCTGAAAAATGCGGAACGTTGATTCCCAGGTGGTGGGCTGTTGTGCAATTTCGGCAGGCGTATAAAGCAGGCCGCGCTCGATCTTTTGTTCTCTCGAAAGATCAAGAAGCTGAGCAAGAGCATCCATGCCGCGGATTCCTAGGTGAAACTCAGTCGAAGCTCGATTTCCGAATCTGCCGCCTCCGAAACATCGGCAGCGTTAGACCAACGAACAGAACATCGGAATATGGGCGTCGACGTGATGTGGGGGAATTTCGTTTCATTACGTATATAAACATTTACTTGCGCTTTGTTTCGAAGTCAAGCATAAAATCGCGGGCAACGGGGCATGTGCTTGTAAACGAGCCGAATCCGCCGAAATCCCGATTTTGCCCCGCTCGCCTTTTCGTGGACAAAAGAAACCCATCCGCGATAGAAAGGACAGTCGAAGACGTTGTGTATCCACGCTTCGCCGAACGAGCACCCACCTTATGCTGATTGAAGAGCGTCGGAGAGCGATTCTGGAAGCTTTGCGCAGGGATGGACGCGTGCTGGTCCCGGACCTGGCGAAGCGCTTTCGCACATCGCAGGTGACCATCCGCAAGGATCTTGAGATTCTTCACTCTTCCGGAAAGATCCATCGCACCCATGGTGGCGCCCTCCCGGCGCGCGAAGGAGCGCTGGAAGACCCCAGTCTGCGAGAAAAAGAAAAGCTGCATCGCAGGGAAAAAATTCAGATCGCCTCGGCGGCAGCGCAGATGGTGGAGGAAGGGCAAGTGGTGATCCTCGACTCCGGGACAACCACAACCGCCATCGCCCGGGCCCTCCGCCATCATCAGAACCTGACGATCATCACCAACGCCGTGAACATCGCTGCGGAACTGGCGGGTTCGTCTCTGGAGGTCATTCTGACGGGAGGGACCCTGCGGAAGAATTCTTTTTCGCTGGTTGGACCCATTGCAGAAGAAACACTGCACCGCCTAAACGCGGACATTCTTTTTCTGGGAGTCGATGGCTTTGACGTGCACTATGGCCTGAGCACGCCGAATCTTTTGGAAGCAAAAGTGAATCGCGCCATGATGGATGTAGCTCGAATCGTGGTCGCCGTGTGTGATTCGAGCAAATTCGGCCGTCGAAGTCTATCTCTGATCGCCCCTCCGTCAGCGGTTCACCGGCTGATCACAGACCGTTTCCCTGCGAAGAAAGATCTCGATCATTTGCGCAAGGTGGGTGTCGAGATCATTCAGGCTTCTGATGGGGAAGCGGACGCCCCCTCCAACACCCGAAGGCGTCCGCGAAGTAAGTGACGGGCGTGAGAACGTTAACAAGAAAATCTCGAAACTCCATCCGGAGCGAGCCTGCAGGAACGCTTCACTTGGGCGGTTGGTAACGCTGGATACTCGGAGGATCGAAGGTGGTTGGCATATAGCCGGAGATGCGCAACTGGAAATGATCCTCCGCACGGAGACCGCTGAGCCCTGAGGCGGTCAGATGCACCTCGTATTCACCCGGTTCGGTGTAGGTATGTTTCACCTCACTGCCGTCTATGGTTACGCCGTCGCCGAAATCCCACTGCCAGGAAAGTACCGGAGCATCGCCCTGGCTGTGCGCCGCAAAGACAAGAGTAGCTCCCGCATTTCCAGAGTCGGCGTGGTCCGTGGTCAGGGCGGGAGCAGCTGCGGGAATGTGCGCGTCGACTATTTTCAACACCCGCACCGAATGGGGCGGCTGTTGAACTGCCAGCACGCCAGCGGCAGGAGCGGGGACTTCCCGATTGTCCAGAACGTCTGTGACTAGGTATTGGCCCGCCGCCGACAATCCTGCGATTGTGAGATCGAGGGAGTGATGCCTCTCTTTGTTTGTCCAGTTAAAGAGGGTCAGAATACTCTGCCGGTCATCCTCTTTGAGGTAGAAGATGCTCGGCTGCTCATCCTCAGCTGCGAAATTCATCAGATCCAGAGGAATCGACGCCCTTCCGAGACGGATCATGTTTATGAGATCTTGATTTTTAATCAGCGCAAGCCGCTCCGGAGCCTTCGATAACGACGGAAGAGCGTCTCCTATTTCGAACATCCCGCCGGAAACAGCCGCGAGCGCAATGGAAACCTTGGCATCATCCAGAGTAGCTGCCTTTTTGCTCTCGTGCCACGACTGATCGTCAATGGTTTGGGTTGACACCGTGAATGCATCCGGATCGGCTACAAAGAAATTGCGATTCATGTAGTATCGCGCGGCAATTCCTGGTGCCGCTTCTTTACTGGCGTCGAATGTGTGCCCTGTATCCTGCGAGATCCGGCCATAGTCCACATAACCGACCGGGTTCAACATGGCGCTTCCATCTTTATCTAAGTAGACATCCTCCCCAACTGTCTCGCGAATAATTTTCAATCCGATCCGCTGGGCCTCAAGAGCAGTTGTATTTGGATCGTGATAGAAACCTTCGATCAAGCTATCATCCATAAAATCCATCTTGATGTAATGGATTCCCCAATCATTTACCAGAGTGGAATAAGTCTTCCGCAGATATTCCTGAGCTCCTGGATTCGTGGTGTCCAGCACGTACAGCGAATCTTTATTGTCCACGACGGTGCCGGCATGGATCGGTTGCCCTTTTGCGTTCTTTACCAGCCACTCCGGATGCGTCTGGTACACCCAGGAACGCTCCGATATTTCAAACGGAGCAGTCCAGATTCCCGGAACCAGCCCGAGGCCGCGCACTCTGTACTCGAGCGGCGCCAATCCTCGCGGAAACAAGGCTGCGTTCGAAGTGATGTATTCTCCCCGGGCATATTGGTAGCCTTCATCGATGTGGAAGATGTTATAGCCAAGCGATTTCAGATGCTCCGCTTCCCACTCGGCATTCGTGAGGGCGGCTCCGTCATTCAACCCGAAGTAGTATGCCGTCCAACTCCACCAACCCATCAGTGGAGGCGCCGAGGTTCTGGCCTGATGAATCCGTCGGATCAACGAACCATAGGTCTCCAACTGCAGGTGATCATCCATAGCCAGACTGAAGAGCACGCGCTCCGAAGACAGCTCCGCACCCGGTGCGACCGGCAGGCTTAACTGCACTTGATCCTCTGCGGAAGAATGTTCCAGAGAATTTTCTTTCGCCATCTCCGTGCTCCCGGTCGAATCTACCTCATAGGCTGCCGAACGAGGCGTATTGCTGGGTGAGTCGGCAAGATGAAGCCGCAGAATGGTAAGAAACCGGTCGGAGGTAAGTGCGCCAAGAAATAAGCTCTGATGGCTTCGCCGATTGTAGATGAGCTGACTGCCGACGGCGCGATGCATCAGCTTTTGCGCGTCCGCAAAATTACGGATGGTAATGGCCGGCCGGTCTTCGCTGAAGCTGTCGGAGAGAACTCGATCGTCAACCGCTGGTCCTCCTAAGTCGATAACCGCTCCCCCGGTTGCGTCCAGCGAACGAATGCTCTCGACGTGAATCGGCTTGTCCGTCGTATTTCGGACGGTTACTTGAATATCGCCGAACGGCTCGTTCGAATAGGCTCGTAAGTGATAAATCAGGTCGGGCTGCCCCTTTAATCCGGAGTAGGTGACTTGCCAGTCTGTCGCATCCCCCAGATATCCTTGAGTCGGGAAGTGCTCCGCCACAGGATGCGGATAATCGGACGCATGAAGCCAGTGCCCATCCACCTCCGCCCCAATTCCTGCCCGCAAGGCATAGGTATCGGAGCCCGGCATTGCGATCGTGTAATTGCCGTCTGCCGGATTCACAGTGACTTGCAACGCCTGTTCATGGCCTGACGACAGAGCCGCGGAGCAGAGAAGACCGCCGCCAGTCAGCAGTACCAGCACAGTAAGTCTGAACGCACGCACCGCGATATTCCGCTGGATCCAGGACCTGATCACAGATTCCTCCATTCCGTTAAGAAAGTTTTGTTCCTAGGGCCATTTGAATTAGCACTGTCCGGCCTCAGGGAAGGATCGCCTTGATTCCTGCGATCTCACAAAAATCGACCAGCGCCGGATATAAGTCTTCGCCGTAGCCCAGGCATGCATATTCATTGGTCCAATGCTGAAGCAAAACGTCGATGTCACAATGCGCGGTCACGAAGCCGTGGGGCCAGAATGGAATGCCGCATTCGTTGAGCCGTTTTTCTACCTGATCGGCTGGGGGCTCAAAGATGCTCGCTCGAGTAATGACCATTTGAAAGTCACCGTTTACTCTGCCGAGCCGGGCCAATACTCCTTCTCCCACTTTGCAGATCAACTTTACCGAAAGGCCGCCGGCTTCGCCCTCCGTGGGGATACCGTGTTCAGAAAAACCAGCCGGTCCCAGCTTGCCGGCCAAGGATGGCGGACAAGCACCGTCACCAATGATTTTGATTTCTTTTGTTTTCTTGTCAATGTGCTGCAGATCGCCGTAGTAAACCCTCTCCTTACTCAATTTAGTCAGCAGGAGAACGGTCAAAGCAGTATTGAAATCGCCGAGCGTAGAAGTGCCCACTCCATCTTCCAGCATCATGCTCTGCGCAAAACAGGCGGCAGAATAATCGCCGGCTAAACCGGGAAAGGATTGGATCGTGTAAAAATCAAATTTTTCCTTGGCGACAACTTTTTTCAGGGCCAGGTACAGACGCATCGACCGCTCGGTCACTGCGTTACGTTCGGGCTCCCCGACGAACAACTGCTGCAGCCTTGGCTGCAGCTGATCCAATTCACTGGATGAAATTGCTTCAGCCGTTTGCTTCAACTCGGTGGTGTCGCGAGAATCAATATCGACGCCAAACATTCTCATCCATTGCGAAGGATCGGCGGCGCCGCAGGTCTGCCCCATTCCGCGACCGCCAAACACACCCATGGTGGACATGTTCAAGAAATTTTTCAGGTGCGAAGCTCGAGCATAGCTGACAATCTTGCTTACGGTATCTGGTTCCTCCAGGCTTCCGTAGACAAATCTGTGGGGCACACCAATTTCGAGCAAACCTCCATGCAGCACGAATCCGCCAACCGGACGCCAGCCTTGAGACCCGGGGTGAGTCCACACAAGCAAGCCTTTGCCCCCTCCAGCGTAATCACGAACAGCCCCCACCATGTGTGCCGCCCAAACCCAGGTTCCGGAAAATAGGACGACCGCATCGATGGTGTCGTCGCATTTCATCTTTTTGAACGCGGCCCGAGCTTCTTCTTTGCTGGCGACAACCGTGCCATGTTCAATCACCTTCAGACCCGCGGCACGCAATGCACTCTTGGCCCGCTCGATCAGCACCTCATCGATGAAGGGCTTGCCCATTGGATCTTTGAGGCCATCTTTGTGCACTCCGAAAACTATGAATCCGATTGTGGCTTGGATCAACGTTCCTCCTGTCGTCCCTCCGCGCTTTTATCGATTGTGAGCGCACACCTCAAATGACGGTATCGTTTGACTTGTTCCGCATAAGCCGCTGCGACTGCACGATCGGGTGAGATCGTCGAGAGGTCGCGGACTACGAGTTCCACAGCCTCTCGGAAGCTTCCGTATTCTCCGCATGCGACTCCGGCAAGTATGGCACCCCCGAGGCACACTGCCTCCGGACACTCCATTACATGCAACTGCCGCCCCGACAGCGCGGCCCGCAACTGGAGACCCAGAGCCGATCTTGATCCTCCGCCGGTGACGTAGATATTTCGAAACTCTCCTATGGCCTCCGCCAGCAGATCGGTCAATTGTGCCATTTCACACGCGAGCCCTTCCAGGATTCCTTTGTAGATTTGACTTCTCGTCGTATTCGGACCCAGGCCCGAGATAATTCCGCGTGCATGAGGGTTGAAGTCCGGATTGCACGTCCCGATCAGATTCGGAGTGATGCACAAACCTGTAGGCCCCGCTGGTGCTTCTCGTTCGAGCGCCGCGTAATGTGTAATCTCGCTCTGCGATGAATCCTCGCCCTGATCGAGGACGCCTTCACTGTGCCCTTGTGCGAATAACAGATCGTGAAACCACTTGATCATGATTCCCGATGGGAAATATTCCAACGTCACGAACCTTTCCGGAACCACGTGGCAGTAGGAGTTGAGAGAAGCTGCCAGAGCCGCCTCGGTTAAGCAAGGCTGATCGGATGCGGCCAATAGACATTCGTATGTACCCATCGAATTCGCCACCCGCCCCGGACCCATCACACCGACGCCCAGCGCTCCGCAAGGTTGATCGTGTCCTCCCACTACAACCGTCGTTCCCGCGGAGAGGCCGAATTGACCGGCCACGGCGCCATCTAATTTTCCTGCAATCGTTCCAGCCGGTACTGGGGTCGGTAACGAGGCGGCACTGATCTCCGTGGCAGCAAGGATTTCTTCGGACCAGCGACGCTTCCGTACATCGAATGCGAGATAGCGGGATGCGAGCGAATAGTCGATGTAGGGAGGCAGTCCAAATCGCGATAGAATGTAGCCGGTCACGCTAAGAAAACTAGCCGTATTCCCAAAAATATCAGGACGGTGCTTTCGCAACCATAGAAATTTCGGAAGCGGATACATGGCATGAGCCACCAGGCCGGTGATTTCGAAGAGCCGCTTTCTTCCAAATCTCCTCTCCAGCCAGGCACTCTCTTCCGTGGCTCGATTGTCTTGGTTGAGAATTGCTGGAGCAATGGCGTCACCGCTGCCATTGACCGGCACGAAGGTTTCTCCGTGCGAGTTCAGGCACAATGCTCGAACGGGATCGGCAAGCCCGCTGGACACCCTTTGTGAACAAACACGCACTGCCTCCCAAAAGCGCTCGGCATTGATCTCCGCGCGCGAAGGGGCAGGAAACTCGGGCGTATAAGCGCAGCCATGCTGGGAGAGTATTTCACCGGTGGCCGCAAAGGCCACCGCTTTGCATCTGCTCGAACCAATATCGATGGCAAGCAAACTCATGATGGTTTCGATTCCGGCGTTCTTACTGCTACGGTGTTCATCCACCGCAGGGACGCGGAACGACTCGTCCCACGATGAAACCTCGCAGCCTACTTCTGAACTTACCAGCGCCAATCAGAGGAAGTTGTCCGCGGCGATGGAAAGCTTTCGCCCGCCGGCTCCGGACTCAAGGACGTTGATCCTTCCCTTTGCCACGAAAACATTCGCTACCCCACGAAATCGATCCGGCGTCTCAAGCAACAAAATCAGGAAGCGGACTTGTGCCTGGGATTTTGCCGGAAGCCAGCGATATGTCGCTTCTCCGAAGAGGGGACCTTGTTCAATCGTTTCGCGTCGGGGAATCGAGAACGGAGTCGTGCTGAACTCCAGCCCTCGGCAGAACGTTTTTCCTCGCCACGGTGCCGCCGTTCGGTTGTACCGTTCTTCCCAGTTGCCTACCCAGGGAAAATCTTTCCGCCGAAAACCATAGACGACAAGAAGCTTCAGCCGCGGGTTACAGGCCGCGATGAAACCAATTTCAAGTTTCGGATTCAGCAATTGCGCCGTATAGTGTCCGAACCGCTGAGCAGGCGTCGTACGCAGGTTCGTCCGCTTGCCGTCTTTTGTACTCGCATTGGGCCAATTGAAGTCCGCATCCGGCTGCAGGAAAGATCGAGAGCTGTAGCCGGAGGGAGCGGTCCGCGCTTGCGTTGCCGGCATATCGAACCAGGTTGTTTCGGGTTCCAAAAACGGTGGTCCGAAGGTTACATGTTCGCTCCACGAAATCGGGCGGTCGCAACTGCTCAAGTTGAGCGCCTCTTCTTCGCAGTAAACCACCGGGTTTTCGCGATCAAGCGTCAGGCTCCTGCTGAAACTGATCCTCGCCTCGGGCAGCGTCAAACCATACTTCAAATGTGGTCTCGGCGACTGTGCTTGCTTCTGGATCTTCCATTTCAATGCAGGCGCTTCGCCATGAGTGCTGAGACCCGCTGCAGTCTCCTCCCGCGAAGGCGGACCAAAGTGATCAAAGCAGAGGCTATGTCCGGCAATGCCGGAAAGTAAAGGGCCATCGGGCCGAGGGCCGTACTTGCGGGCAAATTTCTCAGTCGTGTAGCCGGTCGGATCGATCGTCGTCCACGGCGGACGCCAGAGCGGGTTCACCCCGGAACCTGCATTGAGATTCAATTCGCAGATGTGTCCACCACCTTCAAGGAGCGAGAGGTATCCCCATTTTGCCTGTAGCCGAAATCCGGGGCGGCTATCCATCACATTCTGCCTGCGCGAAACGACCTGCGCCCGGGAATCCAGAGTTTTCATCTTGGGATCGCTTGAAGTTCAGGCGTGACGCTGCCATCCAGGGCGGCACGTGCCTGTGCAAGAAATGTGCTGATGTCGTCAGACTGGAAGACATTGCGGCCAAAAAATACCCCGGCTGCCCCTGCGGTCGCAACCTCCCGAACCACGTCGAGTGCCTGCTTGTCCGAGGCATGACGGCTTCCACCGAGCACCAAGATCGGTATGGGACATTCTTCCACCACCGCGCGCATCGACGCGATATCCCCGCTGTAATCCGTCTTAACCGCATCCGCACCCAGCTCAACAGCCATGCGAGTGTGGAGTTTGAGCCACTTGGGATCACCTGGATTCCGCACCTGCCTCCCTCTTGCCAGCGACTCAATGATGAGCGGGATTCCAACTCGTTCACATTCGCGTGCTACTTCCGCGTTGCGAGTAATCTCCTTCCTCTCAAACTCGGCGTCTCCGGTACCGACCACAAGATAGGTGATCACCGCATCCGCCCCGTGTCGTAACGCTTCCTCGGGATGTGCGATGAGAGAGCTGTGCAGCGCGCCGCTTCCGTCCTGCCCAATTGCAGACCAAACCGTGGTCCAATCGAGGCGGCCAATCACCGCCGGCATTGGACCGGGGAACGCGGAGTTCGCAAACTGACGAATGAGCCCGAGATTCAGCAGCAGAGCATCAACGTCCGCCTGGAGGAATTGGCGAATTTTCCCTAACGGATCTTCCGTTCCAGGAATCGGCCCGAGGACCAATGCGTGATCGAAGGCCACGATTAAGGCGCGGCGCCTCGAACCGCCCAGCACACGATTCAGGCGAATGGTCTTGCCGCAATCGCTCACGATTCCGTTATCCTTCCTGAACTCTGAACTGAGACGGACTCAAAATATCCGGCTCCTGAGCGATTGTCAATCTTTTTGTTTCAAAATGTTCTTTTTGTGGATGCCCTTACGCGTTTCCTGTATCTCCGCGACGATTACTTCCACCCCCGCTTCGCGCAGCGCCTTGAGGTATTTCGGATCGGTGGCGGAATCGGTTACCAGCACGTCGATGTCCGAGACCGGGCCAACGTAGGCGAAGCTCTGCGTGCCAAACTTGGTGTGATCTGCCAGCGCGATTCTGGTCTTCGCGGCTCTCGTGATCATCCTCTTGATTTGTGCCTCGGCGTGGTTGGCCGTCGAGACTCCATACGAAATGTCGATGGCGCTCACGCCCAGAACAGCCTTATCCAAGCGAATCTCGGAAAGCGCGCGCTGTGCCCATTCGCCGGAAAAGTAGAACGTATCCTTTTGAAGATCGCCGCCGGTGCAAAGCACAGTCACCCCTGAGCTCCTTTGCAGTTGGCAAACGATCGTGGGAGAGTTGGTCACTACGGTAAGCCGATTCCGCTGATTTAAACTGCGGGCAAGTTCGTATACCGTGGTGCTTCCCTCAAGGAACACGGTCTCGCCATCCAACACCAAATGTTCAGCGGCCCGCGCAATCGCATGCTTTTCGCCGCTTTGGCTGTGCGACAGAGTTTCGTAAGAAGGTTGGAAATTTGTGCTGGACATGCGGGAGACCGCTCCCCCATGAGAGCGAACCAGTACCCCATCCTGCTCTAAAGATGCCAGGTCTCTTCTCACGGTCGCGGCCGTGACCCCCAGAGCGGTGCAGAGATCCGAAGCGGTGATGGTGCGTTGACTCGAAAGCATTTCTTGAATGCGAAATCTACGCTCTTCAGCGAGCATGATCGTTCTTCTCCTGGCTGCCCAACCTGGTGCGGATCACGATGCGGAATGGCGCCGCGCACCAATTGTATTTCCGAGGCGCAAGCTTTGTACCGCAAAAAGTGCAATTGGCAGTCACAATCGATCAGAAATGAACAATTCGGTTGACAATCGGGCAAGCGATCGGTAGATTCGCGCCATTGTAAGCTGGATGGCATCGTTGGGGCACAGCCTGGAACGCTGACGATCGAAGCCGCCTATGGCAATGAAAACCGAAACCCGCCCCCACCTGACGCGCGCCTTCGGTTTGCTTCCCGCCACGGCATTGAACATGGCGAACATGGTGGGGATCGGTCCCTTCATCACCATTCCACTTTTGATGGCCTCCATGGGCGGCCCGCAGTCCATGCTCGGCTGGCTGACCGGCGCGCTCATCGTGATTTCTGATGGGCTGATATGGAGCGAACTGGGGGCAGCCTTGCCCGGTTCCGGAGGCAGCTATCATTTTCTCCGCGAGGCCTACGGCCATCAAACCTGGGGACGCCTGATGGCTTTTCTGTTTATCTGGCAATTCGTTTTGAGTGGCCCTCTGGAAATCGCATCCGGAATGATCGGATTCGGAAATTATTCCACCTATCTCTGGCCGGGATTGAGCGGGCGCGGGCAGCAATACGTGGCGGTTGCTGCCGGCCTCGTCGCATTGTTGCTGTTGTGCCGAAAGATCACGTTCTTGAGCAAGATCACGCTCTTTCTCTGGGTTGGAACCGTGCTGGCGATGCTGGCCGTCATCGTCACCGGCTTCCCCCACTTTAACGCTCACAGAGCGTTTGATTTTCCAGCGATGGCTTTCAATCGTGGCTTTGTACTCGGTCTCGGCAGCGCGACTCTGATCGCCGTGTACAACTATCTCGGATATTACGATGTGTGCTACATCGGCGACGAAGTGCAGGATCCCGCTTATGTCGTACCGCGATCGATTCTGTTCTCGCTCGCAATCTGCTGTGTCGGGTACCTGGCGCTGCATCTCGCCTTGGTCGGAGTGGTGCCGTGGCGGGAGGGAATTCATTCCAACTTCATCGTTTCAGATTTCATGGAGCGCCTGTACGGCAGGGGCGCCGCAATCGTGGTAACAATTTTGATCCTTTGGTCAGCCTTTGGCTCGGTCTTCGCGCTTCTTCTGGGTTATTCGCGAATTCCTTACGCGGCTGCCATCGACGGATATTTCTTTCGCCCATTTGCGCAACTGCATCCCACAAAAAACTATCCGCAAGTTTCCCTTTTAGTTCTGGGCGCGGTTTCGATAGCGTGCGCCTTCCTCAAGCTCGATCAGCTCGTCAGCGCGTTGATCACCACCAGGATTCTAGTGCAGTTTCTCGGACAGCTCTTTGCCATCCCACTCTTGCGGCGAAAGTTTCCAGATAGCTCGCGGCCGTACAAGATGTGGTTTTATCCCTTGCCCATGATCATTGCTTTCTTTGGATGGGCATATGTTTTTCTGACTTCAGGCTGGCTCTACATCAAGATCGGATTATTGACGCTCCTCACCGGCATTCTCGTTTTCTTCATTTGGGCGAAATGGAAAGCTTCATGGCCCTTCAACTCGAATCGGGATTCTGCGTGAGGCCAATTCGAGATTTTCAAGCACTGCAGGAGAAAATTCATGATTGAGCATAATCGCCGCGGCTTGCGGCGCAAGGTCGAGTTCGCAAGTCTCTTGATAATTGTCTGCGTGCTGCTCCTGATTGAAGGCTGTCTCGGCTCCTCGGTCGCGGCTAGGGCTTCGGAGGTGGTTGCTTCAATCGATGGCCTATCCGTCATCGTGCAGCCAAGCGAAGGCACGTATGAAATCCACTCAGGAGCGGCCGGACACTGTATTATTCGCGCGCGAGTCGCGGCGGAGATCGATCACAAGTGGATCAAGTCCACAGATTATCCGCAACACGAAATATCTCAATTGCATTTTGAGGATGCTCTCGGACACGGCAAGAAAATTACGGTCACTTCCTCCGGGCTTCCGGACCTTCCCGATCTCGCATATACGCTTCAGGTCTACGAAGGCAGAGCTTTGGGCATCATCGAGGCTGAAGTACATAATCACACGGGCAATCCGGTAACCATCCAGGGTATTCGAAGCGTTGAGGCCCTTGGGGAAAAAATCATCGATCTCGGCGGCACGCAAAACACCGACCGAGTGCTATCGGACAGCTTCAGCGAGGACTGGCCGCCCCTCCAGATTTACAACCTAGGAAACGCTCCTCAAGGAATGCACCGGGCCGTTGGCAGCCAACTTATCTACAACCGGGAGAGCCGGCAGAGCCTGTTTATGGGGGCTCTCTCTTCCAATCGCTTTCTGACCATCATCCATTTACAAACTCAATCCGCATCCGTGAATAGCCCGGGCATCGCATCATTCACCGTCGATTCAACCGGAACGACTGAGATACAAGCAACCGATGAGGAATCCGGACTTCGAGGAGGGCTCGCGGAAAACCTGATTGAATTAAGTGTCTCGCTCCCGTCGGGCGGATCGGAGAATTCAGAGCGTGTGATGTTTGCCGCCGGAAGCGACTATCATTCGCAACTTGAAAATTACGGCGCCGTAATTCGAGAGCTTCATCACAGCCGCGTCGGTGCAGACAACTTGCTGGGATGGTGGAGTTGGACAGCCTTCTACACGAAAATCACGGAAGGGTCGGCGCTCACGAATGCGCAATGGCTCTCGGAGCACCTGAAGGCGCTGGGCTACGATTATTTTCATTTCGATTTGGGTTATGCATACGCTCGCAGTGAATATGCAATACCCAACGCCTCGCAATTCTCTCATGGCATGTGGGACCTCGCGCACCGCATCTGCCGACTGGGATTGAAGGTAGGGGTGTGGACGGCACCGTTTGAAGTGGGCGAACGAGCCTGGATTTACGAGCACCACAAAGATTGGCTGCTGCACAACGCACACGGCGATCCAATTTCAATTGGAAAAGCCGAAGAGGTAGAAGGCGAACGCCTGTTCGTTTTAGATGTCACTCATCCTGACGCACAGGAATATCTTCGGCAGACCTATCGCACCCTGGTTCGGGAGTGGGGTGCGCGCTACATCAAGCTCGACTTCATGGATAACACGGCGATCGAAGCTTCTTATCATCGCCCCAACACGACCGCCCTCGAGGCGCAGCGAATTGGCCTCGAGATGATCCGCACGGCGGTCGGCGACGACGTGCTCCTCGATAAAGATGGAAGTCCGATGCTGAACCCGGTTGGCCTGGTTGACGAAGGCCGTCTATCGCAAGATACGGGGCATGCGTTTCTTCGCAGCAAGGAGGCCGAGCCTGGGATTGCGGCGCGTTATTACATGCATCGCAACTTTTTCGTCGCTGATCCGGACGCGTTCACGGTTTCCCGGCAACTGCTGGAAGAGCGAACGATTCAAGCTCCACTTACTTTGAATGAGGCTCAGGTCTCAATCGCGTTGGCGGCGGTTTCCGGAGGGATGTTCGAAATTGGCGACGATCTCACAATATTGGGGAGTGATCCGGAACGCCTGGCCTTGGTCAAGAATCCGGATTTGCTGGCAATGGTAAAACTTGGGCGGGCCGCTCGGCCTCTGGATCTTCTTACTTATACGGACAAGGATGAGCAGCCCAGTATTTTCTTGCTGCGCCAGGATCAGCGCCAGTCCATGTTGGCGGTCTTCAACTGGACGGGACACTCAAGTTCTCACGCTTTCACTTTTTCCGACTTGCAGCTGGCCGCCGACCATTCTTACGAATTATTTGACGCGCTCGCTCAAGATCGCCCGGTGGCACTGGACGACGAAGTTCTGCGCCTGGACAATCAACCGCTGCACTCCGTCAAGCTGATCAAAATTATTGATACCTCGATCCCCATCGCCGCACCTTCGCTCACCTTCAAAGTTCCGTCTGAAGGTCGCATCGGGCAAGAGCTTGAACTCTCAAGCATAGCGTCTAATGATGGAGTTCCCGCGCTCGCATGCCATTGGGATTTTGGCGATGGAGTGGTCGCCGATGGGTCGATCCTCGCTCATACCTATACCGCTGCCGGGAATTACACCGTGCATTTCGCTGCTGAGGGTCTTGACGGCAAATCGGCAGAGAAAACATTTTCCATCGCGGTCAGCGGATCGACGGTTCTTCCCCCTCCGCGGCGTTTTGAACCTCGCCAATAGCGGAATTTTAAACATCTGGGACTTCTGGCGATAAGCACCCGGTCTCTTTCACCAATTCCCGCAGCCCGCCACGATGCTTTCCGCGCTGACATGAACGTAGCGACCGCCTGCCCCGTGAGCTACCACATCGCCGGAAGGCGCCTTCGAGACGAGCGCTTGATCACCGTCATCGTGGTGTTCTCCGACCGTTCATCAGGCGTTGACAGGTGATCGGGGCATCGAGGTCAGCGCGCGTGATTCGACGGTCAATCTCTAGCGGGAAGGGATTCCGCCGCGCCCATGCTGAGCGTGCCAGGCGCAAATCCAGGATCCGCCGCACATGCCCAGCGCAATAAAGGCGCTGGAGCACTCGTTCGGCGCATTCGGGTTATGGGAGTGGAACGCAATCACAACTCTGGGCGAATGGAGAATCAAAAACCAGATCAAGAACATTGTCCCCAGCATGAGCCCAGCCCATCGGTCCATCCTTTTGATCAGAATGCTGATACCCGCGGCAACGAAAGCCGCACCCGTGAAAGACGCCCAAAACAAACCACCCGGCAGCCAAGCCGGCACCAGGCTGGCAACGAACCTCAGAAAAATAAAATGATCAATGCCAAAAACCACGGACGACACTCCGAAGAGGTAAGGGCCAGCCGTGACGAGCACATCGAGAGCATTCCGTCGCGCACCGTTGGACTTCGGATTTGAGATCGATCCTGCTAGTGTCAAAGCCGACCCACAGATTGCCAGCATCTCAAATGCGATCGTCCGAAAGCTTAATGCCTTCGCTCCCACTCTGTATTCAAGAAGCAACAGAAACAGGATAAACACAATCCCCAATAGAGTTGCCCCCTGCCGAGTTTTGATAGTCATCGCAACGCATAGACCGGCACCGAGAAGCGCAATCCCCGTCGAGTATGTAAGAAACGCATTCGGTGGAACCCATGGGATGACGTCGATGATCTTTCCAAAGCCGATATCTTCCATCAGCCCAAGCCTGGCGCAAATTAGATTTTCGACGCCGAAGGCAGCGATCGCAATGCCGAACAAAAACCTGCCTATTGGAATGATCTTTTCCATACTTCCCATCCGCAATTCCTAGGTTTTGGCTTCTCGCTGACCGGTGAGCCACCAATGTTCGATTTCTTCGAGGCTTCGTCCCTTGGTTTCCGGAACCCCCAATCTGACAAACAGGCTGGCGGCGGTGCAGATGACAGCGTAGAACAGAAACGCTCCCGGAGCGGTCAACACTCGCACGAGTGAGAGAAAAGTGAGCGTAACCAGCAGCGTCCCGCACCAAAGGAAAACCGTCGCGATCGCCATCGCGCGCCCGCGAATCCGGGTCGGACAGATTTCTGACATCACCACCCAGGTTCCCGTACCGATGCCGATGGCGAAACAGGCAACGTAAAACAGCACTCCGAGTAAAACAGCCAGGGGCGGTGCCTGCATGTGAATCGCCGCCGCAACCGCCACCAGCGAAACCGCCATGCCGCCGAATGCGGACGTCATCAGGGCCTTCCGGCCTACGCGGTCGATCAGGTACATTCCGATAAATGTGGCCACGAAGTTGATCCCCCCGATCATTACGTTGGCCCATAATGCGGAGCTGGCCGTCTGCCTCGGCACGTGCTCGAGGAAAACTAAAGACCCGTAATAAATAATTGTGTTAATCCCCGTGAACTGGCTGAACAGCGCGATCAACACGGCGACGACCAGGGGCTTGCGAAACGCGGGATCGAGAAGACTGCCGCTCTCCTCAGAAACCGCGGAACGGATCGCATTAATTTCAGCTTGAGCTGCATCCCGGCCCTTAATCAGGGAAAGGAAAAGTTCGGCCTCGCTCTCGCGGCCTTTTTGCACCAGCCAGCGGGGGCTTTCAGGGACGAAGGTCAACGCCAGCAGGAACAATGTCGAGGGCACTGCTGCCGACGCGAACATCCAGCGCCAGTTCGCCGCGCCGGCGCCTGTGAGCGCGTAGTTCACACTGTACGAGAGCAAAATGCCAGAGACAATCGCCAACTGGTTGACGCTCACCAGAAGGCCGCGGATGCGCGGCGGCGAAATTTCCGCGATATAGAGCGGTGAAAGCGTGGATGCCAGGCCGATGGCGAGGCCGCCAACCACTCGCGCGATGACAAACTCGGTGATATTGCGGGGAAGCGCCGTCCCGATCGACGAAAGCGTGAACAGCGCCGCCGCTGCCAGCAGCACCTTCTTCCTGCCGAAGCGATCGCTGGTGAAGGCTGCCAGACTGGCCCCGAAAACGCATCCCAGAAGCAGGCTGCTGGCGCCGATTTCGGTTTGCGAATCGCTCAGCGCAAACTGATGCTTCAAGAAAACGATCGCGCCATTGATCACCGCGGTATCGAAGCCGAACAGCAATCCCCCGATGGCGGCGACTGCAACCGGCAGATACAGATAACGAACCGATCCCTCCTGCGCGCGGGCAGTTTCCCTCATATTGGTCGAATTCATCTGGCCTTTCGCGCGCCCTCTATCCAACAGGATGGATATGCTTCAAATTGTCAGCAATCGCTCTTGCAGGAATACCAATCCTGCGGCCCCGGCCACGCCTCCGAAGCCCACCTTATTTTGAAGAATGATCGGTACTTCCCTTCCAAGAAGAACGCTGGTGCGGCGCGCAACCTCAGCTTGCAACGGAGCGAGCAGTTGCGGGCCGGCTGCGGCGATGTTGCCACCCAGAATCATCACCTCCGGATCGAACACGTGCAGGAAGCTCACGAGCGCAGCCGTTAGAGACTCGAAAGCCAGATCCAGAACGCGACGAGCGCTTGGATCTCCTTCCGTTGCCGCCTGAAAGATGGATTCGGCGGTGGGAGCACGGCCTTCCTCGTCGAGCGCTAAACGCGTAGGGGAGGCACGGTGGATATGGGCGAAGTAGGCGGATTCGATCGCGCGAGACGAGAAACTGGTTTCCAGACATCCGTAGTTCCCGCAGATGCACAGACCGCCACGGATATCGACAGTTACATGGCCAAGATGGCAGGCCGCTCCCGACGTGCCCCGCACGATCACACCATCGACCAACGCAGCGGCGCCCACGCCCGTACCCAACGTGAGGAGAAGAACATTGCGACGCCCTCGAGCCGATCCCCACAATACTTCGCCCACCAGAGCCGTGCGTGCGTCGTTATCGGCACAGACCGGGAGATCTCCCGCCTCCGCCAGTTCACGCAGCGTGCGTCCTTCCAGAAAATTCAGGTCGCCGGGCAGACGGTTGACCCGTGTGGTGGCCGCATCGATCACTCCCTTGCAGCCGATCCCGATGCCCACTACAGGAACCGAGGCCTGCTTTCGCACTGCCTCAATAAAATTCCGGAGGGCCGAAACTGTGCGCGGCGAGTCTTGCTTAGAACTCGCAAGCAGTTGTCCGTCCAACCCGACTAAGCCAGCCTTGATCGTGGTGGCGCCAATATCGACGCCGATTGCGACCGCTTCGTCTTGAGTCGCCGATCGAGTTTCGCTCACAGTGTTTCTGAATTATACTCACGTCGATCCTCGACAGCTCTAGCGAGGCGACAGGAGTCAACCTCACTTGCCAAACAAGGCGCTCGATCCGGTTACAGGTTCGAAGCAAGCCAGCCTAGCATTTTTCGACCAGGCGATGGTGCGGCTACAAGAATTGCGACGCACGCAAGCAGACGTAATTCAGCAAGCAGCAGAGTTATGCGCAGAGCGGATCTCCCGGGGCGGTCTGGTTTTCCTTTTTGGCAACGGCCACTCGCGCATGATGTGCGAAGAAATGACGCCGCGGCAAGGTTGCTACGCCGGATTCGTGGCGCTCGTTGAACTGGCGCTGTCGAATCATGCTTCAATCGTCGGTGCAAACGGTCTGCGCGCTCCGCTATATCTCGAAAACTATGAAGGCTATGCGGAGCAGATCCTGCGCAGCTTCCATTTCGGACCGCACGACGCCTTCATCGTTATTTCCACGAGCGGAATCCGGCCTGTGGTCGTCGAAATGGCGGCGGGCGCACAGCGGCGCGGGCTGTCCGTTATCGCCATCGTGTCCAAGGAGCATTGCGAGCAAGCGAAGCCGGCACACTCCTCAGGCAAGAAGCTCATCGACTTCGCCGATTTGATCATCGACAACGAGTGCCCGCCGGGCGATTGCCTCATCGAGCTAGAGGGCCTGGAATGGCGTACCGGCCCGGTTTCCACGATTACTGGTGCCACCATCATCAATATGCTCCGCTGCGCCACCGCCGAAGCGCTGCTGGCGCGAGGCGTAAAGCCGGTGTTGCTGCCCAGCCACCAGTTCGTGGGAAATGCGAGCGCCGCCGAGCAGTTGGAAACTTTCTACGAGGCCTATCGCAGGAGCCTCAAACACCTTTTTGAATAGGGGCCACGTGAGCGAAGTCTTACTGGTGACCGGGTCGTCCGGAATTGCGGCGGCAACTGCGCGTATATGGGGAACACGGGACAGCGTGTTTATCGTTGGTATGAAAGAGGAGGAGTGCCGGTCGCTGGCAGCGGAGTTGCCCGACGCCGATTTCAGCGTAGCGGATGTGCGCGGCGAGCAAGCGGTGGGCAAGAGTGTCGCGGCCTGCGTCGAGCGCTTCGGCAAAATCGATGCGCTGTTCAATGTGGCCGGGATCAGTGCCCGTTCACTCGGCGATGGTCCGCTCGACGAATGCTCGACTGAAGCTTGGGACACGGTCATGGGCGTAAATGCCACGGGGACTTTTTTGATGTGCCGTGAAGTGCTGCGCATCTGGACCCGACATTCCCAGCGGGGCGCCATTCTCAACATGGGAAGTGTTTTGACGAAGCACCCTCAGCGGGAGCATTTCGCTACCGCGGGTTATGCCGCGAGCAAAGGAGCCATCGAAGCCATGTCCCTTTCCGCCGCAGCGTATTATGCGCCCGCCGGCATCCGGATCAACGTCATCGCGCCGGGGTTGGTCTTGACGCCGATGAGTGCGCGCGCTCAAGGCGACGCACGCGTTATGGACTACGTGGCACGCAAGCAACCTTTGAAGGGCGGCCTGCTGAACGCCGAGGACATCGCAAAGACCGCCTGCTTCCTTCTGGGAAAAGACTCAAGCTTCATCACCGGACAGGTGATCACCGTGGATGCAGGCTGGGCGGTGAGCGCATGACGAAAGCCCGGCAAGTAACTTCGTCAACAGGTGCCGCTGTCAACGACCCGGTGAGACGAAACGATCGGCGGCCTTTGCGAACCAGCGTTATCGGCAGCTACCCGTTTCCGGGATGGCTCGAGTTTGGGTCGGCGCACCTTGATGAGTTTGGCGAGGCCGATATCGAAGAGATGCGGAACGACGCAGTGATTGCAGCCGTTCACGACCAACTCCGCGCCGGTCTGGACGTGATCACCGATGGCGAGCAGACCCGGTATGACTTTAATCTGTCGTTCTACGGAAGGCTCGAAGGTATTCGCGCGACGCCGTTCTCCCCGCGACGCTTCGGCCCGCCGGCCCACGATCAGCGCGGAAAATATCCAGTCACAGGAACCATCGCCTCCCGCCATGGGTTGGGAGCGGTTGCCGAATTCAAATTGTTGCAGAGAGTGGCGCCGCCCGGTGGGCCGGTTCTCAAAGCCAGTGTGCCAGGTCCTTATACGCTTAGCGGAAGAATCGAACCCGGCGGCGCTTATCCTAGCCGCTGGGAGATCACCCAAGCACTAGTTCCAATTGTTCGGGCTGAGCTGGAACAGTTAGTGGAGGCTGGCTGCCGCGAGATTACACTCGACGAACCTTCGATGAGCTGTTACGGATATCGCGAAGATTCTCGCCGGTTCGTGAAGATATTTACTGAGACCGTCAAGTCCATCGTCGGGCGATGCCGGCTCTCCACCCATCTTTGTTTCGGCAACTATAAAGGACGCGCAGTCGCACCTCGCCGTTACGCCCCGCTATTCCCGGCATTCTTCGGACTGCCGGTTGACGAGATCCACGTCGAGATGGCCAGCCGCGAATTTTCGGAGATCGAACTGATTGGAGAAATCTCGAAACGGAACATCGATGTAGCCGTCGGAATCATCGACGTTAAGAACTATTACATCGAAACTCCCGCCGACGTCGCCGAGCGCGTACGCCTCTGTCTCAAGTATGCGGCCGCTGAGCGGCTTTCCTTTGCGCCAGATTGTGGCCTCAGTCAGACCGCGCGGTGGGCGGCCCGGCAGAAGCTCATCAACATGGTCGAGGGCGTGGCGATCGTGCGCCAGGAGCTAGGCCTCGCGTGATCTCGCCGGTGCAGTCACACGACGCGCTGCTCGCCGATATCCGCGCCAACCTCGCAGCTCACGGCCGGCATGATCGCGGCTTCCGGCTCTGGTGGCTGGGACAAAGTGGATTTCTGCTCCAGTGGCAGGGCATTCACATTTTGCTCGATCCCTATCTTTCAGATTCGCTGACCAGAAAATACAGTCATACCGACAAGCCACACGTGCGGATGACAGAGCTGGTTATTGATCCAGCGCAACTATCGTTCGTAGACATCGCAACTTCCTCGCATAATCACACCGATCATCTCGATGCGGAAACTCTGTGCCCAATCCTCGCGAGAAACCCAACACTGAAGCTGGTGGTCCCGGAAGCCAATCGAGCCTTCGTCGCGGACCGTCTGAAGGTCGACCCTGCAATACCGATCGGACTCGATGACGGCACGGCAATCGAACTTTCCGGCATCCGATTCTCTGGCATCGCATCCGCGCATGAAGCATTGCAGTATGACGCGGAGCGGCATGTAAGGGCTCTGGGTTATGTTCTGCAGTTTGGCGATTGGAGCCTTTATCACAGTGGCGACACGCTGCGATACGAGAGTATGGCGGAAAAGCTGCGTCCTTTTGCCGTCGACGTCGCTCTGCTTCCCATCAACGGCCTTGCTCCGGAGCGCCGCGTGGCCGGCAACCTGTCAGGAGTGGAAGCGGCGGAGTTGGCGCATGACATCGGCGCGAAACTGGTGATTCCCTGCCATTTCGACATGTTCGAGTTCAACACGGCGCCTCCAACTGCGTTCGTCGAGACTTGCCAGCGGCTGAAACAGACATTCCGCATTCTCGGCTGCGGCGAACGATTTGACGGCCTCGCGAGGGATGACTGAATAGGAACCGATTATGAACCGAAGAGAATTTCTTGCCATGGCGGGAGTAGGCGCATTCCACAGACTGGGTCTGTCGAAGTTCAACAGCGCGCTTCGAAGCGGCACCCCGATGATCGCTCTGCCGGCGCAATCCGAAGAATCGAAAGCCTACGGCTCGGGGTATTTCGGCGATTGGATCACGGATCAGTTTGGCTTGCCGGCATACCGGTACACTTGCGATCAAATCATCGACGCCAGAGCGGTAACTCCCGTTCACAAGCAGTGGCGAGCTCCCACGGACCATACGCACCAGGTCGGCAATGATCGTGTAATCGCTGCGGTGTCGAACTACGGATACTTGCAGGTACGGCAGGATGAGGGATCGCCGAAATTCCTGAACGATTATTCCCCGGCACACGGGCACTATGGCGCTGGCGTTGGATTCCTCACCGATGGAAAAGAAATGCTCAGCACCTACTATCCGGGGAATGGCGAGTCCTTCGACAGAATCATGGGTGAAGGCTATTTCAGAAAGATCGTAAAAGGATACTTCTATGAAGTCGATCAAGTAATCTTCGCGCCGTTTGGAGACGATCCTGTTTTACTGTCGATGGTCACGGTCAGGAATCATGGTGCCGATGCAGCGAATCTTCGGTGGGTCGAGTATTGGGGAACACACAATTTCCAGTTCTCGTATCGTTCGTGGATGCAAGCGTCAATCCGGGGAGGGCAGGCGGATGCCGCCGAGTTGCGGCGACAATTTGGCGAACGCTTTGCGCACGAGTTTCAGGTGATGCCAAACCGCGCGGGTCTGGTCGAGACTCAGAAATTCCTGGGTCGCGACTCAAAAGACGAAGACGCGTGGGAAAAGGTTGAAGCCTCGCTGAGAACAGATCCTTCCGGATTTCTTGGCGGCCCGTTCACTCTAGCGGCTGGAACTGCGATGGAGGATCTCAATCCGCCGCCCACTTTTCTGGCTACGCTGGATGCCCCCGCAGACGGCTTCTCTACCGACGCTTCCGTTTTCTTGGGTAGTGGTGGTATCGAGCACCCCTCAGCATTGTCTTCGAAGCTAAACAATGATCTCAGCTCCACCGGCCCCGCCAGCGCGCTGTTACTCGAACGCCATCTCGTACTGCGACCGCAAGAGAGTCGCACTCTTTGTTTCATGTATGGGTACGCACCGCAAGGATTCGAGATTGACGCTCTCGTAGCAAAATACAAGCAGGAGCCAGAGCAGTGGTGGTCGCGGTCCAGCGCAGCATGGAAAGCAGACGGCATTCGATTTAGTGCTCCCAGCGAGCCTTGGGTGGAAAGAGAAACTTCCTGGCACAATTACTACCTCCGCAGCAACCTGACTTATGACAGCTTCTTTCGCGAGCACATTCTTTCGCAGGGCCACGTCTACCAGTACATCATGGGATTTCAGGGGGCGGCGCGCGATCCGCTGCAACACGCGCTGCCATTCGTCTTCAGCCGTCCGGAAATTGTCCGCGAAGTCATTCGCTACACGCTGAAGGAGATTCAGCCCGATGGATCGATACCTTATGGCATCGTGGGCAGTGGAGTGCCCATGCCAGTTGTCTTTCGTCCCAGCGACTTGGAAATGTGGTTGCTCTGGGTCACAACTGAATACGTCCTGGCAACCCGCGACAAGGCATTTCTCGAAGAGAGAATTCCGCTTTATCCCAAGCAGGAGTCAGGCCCCGCGGACCCGACGATTCGTGAACTCCTGAAGCGCTCCTACATCCACCTCGTCGAAGGCATCGGCGTTGGAGAGCACGGCTTGATGCGCCTCTCCAACGGAGATTGGAACGATGACGTGGTAGTCGGCCACGTTCCCCCGGCGCTGGCCGAGGACGTTCGCAAGAATGGCGAAAGCGTTCTGAACGCTGCCATGTCCTGCTATGTTCTCGACTACTATGCGCAACTGCTCTCTTACACTGGTGACGCCAAAACCGCCGGCGAAGCCCGCGCGAAGGCCGATGCTCAACGGCACGCGATTCGCGCCTGCTTTGTGGGGCGGTGGTTTCGTCGAGCGTGGTTGGGTTCGCACATCGGATGGATCGGCGAAGATCACGTTTGGCTGGAACCGCAGCCGTGGGCAATCATCGGCGAGGCAGCCACGCCTGAACAACAAACGAAGTTGATCGGCGCGCTCAACGAACTGGTGCGCAAGCCTTCCCGCATCGGCGCAATGATTCAAAACCAAGGAGATCCCACCATGGGATCTCCGGTCGGAACCCTGACCAACGGCGGAGTTTGGCCTTCCATCAATGGAACTCTCATCTGGGCGCTGGCTTTGGCCGATGGCGCGCAGGCCTGGGATGAGTGGAAGAAGAACTCCCTTGCAGCGCACGCGGAAGCTTATCCGGAGATCTGGTACGGCATCTGGAGTGGCCCCGATGTTTATAGCTCGGTGCTGTCGAGGTATCCCGGCCAGACCATGTTCGCAGAACCACCATCTACCGATCACAAAGTCCAGCCAGATTTTGGATTCAATTGGACGGACTTCCCGGTCATGAACATGCACCCGCACGCCTGGCCTCTTTACAGCGCCGCCAAGTTGCTTGGCTTAGAATTCCACGAGAAAGGTGTCAAGTTAAAACCGGATCTTCCCTTGCCGGAATATGACTTTGCATCCCTACTCTTAGGTTTCAAAAAATCCAAAGACGGCTACAGTGGATGGTACGCACCTGCGACTGCTGGAGATTGGGACATAGAGTTCCGGCTCCCCAACTCGGATGCGGCTCGATTCCGGCAAGTAAGAATCAATGGCTCCGCTCAAGCCTTGGCGCATTCTTCGCCGGTAATCCGATTCACGGGCGAGAGTAGGCTCGGCGCACCGCTGCGCTGGGAAATCAGCTGAACGAATTGCTCACTGGCGAGGCCGCAAGGATAGGTCAACCGAAACAAGATAGGGTCGGGGCGAGAGGATTTGAACCTGCGACCCCCGGTCGAGCAGCCCTCCCGAAGGGCTGCTCCATTACCGTCGGCGCTTCTTTACGGTTGTGAGGAATTGCTCCAGCGGCTTCCATTGGAAAATGGAAAGGCATCTCGGGGCGGCCGAGGACGGCTGTCAATCATCGTAAGAACATTCACAGCGGGGATGTCCATTGTCTCGGCCAAACAGACGGCATATAAAAGCGGCTGGAAGATCGCCAAGGTGACGCTTGAAATTAAGGCTAATCCCGACCTTTTACTCAACCATGGCTTTCGAAAGCAGGAGCGATACCCCACTTCAGCCTAGACGAAGAAACCCAAGACTTCGTTAGCGCTGCCGAGCAATGGAGACCAGAGAGGACAAAAGACCGTGAGACGAACAAGTGCGATCTCTACTGACATATCGCAGGCGTATGCAACCAGCACCGAGTGCTGTAGCGGGTTTGAGGAAAACATGGGCAGCATGCAATTGCTTTCGTTTTTGCTGACGGCCGATCTGGCGAAGGCTGAGGAATGTTTTGTCTGCGGCTTCGAAGACTGCGTCGAAGGAAGCTATGTGTTTCGAGATTGGGCGCAATCCGGGGCGCGGCGGAAGATTATCAGAACGCAATTCGCATGTTGACGCCGCGCAAGAACCACTCGGCCCTCACAGAAGTATCGAGTGATGCAGTCAGTCGCGGTTTTGGACGGACTGAGGAAGGCCATTACGCAGTCGGGAGCATTCTGGGTCTTGAAAACGTCGAGCGCTTTGTCTTTGTGATATCCGTCCTTGAGAAATACTCAGATCAGGATTGTTCCCGTCTCCTCGGGTGCTCTCGGTAGGATATCGGCGAGACAAGAATACGAGCGTTGTTACATGTCGGCGAGTCGGATAGGCAACGCACCGTGCCCGGGGCGGCGTTCGAGTTCAGGAATGACGAAGAGGCACAAACGCAGGAAGTGTAAATGGAGTCACCAGTTTTGATGAGCAGGAACTGAGGCATCTCTAGAAAGATGCCAAGGATTTCTCTGAAGCGGGATCTATGGCAAATCCGTGACAATCGTGGATGCGATGCGGGCCGGTCCGCGTGGTTGAGGACATGCCGGAGGATATCGCCAGACGAAATTGAATCGGTGACAGCACGCGGGAAAGGAAGTGACGCCATGCGTGGGCAGCAAATCAACCACGTCACCGGCAAAATTCTGATCGTTCTGTCTCTCGCAGCGTTGCTTGCGGTGCTTATTGGATACACTCAGCCGCCTCAGCCGGATGAAGGCACGGGGGCACATTTCTTTCAACTATCCATCGTGGCGCTGGTGCTGATGATCTTACTTTTCCTCGCTACAGCGGATTGGAGGCAGCCTTTGCAAAGCGCGCGACCATTGTCGTTTCCAGTCGCCGTTCTCGTTCTCGCATTTGGAGCGCTATATTACCTTGAACACTACCGGTAAACGGCGACTGGAGCGCTGATCAGGCGAACTATCACCCCGCCGCCGACGTATCAGTTTATGCCGCTTGCAGTACGCTGATCGGCAGCGACAAAGTTACAACAGCGCCGCCTCCCGGACGATCGGAGACCCGCGCCCCGCCGCCATGCGCCTGGGCAACCGCATCCACAAAGGCAAGCCCTAGACCGTGACCGGGAGAATGTTTTCCCTTTACGAATCGCTGGAAAACCTGACTGCCGATATCAGGCGGGAATCCCAGACCATTGTCTTCGATCACCAGTTCCGCAGACCCTTGTTGTGAGCGGAGGCGGATTTCAACTCGACATCCCGCTGGCAAATGAGTCAATTCGTTTTCAAGCAAATTGCTTACTACACGATTCAGCAGAGTCATGTCGGCATCCACAACCACATGCTCTTCGATGTCAGTCGTCACTTCGTGATGATGCTCGGCCATGGCCGGTTGGTAAATATCCACCAGTCGTCGCACGACGCCGGAAAGATCAACCGGTCCGCGATCGATGTGAAGCGCGCCCGCCTCCGCTTCCGCGAGATCTAGCGTGGTGTTCAGCAACTGCAGGAGTCTATCCAGGTCTTCGATCGCCTCCCCAACCGAGTCACGCCACCTTTCATTTCCCTCATTACATAATGCGGATTCCAGCGTTCCACGAATCAAAGTCACCGGGCTTTTGAGGTCGTGCGCGATACCGCCAGTAACAGTGCGAAGCTGATTCACGGAAGACTGGAGCCGGTCCAGCATGTGATTAAAAGTCTTAGCCAGTCGCGAAATCTCATCCGAATTCATCGGTTCCGGCAAGCGTTCCTCCAATCCTTCGGTGCCAATTCGGGCGACAGTTTCCGTAATCCGTTCCACACGATGCAGCGTACGACGTGCGCTCCAGTAGGAGATTACGAAGCCGAGCAGGAACATGCCGCCCCAAAGCATGAGAAAACGACGCGCCAACGTGTGCAGCAGATGTTTAGCACCACGATCCGATAACCCCAGATAAACGTTCCTTCCCTCTTGCGCCTTCACCACGACTCGAAAGGTTTGTCGATATCCTTCCACGGTTACGGTCTTGGGAGGTCCGGGAACCAGCTTCGCCCGCTGAATTGCGGTAATAAAAGCATCCTTCGAGCTCGGGCCTACCCACAGTGGAGCCTCGCTGTTAAGGGGATCTGTTGCCAAGAAGAAGACGGAATTCAGCCTTTCGCCGCGGGCATTGCGTTCATCTGGTACTTCCTGAGTTGCAAGCTCAGCCACTTCTCGCACGATCCGCTTGTAGAGGTGATCGCTTGGAGTATCCGCTGAGACCTGGGCCAGAACCTCAGCTTCGCCGGTCAGCCAAGTGTCACTACGCTCCCGTAGACCCTGACCGACAAGGAAATAAACTATGGAGAAGGCCCCGGCGGTTCCGAGCGCGAACGCCAGAGTTGTCCAGATCGAAATCCGCCAAGCAGCGGTAGTGTGTAAATTGTTAGGCATGTTTGAGAACGTAGCCAACGCCACGAATTGTGTGAATCAGAGGTCGAGGGGTGTCGTGATCCACTTTGCTGCGCAGACGATAAATATGGACATCCACAACGTTAGTTGCGGGATCAATCCGCATGCGCCAAACGTGGTCCAGAATCATGGTGCGAGTGACCACGCGACCTTCATTCCGGCAAAGATATTCCAACAGAGAAAACTCCTGTGGAGTCAATTGCAGCAGGTGATCGCCCCGTCGTGCTTCACGACGTACCAGGTCAAGTTGCAAGTCAGCGGCCTGCAGATGCACCGAGTCATTCTGCGGAACCGCGGACCTGCGCAGGAGGTTTCTCAGTCGTGCCAGGAGCTCCGGGAGAGCGAATGGTTTCGTGAGATAGTCGTCTCCCCCCTGTTCCAGTCCCCGGACACGCTCGTCCACAGAACGCCGGGCTGACAGGATTAAAACTGGGGCCGAACTACCTTGGGCGCGGCAACGGGCAATCAAGTCCAATCCATCCAGGTCCGGAAGACCGAGATCGATGATGAAAGCATCGTGAGTACCTTCCAAGGCGGAGGCTTCCCCCGCTTTCGCTGTGCCGGCCGTATCCACCTGGTATCCGGCCTCTACAAGGGCCCGTTTCAGAAACTGTTGAATGGATATATCATCTTCCACTAACAACAATCGCATAGGAAGTCTCGCCTGCATCAAGAACTTTACACCCCAAGGTGGGATGCAGGAAACTCCTCGGACGGTGACTCCCCCTTAGAGAAAGCTCCAGTTTCCTCAAAAAGGCTACTTGGAGTGTTTCCGGAAAGTGGGAAGGGTGAAATTTAGCCGTTTGCATTTATTGCGGACGCCATGTCACGTCTACACGCACTGGAATCTGGTTCTTTACTGGCATCGTCAGGAGCGATGGCGGGTCGATTTTGAAATCGGAGAGCGTCGCCGGAATTGTGCCCGTGATGTGAGTCTCGCCGCCTTGCTTCTCCAGTTTGAAAGGAACTTGTTTGTATTGGGCAGTCTGGCCGGCGAACTGAATCTCCAGATCGGCGTTAATGGTCGCCGATGCGGCGACCGATTCGGGCAGGCGGGTGCGAACGGTGACTATGGGAAACTCCGCACCGCGTGTTACCTGAATCATGTGGAGGTCGCGGTTGCTGTCCCCGGAATCAAACGACTTGACGGGCACGGCGATCAGAAAATCACATTGTCCGGCGTGGCAAACTCCCTTCCCTCGCGACGCGTGGCTCACCCCTTCACTCTGGTGCAGCGGATGGGACACGTGGTAGGTGAGAGTGCTTTGTTGCAGAATCCATTGGCTGTCCGCGGCTGGGGCTATCGGTGGAAGCGTCAGAAGCAGGCCGCAGGCGGCGATGGTTTTCATTCTCGGCAGCGATGTCATAATCGGTCAGAACTTAACGGAAACAGACAGCAGAGCGGCGCCAAATGCCCCGGCTGTAACGATGGCTACCGGCCCATGCGCTTGGGCGATGCCGTGAACCTTTTCGCCGTTGCTCTTTTGATCGAACGCCATAATCCCCAGGATCGGCGTCAGGATCATTCCAGGGCCATGTATCCAAGCCATGGCCTTATGAAAACGGATCGGACCGCGGGTTTCTGCTCCAGGCACCCTGGGCGCGCGGATGGCATAGTAAGCGGTAATGCCATATAGATCTCCCGTCAGTCCGCCGAGAGCCGCATGCAGATCGCGCGAGGCTGTGCTCGTGTTCTTGCCCCCGGCGTTGAGGGAAGTCGCAACGGTGGCAATCAACGGGATGGTCGTGATCAAACCCATTCGTTGATGGATTCTTAGCATGTGTGTCCGGTTGTCGAGCAACGCTTGCTCCCGTGCGTTTCCCTGGGTCTGCTCCGGAGAAAGGCCGAGATCCGAAAGCGAAGGCGCTGTCGCACTGCTGGACGGGGCGTTCGGCAAATTGTCCCGCGGCGCCGGTGATGGCTTGCCACTGACTTGTTCGCCCACCTCCAGCTTCTCGTCCAGAACCGAAGCCTCGGTCCCATTAACCGTTGCGGAAGGAATCTCCAACGTCTTGAAACCGGCGCCTTCAAATTTCAGCCGGTACCTGCCCGGTGTCAGACCTTCAACTTTATAAGAGCCATCTGTCCCGGTGGTCGCAGTTCGCATCTCGCCATTGTCTACCCTCGTGGCCGTCACCGTGGCGTTTGCAACCACTCCGCCGGACGCATCAGTGATCCTGCCCGTCAATACACGCGTTCCAGCTGTCTGCGCCATCAGAGATGGAGCCAATGCAACGAACAGACAAATAACAACGACGCCAGGGAGACAACTATGCAATTTGCGAAAGATAGTCCTCCACATCTGTCTTCTCACCCTTTCTGATGACACGATGACCTCGTGTCGCGACAAGGCCTTACAAAAATACGATATGTCCGAAACATTACCGCGCCTTTTCTGGCAGATGACAGTTTGTTCATCGATGGACCGTTTCTTTCAGGAAGATGACAATTTGTTCATCGACGCACTATTTTCTCAATTCCCCTCAGAACTTGGTCTATGATTTCGCGCGTTGCCAAAGGCGAGGTATGGAGGTGAAATGCATTCGTCGCGGGATTCACGCGGTCGCGATGCTCATCAGCAGTGCCTTGGGGCAGACCCTCATGACCAGCCAGCACAACTCACTTTACAGCCGTCTAGTTCCGTTCCGTTGCCAAAGCAAGTCGAACCGTGGTGCAAGATGGCTGCCGTCTTCGAGTCAAGAAGGAGATTCCGTTTTAGGGGGACTTCTATGAATCGATACAAATCTGCTGCCGTGCTAGCGGCAGTGGTTCTGCTAGGTGGTGGCGCACTGATTCTGAATCAGAGTGTCAGCGCTGCGGGAGAAGGCAAAATCAGCGGTACGGTTAAGCTCGACGG
>Ga0187875_10000053_pt1 | contig 99760 bp, 103 predicted proteins | sample June2016WEW_17_1_2_FD_132978 | JGI IMG/M metagenome (GOLD analysis project Ga0187875, IMG submission 132978) | Peatland microbial communities from SPRUCE experiment site at the Marcell Experimental Forest, Minnesota, USA - June2016WEW_17_10 | ecosystem: Environmental > Terrestrial > Soil >... | reverse complement strand
CGGGGTCGCCGTTGCGGATGGAGTGGGGGTGGGCGTCGCGGTTGCCGCCGGGCTGCTCGACGACCCTCCGCCGAAGAAGTTGCCGAAGCTGCCGCTCACGTGGATGGAGTTGAGCACCAGGGCACCGGTGGCCCCCTCGACCCCCTTGAGCCCCGAGATGGCGGTGATCTGCGTGGCGGACATCACCTCGAGCCCCGGGCTCGAGCTGAGGCGGTCCTGGCTGAACGCCTGGCCGGCCTGGGCCCGGCTGGCCGGGTTGGCGTTGAAGCTGAACGAGCCGCCGCTGCCCGCGGTGGGGACCTTGGTCACGGTGAGGTCGGTGCCGACCCCGTAGAGGGAGGAGAGCACCTGCCCCTGGGCGGCGTTGACCCCCGAGGCGGCGGCGGTGACGGTGATGACCAGGCCCACCGCCAGGGCCAGCCCGATGGCCACCACGGCGGCGGAGCGCGCCCGTCTGCGGAGCTCTCGCCCCAGATACCGGAAGTACACGTGAGCTCCTGTGATGCGATCTTCGCGCTGACCGAAACGGCGGTGGTCCCCCCAACCGCGCCGAAGTATAGGTGACGCGTCTGAGACGCCCCTGGGAATGATCTGGGGAAGCGCTCGGAGGGGTCACGAAGGTGCGCCAGGGGGTGGCGGGACGGCGTCCGAGGTGGGAGGATGGGTCCCGGCACGCCGCGGAGCCGGTTGCCCGCCTCTCCAGACCCAGGCCGAAGCCCCGCGGTCATCACAGGAGGTGAGCATCGTGGCTCAGACAGCACTAGTGACGGCGGAGACGGTCGACGACCCTTGGCGTAACGCCCAGCGCCAGTTCGACGCTGCGGCGGAGCTCCTGGGACTGGACCCCGGCACGCGGGCCTTCCTCCGCGAGGCCCAGCGCCAGCTCATCGTCAACTTCCCGGTGAAGATGGACGACGGGACGGTGCGGATGTTCGAGGGCTACCGGGTCCAGCACAACCTGGCCCGGGGACCGGCCAAGGGGGGGATCAGATACCACCCGGGGGTCACCCTCAGCGAGGTCAAGGCGCTGGCGATGTGGATGACCTGGAAGTGCGCCGCGGCCGGGATCCCCTTCGGCGGGGCCAAGGGCGGCGTGGTCGTCGACCCCAAGCGGCTCAGCCTGGGCGAACTGGAGAGGCTCACCCGCCGGTACGCCGCCGAGATCTCGGTGCTGATCGGACCGGAGCGGGACATCCCGGCCCCTGACGTCAACACCACCCCCCAGGTGATGGCCTGGATCATGGACACCATGTCGATGAGCGCCGGGTACTCGATCCCGGCGGCGGTCACCGGCAAACCGCTCTCCGTGGGCGGCAGCGAGGGCCGCAACGAGGCCACCGGCCGGGGCGTCGCCGTGGTCGCCCTCCGGGCCTGCGCGCACCTGGGACTCGAGCCGCGCCAGGCGACGGTCGCCGTCGAGGGGTTCGGCAACGCCGGAAGCATCGCCGCCCGGCTGATGGCCGCCGACGGCTTCGCGCTCCGGGCCGCGTCCGACACCGGTGGGGCCATCTGGAGCGACCGGCCGATCCCCGTCCTCGACCTGGTCGAGCACAAGAAGCGGACCGGGTCGGTGGCGGGCTTCCCGGGGACCCGGGCGATCAGCGACGCAGAGCTGCTGGTCTCCCCGGTGGACGTCCTGGTCCCGGCCGCGCTGGAGAACCAGATCACCGGCGCCAACGCCGGGCAGATCCAGGCCAAGCTGATCCTGGAAGCGGCCAACGGCCCGGTCACGCCGGACGCCGACGAGATCCTGGCCCGCCGGGGCGTGACCGTGGTCCCGGACATCATCGCCAACGCCGGCGGGGTCACCGTCTCCTACTTCGAATGGGTGCAGGACCTGCAGTCCTTCTTCTGGGAGGAGGGGGAGATCAACAAGCGGCTCGAGCACATCATGACCGCCTCGTACGAGACCGCCTTCGAGGCGGCGGAGCACCTCCGGGTTCCGCTCCGGCTCGGCGCCTACACGGTCGCGGTGCAGCGGGTCGCCGAGGCCACCGCCGCCCGCGGCATCTACCCGTAGGCCGACTCATCCGCGGGGTCCGGCCGGCGCCCGGCGCGCCGGCCGGGCCCGCGTGGCTCACCCCCTCCGGCCGTCCGGCCGGTCGGGGTGGGCTGCGCGGAGCGCCCCGCGCCCCTCGGGGATCGGCCGGGTGCCCGTTGGCTGCGCGAGAGCCCCCGCGCCGCCAGGGCGGCCCTAGGCTGCGGGCGTCCCCTCGACGGTGACCGTCGCCCCGCTGCCCACCACCTCGAAGAGGACCTGCCCGGCGACCAGCGGCGCGGGCTGCCCGTCGGCGAGGGTGAGCTGGGGCGGACCGCCGGCCCCCTGGGTCCAGCTGATCCCGTAGAGCTGGCCGCCCACCGCGAGCTGCCCGCTGCCGCTGGAGCTGGGCCCGATCCCGAAGTCCAGGCCCTCGGTGTAGCCGCCCTCGGGGTTCTCGTTGTCGGCGGGCACCGGGATCACCGGGGCCTGGATGATGACCACGTTGGGAACCTCCCACGGCGTGTTGGTGTCAGCGTCGTCCAGAACCCCGGTGGCCGGGTACTCGGGGGTCGAGGGTTCGCTGCGCTGGTACTCGCCGGTGGTGGACTGGAAGGTGAAGATCGGGGTCTCCTCGGCCGAGATCGGCACCCTGAAGCTGGTCACCGCCGCGCCTCCGGCGGGAAGGTCGGCACTGGCGGTGCGGGCCCAGAGCTGGTAGCCGACGGTGGTGAGGCCGACCTTCTGGGCGAAGCTGGCCAGCTCGGTGCCGTTGGTGTAGAGGTTGTGCGGCGAGCCGTAACGGGCGGCGGGCGGTGCCGCCGAGGTCCGGTAGAGGATGGTCGAGCCGACCACCGCGTTGTCCGGGCTGTAGGCCTTGAGGCCGCTGGAGTTCAGCTCCGCCAGCGTGTAGTTGCTCGCCCCCGAGAAGAGCAGCGCGCCGCCGTAGATCCTGAGCAGGCGGAGATCGATCAGACGGGCGCTCCGGACCGGGCCGACCAGGTCGGAGGTCGGCGGGCGGGTGAACCAGATCCCCGTGAAGCGGGAGATCCCACCCTCGGTCTGGTACTCGTAGACGACGTCGGCGGTGCTGAGACCCGACTGCGGACGCGCCTGGTAGAGGTTCTCGACCTGGATCAGGAGAGGAGCGTTCAGGGGCACCGGGGTGGGCACCGGGGTCGGCACCGGCGTGGGGGTGGGGGTGGCGATGGCAGGGGTGGCCGTCGGGGTCGGCGACTTGGTGGCGTGGGTGGCCCCGCAGGCGGCCAGGGCCAGCGCCGCGCAGGCCAGCAGAGCGGACGTTCGCGATCGGGGGTGGTGCATGGGGACGACCGTTTGATTGGATCCGATTGGAGACATCGACGCGTCGTGCGCTGGCCGGTATTGTGCCCCACCCGGCCCCCCTGCGGTGCTCGCGACCGCAACTTTGGGGGGCGGAATGTGACATCTCCCGCGCACGGACCCGCGGGTGGCCGAGCGCCCGCCGCGGGCGGTCCGAGCCCCGATCGGTCCCCCAGCGGCGCTCCGAGCCGGTCAGCCTCCGGTTGCGGTGGGGTAGCCCTCGCGCTTCCAGTACTCGATGCCGCCGATCATCTCCTTGACCCGGAAGCCCAGCTCGGCAAGCCGCGCGGCCCCCTTGGCGGCGGCGTTGCAGCCCGGGCTCCAGCAGTAGACGACATAGGTGGTCTCCCGCGAGAGGTGGGCGGTGGACGCCTCGTCGAGCCCCCGGTAGGGAAGGCTGATGGCGCCGGCGACGTGCTCCTCGGCGAACGCGCCGGCCGAGCGCATGTCGGCGACCACCAGGCCCGTGACCCCCGCCTCCAGGTCGTGGTGGACGTCCGAGGGATCGGTCTCGACGCTCAGCTTGGCGGCGAAGTGACGGCGGGCCACCTCGGGCGCGGCGGGCTCGACCTCGAGAACCATGGATGCCGGCGGCACGGCGGCGAGAAGGCGGTGGGTGGCCATCTGGGTCATCGGTCCTCTCCTCGATTCGGGCGGTCGACTGGTGGCAACGCTAGCGGGTCAGCGGCGGCGGCCGCCGTGGCCTCCGGCCCGCCGCCTGCGGGCCGGGGAGCGCGACCGCTCAGCGTTCGGCCGGCAGCGGGGCGCCGCCGGCAGCCTGCCGCGCCCGGTAGGCGCGGGCCTTGGCGCGGCTCCCGCATGCGCGCATGCTGCACCAGGCGCCGCTTCCGTTCTTGGTGTGGTCGTAGAAGGCCCAGCGGCAGGTGCCGAGCCGGCAGACCTTCAACCGCTGCCAGGTCCCGGCGACCGTCGCCTCGATGACGGCGATCGCCAGCCTCGCCAGGTAGGCCTCGGCACCGCGGCCCCCCGGCACCAGGGTCGCGCCCTCCGGGGTCAGCCGGGCGCGGAGTCGCACCTCCCCGAGCAGCCGGTCCAGCCGCCGGCCGGCGGCCTCGTCGGCGGGAAGCCCGTGGTGGGTCTCCAGCACGTCGCGGAGGGCCTCACGGACCTCGACGAGGCGTGCCCGCTCGGCCTCGGGGAGGGGGCCGTCGAGCTCCGCGCCCCGGGATCCCAGCCACGCGGTGGCAGGGTCGACGCCCGCGAGCTCGTCGGTACCCCTCTCCACGTCCCGGGTGTTGACGAAGGCCTGAACCTCCTCGAGGGGGCCCGGCGCCGGCTGCTTCGCCGGGGGGGTGGATTCCATGCGTCCCAGGATACCAGAAAATCACCTTCAATCTCATTTGACAGGTGACGGTCACGGAGGTAGAATCGTAACCATCAAATGGCGATAGACAGTGGCGGAGGGCAGATGGTGACACACCCCGACGTGATCCTTGAGCTGGCCAGGATGCGTGAGCAGGAGATCGTGCGGGGCGCCCTCCTCGCTCAGCAGGTACGGGACGCGCGGGCTCTCCGGTCGCGGCCGGGGGTTCGCCGCGGGCTGATCGCGTGGCTCCGCGCGTGGGTGAGCGCAAGCGACACCCGCCGGACGCCAGGACCCACCCTGCCGCCGATCCTGCAGACCGACATCCGCCGCGAGGCGCGCTGACGGAGTCCGGACCGCCCGCCGCGTCGATGGCGGAAGATGCCGGCAGATCGCACGTCCAGCAGGGGGATGCAGGTGGCGCAGCCGGCGACCGACGAGGCCCGATACCGGGCCAACCGTCAGGGTGAGATCGATTCCGCGGTCGTCTACCGGGCGATGGCGAAGGCGGAGTCCGACGCCCGGCTGGCGTCCGTCTACCTCCGGCTCGCCGAGGTCGAGGAGCGCCATCTGAGCTTCTGGGAGGATCAGTTGCGGGCGCTCGGCCGCGACCCGGGCCCGCGCCGGCCGTCGTGGCGGGCGCGGACCATGCGCCTGCTGGCCGGCCGGTTCGGAGCCCAGCTGGTGCTGCCCACGGTCGCCACCCTGGAGCGCGCCGACCAGCTCGGCTACGACGACCAGGCCGAGACCGAGGGCACCGGGATGCCCGAGGACGAGCGTTCGCACGCCCGGGTGCTCCGCTACATCGCCGGCGGGTCGCCGGTCGGGGTGGCCGGCGAGACCCTCGGCAAGCTGGAGGGGCGGCACCGGGCCCCAGGCGGCAACGCGCTGAGGGCGGCGGTGCTCGGCGCCAATGACGGGCTGACCTCCAACCTCGCCCTGGTCATGGGCGTGGCCGGCTCCGGTCTCCCTCCCAAGGCGATCCTCATCGCCGGCATCACCGGGCTGCTCGCCGGCGCCTGCTCGATGGCGATCGGGGAGTGGATCTCGGTGCAGAGCACCCACGAGCTCTACGAGCGCCAGGTGAAGACCGAGGCCGCCGAGCTGCTGAGCGTCCCCGACGAGGAGCGGGAGGAGCTCGCCCTCATCTACGAGGCCAAGGGGCTCTCGGTCGAGGAGGCTCAGGAGCTGGCCGACCGGCTCATGGCCGAGCACGGCACGGCCCTGGACACCATGGTGCGCGAGGAGCTGGGGCTGGACCCATCCCAGCTCGGAGGCTCGCCCAACAGCGCGGCGGGGGCGTCCTTCTTCCTCTTCGGGATCGGCGCCATCCTCCCGCTCATCCCCTTCTTCTTCGCCACCGGGGGGCCCGCGGTCGGGCTGGCGATCGGCTGCGCCGCGGTCGGACTGTTCGTGATCGGCTCGCTGATCACCCTGCTCACCGGCCGCGGCGTGCTCTTCTCGGGCAGCCGCCAGCTGCTCTTCGGGATGCTGGCCGCCGGCGTGACCTTCGGGCTGGGGAGGCTGATCGGCTCCGCGCTCGGCGCCTGAGGGGCGACGCGACCCGCGGGCTCCCGGTCGGATGGCGGGGCTCGCGCACTTTCGTCCAGGCGGCGGGACCGGCGGGCTCTCGGTCGGATAGCATGGGTCGGGCGCGCCAGCGGGGCGCGCCCGCGGGAGGGCGCCGACCGGCGCCGCGGATGAGGCGTGCGCCCCCCGCCGGAGGCCAGCCGGCGCCGGCACCCAACGGATCGAGATCGTGTCGCTTGCCGAAGCCCTGGCCATCATCGCCGCGGCCCTGGTCCTGGTCGCGGTCGCCCAGTGGGTCAGCTACTTCGTGCTCCGGCGGCGGGTGGCGGAGCCGCGCCGGGCGGTGGCCCGCTCGTTCGTGCGCAACACCCACCGGCCGGTCCAGGTGCTGCTCCCGCTCGGGGCCGCAACCGTCGCCACCACGCTCGTCCCCCTCTCCGACAGGCTCCGCGGCAACCTCCTCCACGCCCTCACCATCGGGCTCATCCTGGGGGGCGCCTGGCTGCTGGTCCGGCTCACCTACGTCCTCGAGGACGCCCTGCTGGCCCGCTACCAGGTGAACGCCGCCGACAGCCTGCGCGCCCGGCAGCTCGAGACCCAGATCCACGTCCTGCGCCGGCTCACCGTCGGGGTGGGGGCGCTCATCGGCCTCGGCGGGGTGCTGCTCACTTTCGCCCAGGCGCGCGCCGCCGGTGCGGGCCTGCTGGCCTCGGCCGGCGTGGTGGGCGTGATCGTGGGCCTCGCCCTCACCCCGGTCGTCACCAACCTGGTCGCCGGGCTGCAGCTCGCCATCACCCAACCTCTCCGGCTCGAGGACACGGTGGTGGTCAAGGACTACAGCGGCACCGTCGAGGAGATCCACCTCACCTACGTGGTGATCAAGGTCTGGGACCGCAAGCGGATGATCGTCCCCATCGCCTACCTGACCCTGAACCCGTTCGAGAACTGGAGCCGGGCCCCCTCCAACCTGCTCGGCTACGTCTACATCGAGGTGGATCACAGCCTTCCGGTGGAGGTCCTCCGCGCCCACCTCACCGAGGTGGTGCACGCCTCCCCCGACTGGGACGGCGAGGTCTGGAGCCTGCAGGTCACCAACCTCGGTCACGCGACCGTGCAGCTCCGGGCGCTGATGAGCTCCGCCGACAGCAGCCGCTCATGGAACCTGCAGTGCGAGGTGCGCGAGCGGGCGCTCGCCTTCCTCCAGGAGAAGTACCCCTCGGCGCTCCCCCGGGTCCGCACCGACGTCGGCTGGACGGGCGGCGGCGACGGGGAGGCGGCCCGGCCGGCGCCACCGGCGCCGCGGGCGCGTTCCTGAGCCGGGGGGCCGGCCCGAGCCGCTTGGCTCAGGGCTGATCCGCGCCCGGCGGGTCAGCGGGTGTCACCGCCCCGGGGCGAGGCGGGTTCAGGCCATACCTGACGTTATCACGTCTGGCCGCGATGCCTGAGGGTATCGCAGCCGGGCGCGGGTCGCGGTGGCCCGGCAACCGACCCGAGGGGAGATCCCACGGGTGCCTGGGCGGCCGGCGCCTCCGCGCCGGGCGCTAACGGCGCGAGCAGACCGGCCACTCCCCCGACTCCCCGGCCGCGAACATGCTGGCGGCGATCTGCGCCTGCTGGGTCGGGTCCCAGATGTCGGTCCCCCCGTGAGCCCGGAAGGTCGACGGGAGGAACTGGAAGAGACCGTCGTACGGGCCGGAGGGGTTGTACGCGTAGGGGTTGTAGCCGGACTCACACGCGGCGGTGCTGATCAGCCAGGACGGATCGACCCCGTGGGCATCGGCCGCGGCGGTGATGATGGCGACGATCTGAGCACCCGAGTAGCTGACCCGGGGCGGATCCGGCGTCGCCACGGTGCGCCGTGCCGCCGGCCTGGCCGTCGGCGCCGGCGAGGCCGGCTCGAGCGGGACCCTCAGCATCAGCACCGGCAGCGGTGAGGGCACGTCGGCGGTGGCCATCGGCAGCCGGAACGAGCCCGGGGTCGACGGCGCCTGCGCCCCGTGGCGCGCCACCGAGAAGCTGTCGACGTGCGGCGTCCTGCTCTGCAGCGCGGGCTGCAGCGCGGTGAGCGCCGCCAGCCCCACCAGGGCCAGGCCGACCGACCAGGCCGGGATGTGCGCGCGGGCGAGGAGACGACGCATGAGGTGCAACCTCCGGCTGTCGGTGCCTCGTGCCCCGCCCGGCTCGATCACTCGGTCAAGGGCAGGCGACGACGCACCTGGGCTTCAGTTCCACCGATGAGAGGGCCGGTGGGCCGCGAACCGGTGAGATATCGGCCTCACCGTATGCGAAATCTGGACCTTCTGCGATCCGCGACGGATGCACCCTAACATGACGGCGCCGAGCGCCGCAAGCCTGATGACATCTCCGAATACGAAACCGCTTCGGCGGGGCGGCGCGCGGCACCACCTCGATGCGATGGTTTGTGTCAATCCTGTCACGCATTGTCGAGTGGCGTGCCCACCTCGTGATCCCCCTGTGCGGCAAGGGGTTTCCGATCAACGTCCGGGGCGCGCGACGGTCCGGCGGGCCCACCGGCCACCACTCCCTGGTTTGAGACGGCCGTTCAATCGAGGTGGTTGCGCACGACTCACTCGTGTAGGTCGGGACGGCTCGCACCTGTGGAAAGAACCACGACTCGCGCGTTGCACCTGTGGACAGACGCACGACTCGCGAGTGTAAGGAGCGGAGGTTTCGAAGCTGTGATCATCCCCCCGCCCCGCGCGCGCGGGCGATGCTGGGCGGCTCGCACCTGTGGACAAACCCGCAGCTCGCGCGCGTCGCACGCGCGAGCCGCACGCGCGGGGTGGGGCGCGCGGCGGGGGATGGAGAGAGCTGCGGCTCGTGCCCGGGCAGCCCGGGGCTCGCGGGGGGAGGCGAGGGGCCGGCTCGCGCCCGGAGGTGGGCCGCTCAACCAGGCTGCGCAGTGCCGGCGGGTATCCGCTCCCTCCCGCTCACCACGCGCCCCGGTCAGGGTTCCGGCAGCACCCGGGCCCCGCCGGTCGGCGGCCTGCCCGCCACCACGCGGATCGCCCGCGCCCGATAGGGGACGGTCTCCGCGCACTGGATCCCGGTCCAGCGATTGGGGCAGGTCCAGCCGGAGCCCAGCCTCGGCTCGTAGGCCATGGGAAGGTGGCAGCGGGGGCAGTCGGGCGTGGCCGGCGGAGCCGTCCGGGTGAGGGCGGCCGCCTGCAGGAGATCGGCGAGGTCGTGCTGGTCCCAGAGGGTCACGCCGTGCTGGCGCGCATACGCGATCGTGCCGCGCGTGTAGACCGAGCTGGTCACCACCAGGACGGTGCCGCAGCCGTGGGCGGAGCCTCCGTGGATGGCCTGGTCCACCGCGGAACAGTCGACGGCGCGATCCTGGCGCCGCGCATGGACGAACCACCGCCAGCCGCCGCGGCTGGCGACCAGTCCGGGACCGCCATCCGACCCCCCGGCCAGCTCCACCCCGTAGCCGCAGCGCTCGAGGGCAACCGCCAGCAGGTCCTCGAACACCACCCCGTCCATGGCATGGACGTCCTCACCGGCGTGGTCGGCGGGCCAGAGCGAGGGGTCGGGCGGTGTGTGCAGGACGAGGGCCATCGCTGCTCAGCCTGAACGTCCGTCATCGCAGACGCATGAACGGCTTGACACGATTTCGTCCCTCAAGCCGACGCCGGCCGTGGCGTCCGTGCCGCGCGCGGGCGCGTGGCGGTACCCGGCACGCCGGGGAGACGGGCCCACCCCGCTCACCCGCCGACCCCCTCCCCCACCGGTGGCCACCGTGGGACATTGACGGAGAATCGCAGCGATGACGGTCCGCCACGACGTCAGCGCCGTCCCGCTCCAGGGGGCTTACGTCGCCAAACGCTGCCCGGTGCGAGCTCAGAACGATGCCCTGCTCCCGCTCGCCCCGGCGCCCCCCGACCCCTTCACCGCGCGGCTGCTGGACCACGGTATCGCCTTCCAGGCGGAGGTGATCGCCGACCTGGCACGGCTGCATCCCAACGCCCTCCTCATCGAGGGCGGCGATGCCGCAGAACGGCAGACCGCGACGCTGGCGGCGATGGCGGCGGGTGCATCACCGATCCTCGGAGCCAGGCTGCCCGCCGACGCGGCGGGACGCCGCGTGGGCTCGCCCGACGTCCTGGTCGCCGGGGAGGGCGGCGGCTACCGCGCCATCGACATCAAGTGGCACCAGACACTGGAACCCTCCCGGCGGCGGGCGGCCGAGCTGAGCCCTCTCTGCAGCGGTCTCGACGCGCCGGCCCGCGAGGCGGCCACCGCGGAGCCTGAGCTGACCCTGCGAAGGCGAGAGGACGACGCGCTCCAGCTCGCCCACTACCAGCGGATGCTCGAGGCGTGCGGGTGGGCGGTCGAGGGCGCGCGCTGCGCCGGGATCATCGGGGTCGAGCGGCGGGTGGTCTGGTACGACCTCGATGCGCCGCTCTGGCGGACCCCCTCCTCCACCGCCCGGACCAAGCTCCGCACCACCATGGAGCGGTACGACTTCGAGTTCGACTTCCGTCTCGACATCCTGGCCGTCGCGGCGCAGCACCGGGTCGATCCGAGCGTCGACCTGCTGGTGGTGCCGGTTCGGTGCGACGAATGCCCGACCTGCCCCTGGAACGACCATTGCCGCTCGGTCCTCGAGGCGGGCGCCGGCGATGTGAGCCTGCTGCCGCACATCGGATGGACCCCGTGGAGGATCCACCGGGACCACGGCGTGACCGATCGGGCGGGGCTGGCCGCGCTCGACTGGACGACCGCGTCCATGGTCGCGGCCGGGGTCGACGTGGCCGGTCTCCAGAATCTGGCCGCGCACCGGCCTTTGACGGCGCCGCTCTCCGAGCTGGGGAAGGAGGGGCAGGCGGCGAGACAGCTCGAGCTGCTCGAGGCGAACGGGATCAGCGCCGTCGGCGATCTGCTCGCGCTCGACGCGAACACCGCCGCGTACTCGGGATCGGGGCTCAGCTCGCTGCCGGATCAGATCGACATGGCCCGCGCCGCGCTGGGAGGACGGCCCGCGTACCGGCGGCGGGGTGTGGGGCGGCTGGTGGTTCCGCGCGGCGACATCGAGGTGGACGTGGACATGGAGAGCTGCGAGCTGGGCGCATACCTCTGGGGAAGCCTGCTCACCGATCGGACCACGGGCGCCGCGAGCCGTCGCTACACCGCGTTCGTCACCTGGGAGCCGCTCACCCCCGAGCGTGAGGTCCAGAACTCGCTGGACTTCTGGCGCTGGCTGATGGAGCTGCGTTCTTCGGCACGCAGCCGGGGTCTCAGCTTCCGAGCCTATTGCTACAACGCGAGCGCCGAGAACCGGTACCTCCGCCGTCTCGGTCGGGGCGCCGGGCTCGACGGCGAGGTCGAGGAGTTCGTCGCATCCGCGGACTGGATCGATCTGCTGCGCGTCTGGGAGACGCAGCTGATCACCGGCCAGGGCAGCGGCCTCAAGACGGTGGCCCCCCTGCTGGGATTCCGCTGGGACGTCGCCGACGCCGGCGGGACGGAGTCGATGGTTCGCTACGACCTCGCCGCGGCGGGCGACGAGGACTCGCGGCGCTGGCTGCTCGACTACAACCGCGGCGACGTCGAGGCGACGCTGGCGATCCGGGAATGGATGGGCTCGGCAATGGTGCCGGGCGTCGAGGAGGCGGGCGGGTGCTGACCGGGGCGTCGAGGAGATCCCGTCGCGGGGCGGGGCGGGCCGCTCACCTCACGATCCTGGCGCTGGGCGGGCTCGTCCTCGGGCTGAGCGGATGTTCGGCGTCCGCGCCTTCGCAACCATCGGGCGCCGCGACCGCGACGACCGCCGGCTCCGTCGCCGGCACGCCCCGAGCCACCCTCCCCGCCACCGCCGCCGCCGGATCGTCGGGGGGTCTCCAGACCCTGGTGGTCGAGCCGGACCAGGGGCTGGGAGCCGTCTACCAGGCGATCAGCGGAGCCGGGCACTCCATCGACCTGGTGATGTACGAGCTCGAGGACACGACCGCCGTCAGCGACCTGGTCCAGGCGGAGCGACGCGGGGTCACGGTGCGGGTCATCCTCGACCAGGCCTCCGCCAGGAGTGAGAACCAGGCGGCCTATGCGGCCCTCGCCGCCGGCGGCGTCGCGGTCCACTGGTCCTCGACCCAGGTCGACATCACCCATCAGAAGACGCTGATCGTCGACGCCCGCGAGGCGCTGATCATGACCGGCAACCTGACACCCCAGTACTACGCGACCACCCGTGACTTCGTGGTTGCCGATACCGATCCGGCGGATGTCGCCGCCATCGGAACCGTCTTCAACGCCGACTTCTCCAACGCGCCGGTCACCCCCGCCGCCGGCGACGACCTGGTCTGGAGCCCCGGGTCGGAACCGCGGCTGGCGTCGGTGATCGAGGGAGCAACCAGACGGCTCCTGATCGAGAACGAGGAGATGTCCGACCCTGAGATCGTGGCGGCCCTGGAGACGGCCGCCGGACACGGGGTGGAGGTGGAGGTCTGCATGACCGACTCGTCGTCCTGGAGCAGCGAGTTCGCGGCCCTGGTGCATGCCGGGGTGAGGGTGGTCACCTATGCGCCCGACGCGTCCATCTACATCCACGCCAAGGTGATCGTCGCCGACCCGGGGAGCGCGGACGAGCGGGCCTTCGTCGGCTCGGAGAACTTCTCCTCGACCTCACTGGACCGGAATCGTGAGCTCGGCGTGGTGCTCGACGGCTCGGCGATCGACGGAGAGCTGGCCACCGTCCTGGAGCGCGACATCAGCGCTGCCACCCCGTGGGCGGCCTCGTGAGCGCGGCCTGAGCGGCGGCTCGGCTCGCGGGGTGGGCCGGGGCCCGGCGCGGGAGTGGCGCCGGGCCCTCGAATCAGGCGCTCGGGGCCGATGGTGCCGCCGGGGGCGTCATGGGCGTGGACCCATGGGCCTGCCGGTGCCACTCGCTCCAGGCGTCCCCACCGCAGCCGCCCCACCCCCCGCGCCTCCCGGCGAACGGGCCGCCCGGGGCGAGACGGCGGGCGCGCTCGAAGCGTCCGGGCCCGGCGAGCCCCAGCATCCGGGGCACGATGAGCCCGCCGACGAAGGTGATGACGATGTAGGCGGGGTTCTGGGTGGTCAGCCCCACGGCGATGGCGCCGCCGACGGCTGCGAGCGTCCAGAAGGTACGGAGCGGGCGATACATGACGGTTCTCCTCACGGGGATGGGTGGTCGATGGGATCAGCATCGCGGCGGCGTGTGAACGACCGGTGAACCCGCGCCGGAGAAGTGAGGGCCGCAGCTCATCGCATGGAGTCCCACAGAGCGCGGTGCAACCGGGCGCTGACCTCCCCCGGCGCAGCCGTTCGGCGCCGGGGCGGCGAGCCCGCGCGCCCGATCTCGTACGCTCCCGGGAACCGGCGGCTTCCGCCTTGGAGGTGCGAGGATGCCCGCGGCCCTGACCATCGACCTTCGACCGCTGCGCCGGAGTCGCGACCTGCGCTTCCTGTTCGGGGGGGGCGCCCTCTCCCAGCTGGGGACGGCGATCGTGGCGGTGGCCGCCGGTCTCCAGGTCTACCGCCTCACCCACTCATCGCTGGCGGTGGGGGCGATCAGCGGAGTCGCGGCCATCCCGATGATCGCGGGGATGCTCGCCGGCGGTGTGCTCGCCGACGCGTGGGACCGGCGCTGGCTGATCGTGGCGTCCCCGTGCCTCGCGGGGGTGAGCTCGGTGGCCCTGGCCCTCAACGCCGGCGCCACTCACCCGAGCCTCTGGCTGGCGTACGCGCTGCTGGCCGCCGCCGCGGCCGCCGCGGGGCTCGGGGGTCCGGCGGGGACGGCGGCCCTCCCCACCCTGGTGGCCCCGGGCCTGCTCCCGGCAACCTTCGCGATGAGCGCCACGGTCCGCCAGCTGGCGGCGCTGGTCGGTCCGGCCCTCGGTGGCCTGGGGGTGGCGCGGTTCGGTGTCCAGGCCGTCTTCGCCGGTGGCGCCGCTCTGAGCGCCGCCTGCGCCCTGGTGTCGCTGGGCATCCGTCCCCTTCCGCACGCCGGAGCGCGCAGCCGGGTCGGGCTGGCAGCGTTCACTGACGGGATCCGTCACGCCCGCCGGAGTGCCCTCGTCATCGCCGTGATGCTGATCGACGCGGACGCGACCGTCTTCGGCATGCCCCAGGCGCTCTTCCCCGCCCTCGGGCTCGAGACCTTCCACGCCGGCCCTACCGGTGTGGGTCTCCTCTACGCCGCCCCCGCGGCCGGGGCCCTGCTCGGCGCCCTCACCAGCGGCTGGGTGGGCGGCGTCCGCCACGCCGGCCGGGTGGTGCTGGTGGCGGTCGCGATCTGGGGGGTCGCGATCGCGGCCGTGGGGTTCGTCCCACTGTTCGCGGTGGCCCTGGTCCTGCTGGCCCTGGCCGGCGCCGCCGACCTGGTCTCGGAGGTCCTCCGCAACAGCCTGCTGCAGCAGTCGGTGCCCGAAGCCCTCCGCGGACGGCTGACCGCGCTCTGGCTGGCCCAGGCCAACGGCGCCCCGGCGCTGGGCAACCTGGAGGCCGGCGGTGTCGCCACCCTGGTCACCCCGGCCTTCTCGATCATCTCGGGCGGCCTCGCCTGTGTGGCCGGGGCGCTCGTCATCGGCGGGCTGATGCCGGTGCTCCGCCGGGCACGGCTGCGCGTTGACCACGAGCGCGGGCCGGCTCAGGCATCCCCGGGCGAGTAGCCGAGCGGGATACTGCGGGGATGTCGCGACGGATGCGGCGCCTCCTGCTGCCCGCGGGGATGCTGCAGGCGGTGGGGCTTCTGGAGGGTGCGGAGATCCTGCGCCAGCGGCGCCGGGGGGTGGACCGCTCGCTGGTGGGCTCCCGCTCCGATCTCGACCCGGCCTCGGTCCGGCTGCTCGCGCTCACCTGGTGGCCGGCCGGGATCCTCGCCCTGATCGCGGCCGGGTCGCTGCCCCGGACCGGCGCCGGCCGCCGCTGGGAGGGGCGCTGCGCAGCCGCGGGCGCCGCCGTCACCGTGACCGGCGTCGCGCTGCGCCAGTGGGCGATCCACTCCCTCGGGCCGTTCTTCGTCGGCCACGTCGCGGTGCAGCCGGACCAGACCGTGGTCAGCTCGGGCCCGTATCGCTGGCTCCGCCATCCGTCGTACACCGGCCAGTGGATCGAGATGGTCGGGGTGGGGCTCGCGACCGCCAACCCGCTCGGCGTCGCCGCCTGCGCCCTGCTTCCCCTGGTGGGGATCACCGCCCGGATCGAGGCCGAGGAACGCGAGCTCAGCGCGCGGCTGCCGGGCTACGCCGAATTCGCCCGTGGCCGCCGGAAGCTCATCCCGCTGATCTGGTGAGGTCGCCAGGCGGGACGGGTGGCCACGCCGACCTCGGATGAGGGCGGCATCGGCTGGATGCCCCGTCGACGGGATGTGGGTGGTGCCGGGCGCGCTTTCTCCCGTTGCCGGGTTGTGGGTGGTGCCGGGCGGGCTTCCTCCCGTTGCCGGAAGAGGCAGGGCGCCGGACCCGGCCCTCCCCGCGACCCGGCCACGCCGGTGTCAGGTCCGGGACGGCGCGATCCGGAAGACGGGGACCTGAGCGGCGACCGGCTCGAACTCCTCGAGCGAGGCCCGGCGGTCGACCGGGACGTGTGGACGGGCCCCGGGGGCGAGCGCCAGATACCGGCGCAGGATCGGCGGCCGCTCATCGACCGGCACCTCCTCCAGCACCACCGCCTCCCGCCCGCCGCGGTGGAGGACGGCGCGACCGTGGGCCGCCCGGACGTTGCCCACCCAGCTGGCCCGCTCGCCCAGCATCGAGACCAGGTAACGCTCGCCGTGCCAGTCCGCGACGACCACCGGCACGGCGAGGAGCCGGCCACTTCGCCGGCCCACCACCTCGAGCGCAGCGGCGCGGCGAGGGCCGATCCCGGCTCCGAAGAGCAGCGCCGACAGCCGGTTCTCGCAGCGGGCCACGGCGCTGGGGCGCGCACCCCGGTACAGCCGCCGCAGGTGGCCGGCGTACCAGGTCACGACGCGGCGTACCCGGCGCCGAGCCCGGCGCGGCCGGCCGAGGTCACCGATGCCGGGTTGCCCATTCCCCGGGTGAGATGGAGAAGCACCTCGACCGTCGCCGGGCTCTGGAGGTCGCCGAGCCATGGCACGCCCTGAACCGAGATGTCCCAGCTCGCGAAGGGAAGGCTGATGTCGGCGAGCACATCGACCCCGCCGGAGGCGCTCTCCACCGCGACCGAGAAGCTCACCGCGCGGCTCACCCCGTGCAGGGTCAGCGTGCCCGCCGCCGGAAGGTGCTCGACGGACCCGGCCGCCAGCGTGCCCAGTGGGATCGGAGCGGTGAGCACCAGGCTCGCCGTCGGGTCGGCGGCGACGTCGAACACCGAGCTCCGGGTGGACTGGCTCAGACCGCTGGTCAGGGCCGCCATCTCGACCGCAAAGGAGCCCCGGGTCACCGAGCCGCCCGCGACCGTGATCGACCCCCAGACCTTGCCGGTGCGGCCGGTCAGCGTCGACTCCTGCCCGATCACGATCTGCTGGGCTCGCCAGCCGGCCACCGACCCCGTCCCCACGTTCCAGGTGCCCGAGTCCTCCGCCAGCCCACCCATCCCCGAGGCGCCGGCACCGGCAGCCGGCAGGGCCAGCGGGGCGGGGGCGCTGCTCAGGTGCACCGAGAGGGAGGCGGCTCCGACGCCCAGCACCACCACGGCGACCACGGCGCCGAGCGTCCAGCGGACCCAGCGATGCCGGCGGGGCTTCCGACCAACCACGACCTCTCCTTCTGCGCCGTCACCGGCGCTGCTGCTCTCCCGCCTTCGCCGCCGTCCCTCCAGCCGGACGGCCCGGCCGGCCCAGGCCCCGGCACGGTGATAAGCTGATGGAACTCAAAACTTGGAATTTGGGATACTATGTACCAATGGAGCCTAGCAGGTCCCTCCTTCCGGCGCAACCCTCGGGCTTGAGCCGGCGGCGCCGGCGGCTCTCCGACCACGAGACCGAGAGACGGATGCTCGACGCCGCCGGGGCGATGATCGGCCGCACCGGCCTGACCGTCAGCCTCGAGCACCTCAGCTTCGAGGACGTCATCCACCAGGCCGGGGTCGCGCGCAGCGCCGTCTACCGGCGCTGGCCGTACAAGGACCTCTTCTTCAGCGACCTCCTGCTGGAGCTGGCCCGGGCCACCCGACCGGCCACCGCCACCGGCTTCGAGTCGACGGTGGACGACCTCCGGGAGGCGGCGCTGGCCCACCTGGACTGGCTCGAGACCGCCGAGCTCCGCCACCAGCTGGTGCTGGAGCTGATCCGTCTGGGGGCCCAGAGCGACTTCGACACCATGGTCCACTCGACCGAGTGGCGCACCTACCTGGCCCTGCACGCCACCTTCCTGAGCGTCGCGGACGACGAGCTGCGCACCGCTCTGGAGGCCGCTCTCGCGGAGTCGGAGCGGGGGTTCACCAGCCGGATCGCGGAGTCCTGGGAGCTGCTGGCCGGGCTCTTCGGCTACCGCCTCCGGCCGGACGGCGGGGCCGGCTTCGACACCCTGGCGACGCTGGCAAGCGCCTCCCTGCGGGGCCTGGTGCTCACCGCCCTCTCGAGCCCCGCGGCCGCGGCTCGGCGGTTCCCGGCCCGACCGTTCGGAGCGGCCGAGGCGGCCGAGTGGTCACCGGCGGCGCTGGGCGCGGCCAGTATCGCGTCCGCCTTCCTCGAACCCGACCCCGCGATCGAGTGGAACGCCGAACGGGTCGCGGCGGTCACCGGACTGCTCCACGACCTCCGTCTCCCCACGCCGGAGCGCTGAGAGCCCGGGGCGCGGAGGCGGCACGGAGGAGGGCTCGAAGCGGGCCGCTCAGGGCCGGAGGGAGCCGCTCAGCGGCCGGAATCCCCTCCGGGCCGGCGGCTGAGGACGAGGCTGGCGGCGAGCAGCACCACCGCCAGGCTCTCCGTGCTGTACGCGGCGAGGATCTGCCCACCCACTCCGAAGCCGCTCTCCCGGAAGCCGAAGAGCCCGGTGGTGCTGGCCACCGCCAGCCCGGTGATCGCCCCCAGCTCGACTGCGATGCCGAGCGCGACCAGCACCCGGAGGCGAAGCCCGACGAGCAGCAGGGCGAGCAGCCAGCTGCCGATCGCGTCGAGGAGGAAGAGCGGACCGATCACGGAGACGACGTTGTAGCCGGTGGCCCAGAGCTGGAAGTGGATCGCCCCGGCAGCCGCCACCGCCGCGGCTCCGACCACCCGGCAGGCGGTGGACCAGGTCCGGGCACCGCTGCGGGCACGGCCCGTGGCGTATCCCGCCCCCCGGTCCGCGGCGGGCAGATCCCTCGAGTCACCGCGCCCGATGAACCCCAGCACGAACGCACCCTCGCTGCCGATCGCCGGCCTTCGGGCCCCCGCGGACCCCTTCGCCCTTCCACCACGCGAGCGGGGGGCGGCCGGTTCAGACGGTGGCGGGCGTCACGGGCCGAGGAGACCGCCGGGGATGCCGAGGTCAGGGTCAGGGTCAGGGTCGCGGTTGGGCCAGGCCGTGACCGTACGCGTAGCGCACCGCCTGGGCCCGGTCGCGGACACCGGTCTTGCTGAAGAGGTTGTTGATGTGCGTCTTCACCGTGGTCTCGCTGACGTGGAGGCCGGCGGCGATCTCCTGGTTGCTGAGGCCCTCCGCGATCAGGCCGAGGACCTCGGCCTCACGCTGGGTGAGCCCGTCGGGGAGCGTCTCCGCGGGCGGCGGCGCGGCGGCCGGGCCGGGCACCCGCAGGCTCTCCAGGAGCCGGCGCTGCACCGAGGGGTCGAGCAGCGCCTCGCCGGAGTGGACGGTCCTGATCGCCTGGGCGATCTCGGCCGCGCCCGCGTCCTTGGTGAGGTAGCCGCGGGCCCCGGCCTCCAGGGCTCCGAAGACCGACGAGTCGTCGGCGTAGGTGGTCAGCACCACCACCCTCACCTCCGGCTGCTCGGCGGTCAGCCGGCGGGTCGCCTCCACGCCGTCGCAGCGGGGCATGCGAAGGTCCATCAGCACCACGTCGGGGCGGCGCAGCGCGGCCAGCCGCACCGCCTCCTCGCCATCGCGGGCGCTGGCGACCACCTCCACCCCCTCGATGGCGTCGAGCAGCGTCGCCAGCCCCTCGCGCACCACGGTCTGGTCGTCGGCGATCAGGACCCGGATCACGCCGGCACCGGGACGGTTCACCTCCGCATCCACGCCCCGCTCACCCGCGGAGCGCCGCGGCCCGCTCGGCGGGCACGCGGAGCCTGACCCGGAAGCCGCCCGTCGTCGGCCCCGCCTCGAGGCTGCCGCCCAGGAGCTCGGCCCGCTCCCGGAGCCCGGTGAGCCCGTACCCGCCCGAGGGCGCGGCTGCTCGGGGGCGGCCGCGATCCTCGACCACCAGCTCGGCACCGCCGTCGCCCAGGTAGGAGAGATGGACGGCGACCGCCGAGGCGTCGGCGTGACGGCGCACGTTGGTGAGCGCCTCCTGGGCGGTCCGGAAGATGGCCAGGCCGGCCTCGGGCCCGAGGTGCACCGGTGCGCCCTCGACCTCCAGCCGGCAGGCGATGCCGCTGTCGCCCTCGAAGCTGCGGACCAGCTCGGGGAGGGCCTCGGGCCCGGGCAGGCTGTCGCCACGCAGGGCGCCGACCGCGCGCCGGACCTCCTGCAGCCCCTCCTGGGCGAGGCGGTGGGCGCGGTCCAGCGATTGCAGGGCCCGCACCTCATCGGCGTGGGTCTCCAGCATCAGCTTGGCCCCCTCCACCTGCACCGCCAGTGCCGAGAGGGTGTGGGCCAGCACGTCGTGGATCTCGCGTGCCAAACGCGCCCGCTCCTCCGCGCGGGCGGCCTCGAGCTGGCCCTCGCGGGCCGCGCGCAGCTCATCCAGGGCGCGGCTGGTCCTGGCCTGCTCCGCCTGGAGCTGCCGGAACGCGTAGGAGACGGCGTAGGCGGCGGTCAGAGCGATGACGTTGAGCAGCGAGTCGGTGAGCGGCTCATGGGGTGACTGGATCCGGTCCAGGGTGACGAAGGCCACCACCAGCCCGACCGCGACCGGCAACCCCCAGCGGCGGGAGTAGCCGGCGAGGTAGATGAGACAGAAGACCACGCCCACGACCGTGGCCACGCCCGCCTGGTCGTAATTGACAACCTCCAGCGCGACGGCGGAGCCGCCCAGCGGGACGAGCCACAGCGGGTGACGGTGGAACGCCTCCCCCATCCATCCGACGAGCATCAGGCCGGTCAGGGCCAGGACCGTGACCTCGACATGCGGCTGCTCGACCTCGTCGACGGCGACCAGGAGCGCCACCATTCCCAGGATGGCGACCCGGCGGCGCCGGCCCGTCCGCGCGAAGAGGTAGATCACGTCACCCGGTCCCGCGCGTGTCTCATCCCCCCAGGATGATAGGGGCGCGACGCGGCGTCGTCGGCGCCCGGGTGGAGGTGCGGGGACGCTCCGAGCCCTGCTGTCCACCCGCGGGTGGAGGGCGTGGCTCCGCCACTTTCCACCTCCGGGTCGTTGTGACCCCGGGCGGTCGCCGGTAGCGTCGTGGCATGCCACAGCAACGCTCTCGGGAGGGCACACGATGATCATCCTGTTCCGGCTCATCTGGCGGGCCTGGCGGCGCCGCGGACTGCACCGATGATCCTGTTGTACCGGGGCCTCAAAGGCCTGCGGCAGCGCCGCCAGCTGCAGCGCATGGAGGCGGCCGCCGCTGCGCCCACCGGCCTCACCGGTGACGCGCGGCCCATCGACCCGGACGCGGCCATCAGCGTGCGCGGGCTGGGCATGGCCTACGGCCCGGTGGAGGCGGTGCGCGGCATCGACCTCGACGTCCGGCGGGGCGAGATCGTCGCCTTCCTGGGCCCCAACGGCGCGGGGAAGACCACCACCGTCGAGATCCTCGAGGGCTACCGCCGGCGCACCGGCGGCGAGGTCCGGGTGCTCGGCGAGGACCCGGGGCGCGCGCCGCTCAGCTGGCGTGACCGCATCGGCGTGGTGCTCCAGGAGTCGACGGTCGAGCCCGACCTCACCGCCCGCGAGGTGCTCGAGCTGTACGCCGGCTATCACGCCCGCCCGCGGCCGGTCATGGAGACCCTCGAGATGGTGGGCCTGGCCGACCGGGCCGATGCCCGCGGCGCCCATCTCAGCGGAGGCCAGCGCCGGCGGCTGGAGGTCGCCATCGGCCTGATCGGCGACCCGGAGCTGCTCTTCCTCGACGAGCCCACCACCGGGTTCGACCCCTCCGCGCGCCGCCAGAGCTGGGAGGTGATCGCGGCCCTGCGCCAGCTCGGAACCACCATCTTCCTGACCACCCACTACATGGACGAGGCCGAGGCGCTCGCCGACCGGATCGTGGTCATCTCGCAGGGACGGATCGTCGCCGAGGGCACGCCCCAGAAGCTGGCCGGCCGCGACAGCCGCCCGGCCATCCTCTCCTTCCGGCTGCCCGCGCCCATGGATCCGAGCGTGCTGCCGGCCTCTCTCTCCACCCGCGCCGCCCAGAACGGCGACGGGAGGGTGCACGTCTCCAGCACCGACCCGCTCGCGGACACCGCCGCGCTGGCCGCCTGGGCCGATCGCAACCGACTGCCGGTCGGCGACCTCGAGGTCCGCCGTCCCACTCTCGAGGAGATCTACCTCGAGCTCACCGAAGGAGCCGCCGCATGAGCACCGCCGCCGCCACTCGCGACCTCGGCCGCCCCCGCTCGGCGTGGAGGCGGGCATCCCTGATCGGCCACCAGTTTCGATTCGACCTGCTGAGCTTCACCCGCAACAGTCAGGCGCGCTTCGCCACCGTCATCATGCCCATCCTCTTCCTGGTCATCTTCATCGCCCTCTTCGGCAACGGACGGGTGCCGCTGGGAGACGGGGTGACGGTCAAGACGTCGACGTACTACATCCCGGGGCTGACCGCCTTCGGCATCATCTCCGCCGCCTACGCCAGCCTGGTGGTCTCCGTCGTCCGGCAGCGCGAGAGCGGCATCCTCAAGCGGCGCCGGGCCACCCCCGTCCCCGCCTTCGTCCCGATCGCCGGGCGTGCCCTGGTGGCCGTGGTCGCCGCCCTGCTCATGTGCGCCCTCCTGCTCGGCATCGGGGCCGTCTTCTACAACAGCCCGCTGCCGACCCACACCATCCCCGGGGTCGCGATCTCGGCCGCGGTGGGGGCGGTGAGCTTCTGCTGTGTCGCCTTCGGGGTGGCCAGCTTCGTGCGCAGCGCGGATGCCGCTCAGCCCATGGTCCAGCTCACCCTGCTGCCGCTCTCCTTCATCTCCGGCATCTTCGTCCCGCTCAACAACGTCCCGGGGTGGCTCGGCGCCGTGGCCGGCTTCTTCCCAGCGCGGCCGCTGGCCGACGCGCTGCGCGGCTGCTTCGACCCGGCGACGACGGGGGCGGGCATCAATGGCGGTGACCTGCTGGTGCTCGGCGCCTGGGCCGCCGGCGGGCTGCTGGTCGCCCTGCTGCGATTCTCCTGGGTGCCCCGGGGGCAGTGAGGCGGGGGGGCGGCTCTGAGTGGCGACGGTGATCGGGCAGAATGGGTGCGACCCGGCGTTCGCGAGAGAGAGGAGCCCGCAGGCATGAACCCCAGCGCAGTGACCCCGGACGGGCGGGCGCGCGTGCTCGCCGACGGCCATCACATCCCCCTGCTCGGCCTCGGGGTCTGGCAGGTGCCCGACGGCAAGCCGTGCATCGACGCCGTGACCTGGGCCCTGGAGCTGGGCTACCGGCATATCGACACCGCCCAGGCCTACGGCAACGAGGAGAGCGTCGGCACCGCCCTGCGCGCCAGCGGTGTGCCCCGCGACCAGGTCTTCATCACCACCAAGTTCTTCCCGGGCGATCGGGACCCGGTCGCCGCTCTCGAGCGGAGCCTGCAACGCCTGCAGGTCGATCACGTCGACCTCTACCTCATCCACTGGCCCCAGGGCGGTGCCACCTGGGCGTGGCCGGGGATGCAGCGGGCCCATGAGCTGGGGCACGCCCGCTCGGTGGGAGTGTCCAACTTCAGCGTCGCCCAGCTGGGCGAGGTGACCGCCCTCGGCGGTCTGGCGCCGGCCGCCAACCAGGTGCAGTTCAGCGCCCTCCATTACCGGCGCGCGCTGCTCGACGACTGCGACCGGAGGGGCATCGCCCTGGAGGCGTACAGCCCGCTCGGAACGGGCCGGCACCTGGGCAACGAGACCGTCGGAGAGGTGGCCCGGGAGCTGGGACGCAGCCCGGCCCAGGTCCTGCTCCGCTGGTGCGTGCAGCGCGGGATCCCGGTGATCCCCAAGTCAACTCACCGTGAGCGCATCGCTGAGAATGCCGACGTCTTCAGCTTCCAGCTCTCCGACCAGCAGATGGCCGCGCTCGACGCCCTCGACCAGACCGGGGGCACCGACCGCGCCCTCGAGCACCGCTGGTGGTGATGCGCGGAGGGGCGAGGCCTGCCTAGCCGGGGATCATCGCCCGAGCCGGGGGATCCACCCGGGGACCGGCGGGCGCGAGATGCACCAGCGCCGGGTAGGTGATGAGGGCGATGGCCAGATGCATCAGCATCAGGACGCCCACCCCCCTGATCGGCTCCCCGTGGACCAGGATCCAGACGTCCGGCAGCCAAAGCACGAGCGTCACCAGCACCGCCAGCCGCAGGAAGAGCCAGCGCGGCTGGGACGAGATCCAGGTGACCACCGGCCAGGCCACGCAGGCGATGGTCACCCCGACGATCGTCAGCTTCCCGTAGTCGGAGAACTGGAAGTGCGCGAAGGTCTGTGTGGAGGGGAAGATCCACTGGCCGATCGCCACCAGGATGACGTCCGCGACCAGGGAGCCGGCGTTCGCGACCAGCAGAGCGAGGACCCAGCGCAGCGGAGCCGGTGATCCCCGACGCACGGCCGGGTCGACCCGGACCAGACGGAGCCAGCCACGGAGGGTGGGCGGCAGAGCGTCGAAGAGTTCCTCGAACGGGTTCCGGGCGGGCGGGGTGGGGGGTGTCGAGGGCGGCGAATCGGGCATGCCTCGACGATACCGAATGCCCGCGGTCGGGCGCCGATCGGAACTTTCGCAGCGCCCGGAGCGCCGTTCTGAACGCCCGCGGGTCGCCCGGCGCCCGGCGCCCCTCCTCCGGTCGCGGGTCGGTGCGGAGAAGGGGCGAGCCGGTCGTCCCGGCTCGACGCTCCGCTAGGCGATCCTGCGCCGGTAGCTCCTCATGGCGAAGAGGAACGCCACGATCAGGATGCCGGCACACCAGGCGAGGGCGACCCAGATGTCGCCGCCCACCGGCTGCTGTGCGAAGAGGTCGCGGATGGTGTTGACGATGGACGTCACCGGCTGGTTGTCGGCGAAGGCCCGGACCGGACCGGGCATGGTGGCCGTGGGCACGAAGGCCGAGCTGATGAACGGCAGGAAGACGATCGGGTAGGAGAACGCGCCGGCGCCGTCCGCGGACCTCGCGGAGAGACCGGCGATCACCGCGATCCAGGTCAGCGCCACGGTGAAGAGGATCAGGATGCCAACCACCGCGAGCCACGCCAGCACCCCCGCCCCGGAGCGGAATCCCATGAGCAGGGCGACGCCCACGACGATCACCAGCGCGACCAGGTTGGCGACCACCGAGGTCAGCACGTGCGCCCACAGCACCGACGAGCGTGCGATCGGCATGGAGTGGAATCGCTGGAAGATGCCGCTCTGCATGTCCAGGAAGAGACGGAAGCCGACGTAGGAGATGCCCGAGGCGATGGTGATGAGCAGGATGCCGGGCAGCAGGTAGCTCACATACGAATGCGTCCCCGAGTTGATGGCGCCGCCGAACACGTAGACGAAGAGGAGCATGAAGGCGATCGGCATCAGCGCGGTGGTGATGATGGTGTCCGGACTGCGCGTGATATGGCGCAGGGATCGACCCGTCAGCACAGCGGTGTCGCCGAAGAGGTGCTTGGTCATCGTGGTTCCTCAGTTATGGGTGGCGGCGCCGCGATCATCGGCGGCGTCGCCGTTCTTGGCGGCGTCGCCGACGATGGCCAGGAAGACGTCCTCGAGGGTCGGCTGCTTCTCGACGTATTCGACCTCGGCGGGCGGGAGCAGCCGCCGGAGCTCGGCAAGGGTGCCGCTCACCATGATCCGGCCCCCGTGGAGGATCGCGATCCGGTCCGCGAGCTGCTCGGCCTCGTCCAGCTGCTGGGTGGTGAGCATCACGGTCGTGCCGTGCCCGGCCAGCTCCTTGACGGCCTGCCACACCTCGAGGCGTCCCTGCGGGTCGAGCCCGGTCGTCGGCTCGTCGAGGAAGATGACCGGCGGATTCCCGATCAGGCTCATGGCGATGTCGAGACGGCGGCGCATGCCCCCCGAATACGTCGACACCCTGCGCGCGGCCGCTTCGGTCAGCGAGAAACGCGCGAGCAGGTTGTCCGCGATCGCACCCGGATCCTCGAGGTGCCGCAACCGGGCCACCAGGACGAGGTTCTCCCGACCGGTGAGGATCTCGTCGACGGCCGCGAACTGCCCGGTGAGGCTGATCGAGTGCCGCACGTCCGCAGCCTGGGTCGCGATGTCGAAGCCGTTGACGCAGGCAGTCCCCGCGTCGGCCCTGAGCAGGGTGGAGAGGATGTTGACCACCGTGGTCTTGCCGGCCCCGTTCGAGCCCAGCAGGGCGAAGATGCTGCCCGACACCACGTCGAAGCTCACGCCGCGCAGCACCTCCAGCTTCCTGTACGACTTCTCCAGGCCCTGCACGCGGATCGCAGGCCCCTGGACCTGGGTGGCGGTGTTGTGCATGGCTGTCCTCTCTCTGGTGGTGAGCTCCCTCAGTCCGGCGGCACTGACGGCCAGCCCAGGGGCGTGTTCGGTCATCACTTCTCCTTCAGGCGGATGAACGGGAAAGGCTAGGAGCGGCGGACGGTGATGTCACCGAACGAGGAGCGCGCGCGCACCTCGACGGTCTCCTCACCCGGCTGCGGCGGGCCGGCGGCCTCCAGGCCGTTGAGCACGTCCCCGCAGCCGGTCTGGAGGTCGAGCCAGGCGGCGACCCCGGTGCGAACCCCCACGTCGACCTTGCCGAGGCCGGTCTGGGCGACGATGGCACCTCGCGCGACCTCGCCGAGACGGACATCGCCATGGGAGGTCTTGGCGACGACCGCCTGCTCGGCACGATCGACGGAGATGCCTCCGTAGGCGGCGCGCACCTCGAGGTCACCGCTGATCTCGCCGATCCAGGTGTCGAGCGAGCCCTTGATCGCCGCCGAACCCTCGATGGCGCCGATCCGCACAGCCCCCGCCCCGGTGCTGACCTCGGTCCGTCCGGCCACCCGGTCGACGGTGACGTCCCCGGCCCCGGTGCGCAGCTGCGCCGCACCCTCGATGGTGCCGATCCGCACCGCCCCCGCCCCGGTGCTAACCTCGGCCAGCCCCGCCACTCGGTCGAGGGTGACGTCCCCGACACCGGTGCGCAGCTGCACGGAGCCGGCAGCACCCAGGCGGATCGGGCCGGCACCGGTCCGGACGTGACAGTCACCCAGGCGCCCGGTGGCGTGGATCGCGGGCGCGCCGCCCGGCGCCTCGACGGTGAGCCGTGAGCCGGCCGGCACCGCGATCTCGACGTCGACGGACTCCTTCCCCGCCCCGAGGACGGTGTAGGCCCACCGGCGGGGGGCCCTGATCACCAGCGCACCTTCCGCGTACTCCACCACGGTCCGCTCGGCGGCGGACACGTCGGACCTCTTGCTCGGGTCGCTGGGACGCACCTCGACGACGGTGTCGCGGCGGTCCTCGGCCGTGATCCGGACGTCGCCGGCGCCGAGCTCCACGCTCAGCGATATGGGCTCGGGAGTGTTGAAGGTGGCCATGTCGGATACCTCTGATGTCGGGGCCGAAGCCCCCGCTGGAGAGACGCGGTCGACCTGGGACACGTGCTCGCCGCCCGGCTAGCGGGCCCAGCCCGTGTAGCGCTTCGACCCGAGGGACGCGCGGGTCTGGGGCGGGCGCGAGGGCTCATGGCGCTGGAGCGCGCCGGCCGCGGCTCGCACCAGCCAGGCGTTGACGGAGAGGCCCTCGGTGCCGGCGGCCGTCTCCACCCGGCTCTTGAGCTGGTCCGGCATGCGGAGGTTGATCCTCGCCATCCCCCCCTCGTCCGCCTCGGCCCCGGGGGACGTCCCGAGGGCGGCCTGCCCCGAGGCCCAGTCAGCCGGGCTGAGATCGGCGCCCTCCTCGGGAAGGTCGGCCGGTGGGAGGGTGACCACGAACTCCGGCTCGCGGCCCCGCAGCCGCACCTCGACGGAGCCGGGAGCCAGATCGCAGGTGATCTCCTCGGCCGCGGCGGCGAGCGCGTCCTGCAGCGCCAGCCGGATCGCCGCCTCCAGGGGAGCGACCAGCCGCTCGGCGAGCGTCCGAGCCTCGTCACCACCCGCCTCGGCGGCGATCACCAGCTGGCGGTGGATCTCCTCGACGTAAAGATTGAGGTTCATGGCACCATCTTGGCACACGAGTGATGCCATGTCAAGCCAGATGTGTGCCGATCTGGCACAGGAGGATCCGCGGTCCTCCTCCGGGCGGCCGACCCGCGGGTCAGCCCGGAGGGTCGGCCGAACCCACCAGCCTCTCCAGCAGGTCACCGAGGACGTCGAGCTGGGGGGCCGTCAGCGCCCCGAGGGAGGCCGCCAGGACCTCGTCGACGAGCGGGCTGGCGTCGGCGAGGAGGCGTCGCCCCCGTGGGGTGATCCGATGGTGGACAGCCCGCCCGGGCCCGGCGACGCGCTCGATGAGCTCCCGCTCGACCATCCGTCCGGCCAGGGCACCGAAGGCCTGGTCGCTCTGAAAGGTCAGGCGGGCCAGGTCGTGCAGGGAGGCGTCCGGGTTGCGGCTCAGATGGCGCAGAGCGTCCCACTGCACCAGGCTGATCCCGAGGCTGGAGAGGCGGGCGTCCAGGGCCCGGTGGTGGCGCGCCTGCAGCCGCTTGACGGCGAGGCCGACGTCCTGCAGCGATCGGGGCATCGCCGCAGTATAGCTCGAATCGCAGCTTGCTTATCTAAGTATATTGATATAAACTGGCTGATACCGCCGCGGGTGACTCCCGGGGCGGCGAGCCGGACCGGGCAGCAGCCCATCAAGGAGCCCACCGATGAGCAACGTGCGAACCATCACCGTGAACACCACCGCGGGAGCGGTCGAGGTCACCATCACTGAGGAGGGAGAGGGACGCCCCTTCCTGCTGCTCCACGGCGGCGCCGGCCCGCAGTCGGTCCTGCGCTTCGCCGGTCTGCTGGCGGCGACCGAGCCCGCCCTGGTCGTGACGCCGTCCCACCCCGGCTTCGCGGGCACGACCCGCCCCGAGGGGCTGGCCACCATGAGGGGGCTGGCCGGCGTCTACGTCGCACTCCTCGACGCCCTCGACCTCCATGACGTGACCGTCGTCGGAAACTCGATCGGCGGCTGGATCGCCGCCGAGGTCGCCCTGCTCGGCAGTGGACGGGTGAGTGGGCTGGTGGTGGTCGACGGCGGGGGCCTGAGGATCGAGGAGCACCCGGCCGCCGACTTCTTCGCGCTGGGGATGGACCAGGTCATCAACCTCAGCTACCGAGACCCGGAGAGGTTCCGCATCGACCTCGCCGCGATGCCGCCGGAGCAGAGGGCGGGGATGGCCGCGAACCGCGCCGCGCTCCAGGCCTATGGCGGGGCCACGATGGACGACGCCACCCTGCTGGAGCGCCTGCCGGCCATCGCCATCCCGACCCTGGTGGTGTGGGGCGAGGCTGATCGGATGATCCCGGTCGAGCACGGCCATGCCTACGCCGAGGCAATCCCGGGCGCCGAGCTCCGGCTCATCCGGGAGGCCGGGCATCTCCCTCAGCTGGAGACGCCCGAGCTGCTCGTCCGCCTGGTCTGGGGGTTCGCGACCGGCCACTCCGCGTAGCGCAAAGGTGATCGGGGTGGACGGCTTCGGAACCGACGGCCCGGTGACGCCGTCGAGACCGCGCAGAGCGCACCGGCGGGTCAGGAGCCCGCGTCGGCCTCCCGCAGCTCCGCCGCGGTCGCCTCCGGATAGGTGTCGTTCACCCAGGTCCCGGCCCCCAGCTCGACACCGGCCACGTACTTCAGCCGGTCAGGCCGGCGGTGCGGCGGATAGAACTCGAAGTGGAGGTGGGCCTCGGGGTGCTCCAAGCCGTCCGTGGGGGCCTGGTGAACCGCCATCACATACGGCGCCGAGAAACCGAAGTGGCGATCGTAGAGGCGGGCGACGCGCAGCAGGGCGGCACTCAGTGACCAGCGCTCGGCGCCGTCGAGCTCGGTGATCGAGGTCACGTGGCGGCGCGGGTAGAGATGGATCTCGTACGGCCATCGCGCCGCCTGGGGGACGAAGGCCACCATCCCCTCCTCCACGAAGACGCTCCGCGGGCCGGCGATCTCGAGGGCGGTCTGGTCACAGTGCAAGCAGCGCCCGGTCGCCTGCAGGTGTTCGGCGGCGGACCGCAGCTCGAGGGCCGCGACCGGGGGGATCACCGGCATCGCGTAGATCTGACCGTGGGGATGATGGAGGGTGACCCCCATCTCGACCCCCTTGTTCTCGAAGACGAAGACGTAGGCCACCTCGGGGCGCGCCCCCAGGTCGCGGTAGCGGTCGGCCCAGACCTCGACGAGCAGGCGGACCCTCTCCACCGGCAGGCCGGCGAGGGTGGCCTCGTGCTCCGAGGTGTAGACCACCACCTCACATCCCGTGCTCGGGGGACGCAGCGGCCGGCCGTCGGGCCCGAGATCGGGACCGAAGGCGGGGAACCGGTTCTCGAAGACCACCACCTCGAAGTCGGAGAGGGGAACCTCGGTGGGGCCGTCGGGCCCGCTGGCGCAGAGGGGGCAGAAGGTGGTCGGCAGGAAGGTGCGCTCGTTGCGTTCGCCCGCGTAGGCGACCCACTCCCGGCGGAGTGCGCTGAAGCGAAGCTCAGGCATCCTCGCCGCCCCCTCCGGGCGGGCTGGGCCCGGGGGGCTCGGATGGCGGGTCGACGGCTTCGGATCCGGGATCCGGTCCTCCCTCCCACCGCGCGCCGTAGGCGATGAGATACCTGCCGTCCGGCAGCTCGTGCTCCGACCTCACGAGCGAGAGACGCGGCCTCGCGGAACCCGGCGGACCCCCGGGGGGCACGGCCTCACCCGGCGGCGGGGTCATCAGCGGGCACCCCCGCGCCACCGTCGGCGCCGACCTCGGCGACGAGCACCTCGAGCCCCGCCTCGCGCAGGGCAGCAAGCCGCTCCGGGCCCACCCCTGAGTCGGTGATCAGGGTGGTGATCCGCTTCAGGGCCACCGTCTCGCACATGGTCTCGACGCCCACCTTGGTGTGATCGGCGAGGACGATGATCCGCTCGGCGGCGGCGGCCAGCGCCCGGTCCGCGGCCGCCACCAGGGGATGCGGGGTGCTCAGGCCACGCGCCACGGTCAGCCCGTTGCCGGACATGAAGGTCTTGGAGACGCGTAGCCGGTGGACCGAGTCCTCGGTCGCCGGACCGACCAGCGCGTGGATCGAGCGGCGGAGCTGACCCCCGGTCAGGATGACCTCCACCCCGGGCGCCGACATCAGGGCGCTGACCACGAGCAGCGAGTTGGTGACCACCGTGAGGTCGGCGACGGTGACCAGGAGCTGGGCGAGGGCCAGCGTGGTGGTCCCCGGGCTGAGAATCACCGAGTCGCCCGGTGCGATCAGGCTGGCGGCGAGCCGGGCGATGCCCGCCTTCTCGCGCCCGGCCTGGGTGGACTTCTCGGCGTAGGAGGGCTCGCGCGAGAGGCCCGGGTCCGGCAGGAGGGCGCCGCCGTGAGTGCGCACCACCAGGCCCTGCTCGGCCAGGGCGCGGAGATCACGCCGAACGGTCACCTCCGAGGTTTCCAGGAGCCGGGTCATCTCGGCGCTGGAGACCACGCCGCTGGCCTGGACTCGCTCCAGGATGCGCTGCCTGCGCTGTGCTGCCAGCATGCGGCGGATCGTACCCTATCGATCAGAAGCGATCAAGAGCGAAGTTATTCGGCCGCGAATCGCTTGACATTTTGGATCGGTCATGTAGCCTTCTGAACGCTATGGTCCCGGAAGGTGCAGGGATGGTCTCCCGGAGGCTGGGGCGCGGCAGCCCCGAGCCACGGCGCTTCCCCGTTGCCAGCCTCCGGAGAGGGGCGGCCGCCGCGACCGGCGTTCCACCGCCCCGGATGAATCGACAGCTCGCGTCGAGACCACCGCGCCGACTGCCCGCGTCGACCTCGGCCCGCGCCGACCCGGCCCTGACCTGGGCCCGCCCGGCGCCCTCAGACCGAGGCGACCGCCCGGCCTCCCCGAGGTCTCGAACCCCGGGTCACCGATGAACCTGCCCGCGCCGCCAGCAGCGGCGACCGCTCGGAACCAGCAGAAGTCCACCCATGAGGGACCACGGAGGTAGTCACATGACGACGGGAACCACGGTGTCGGGAGTGCCGGGCGCAAGCCAGGGTCACGAACTCCAGCACAACGCCCTTGGGCTGGGGGCCCTGATCTACCAGGGGATCACCCACATCTCGCCCGCGACCAGCGTCATCTTCCTCCTGCCTCTGATCGCTCTCAAAGCGGGCACCGTGATGGATATCTCGATGCTCCTGAGCATGATCGCCTGCTTCTTCATCGCGAGCACGGTGGCGGAGTTCTCGAGGTTCATGCCCTCGAGCGGGGGCTACTACTCGTTCGTCACCCGGGGGCTGGGAAACCGGGCCGGGTTCCTGGCCACGGTGAGCTACCTGGCCTATGACGTCCTGGGGTCGGCGGCGACCCTCGGGTTCATCGGCTACATCGCCGGACAGTTCCTGATCGCCGAGCTCAACGTCAACATCCCCTGGTGGATCCTCGCGCTCTGCGCCTTCGCGATCGTGCTGACGCTGACCCTGCGGGGGGTTCGGATCTCCCTGAGAACCACCATGATCCTGGGCTCTCTCGAGCTCCTGATCATGCTCGCCCTGGGGATCACCTTCCTGGTCCACCCCGGCGCGCACTCGTCGTTCACCGCCCCGCTCAACATCAACCTGGCACCCGGCGGGTTCCAGGGGGTGATCGCGGGAATGGTCTTCTCCATCCTGGCCCTGAGCGGGTTCGAGGCTCCGGCGCCGCTGGCCCAGGAGGCCAACCGGCCGGCAACCTTCATCCGCCGCGCCGTCCTGCTCTCGCTGTTCGTCGTCGGCATCTTCTACATCTTCATGGCCTACGCGTCGGCGGTCGGCTGGGGCACGGGCAACATGCCCGCCTTCGCGAGCAACGCCGCCCCCTACACCGAGCTGGCGACCCGGCTCTGGGGCCCCGTCTCCTGGCTGGTCTTCTTTGCGGTCTGCAACAGCGCCATCGCGGTCGGCATGGCCTGCACCAACGCGGCGACCCGGGTCCTCTACACCATGGGTCAGGCGGGCACCGCACCGGCCGCCTTCGGCCGTGTCCACCACAGGTTCCGGACCCCACACTTCGCTATCCTCACCGACATCGGCCTGGGGGTGGTCGCGGTGATGGTCATCGGCATCCTCTTCGGTGGTGACAACGTCTTCGGGTTCGGTGGCACGATCGCGACCCTCGGGGTCATCGTCCTCTACTTCATGGCCAACCTCGCCCTGATCAGCTACATGAAGCGGGAGCGGCCTCAGGACTTCAGGCCGGTGATCCACCTCGTCTTCCCGATCATCGGCAGCCTGGCCCTGCTTCCCGCCCTCTTCACCACGGTGTGGCCGATACCCGCCTACCCGGACGACCTCTGCTTCTACGTCTTCGCAGCCTGGATCCTGGCGGGGGTCGGAGCTCTCATCTGGCTCTCGATGCGCAAGCCTGAGGCGCTCAAGCGGGGCGCGACCATGATGGTCATGGCCGGCTCCACCGACCCCGGCGGCGACAAGGCCGCCTGACCATGTCGCACCTGGACCTCTCCCCCCGAGCCCGGACCGCTGAGTAGCGGGGCCGCCATGAACCAGCCGTACAGCTGCTTTCGCACCCCCACCCCGATCGAGATCGACGGGAACCTGGACAAGCCGGTCTGGCAGCGGGCGCCCAGGTCGCCACGCTTCGTCGACATCATCAGCGGGGTGCCCGCCTTGTACGACACGCGGTCGGCGGTGCTCTGGGACAGTGAGAACCTGTACATCGGCTTCTGGGTCGAGGAGCCGTATGTGCGCGCGGATCTCACCGAGAGGGACTCGATCATCTTCGCCGAGAACGATGTCGAGGTCTTCGTCGACGGCATCGATGCCTATTACGAGCTGGAGCTCAACGCTCGCAACACGGTGTACGAGGTGTTCTTCATCTGGAAGGACGCCTACCGGACCGGGGGTGTCTTCGACACCCCCGAGTTCGACCTCCGCACCCGCGACGCCCACAGCTTCGGCGGCAACGACTACCTCACCACCCCGTACTTCTGGAGGGGAAGCCATCCCCGGGGCCTGCGCTGGGCCTTCGTGGACTGGGACCTGCCCGGGCTGCGGACGGCGGTCGCCATCGACGGCCGGATCAACGACCCGACCTCGGTCGATCGCGGGTGGACCGTCGAGATCGCGATGCCCTGGGCGGGCATGCGTCCGCTGGCGCACGGGAGGTCGCTGCCTCCCGTGCCCGGCGACGAATGGCGTTTCCAGTTTGCCCGTTACGAGAAGCTGGTCTCCAACGATCAGCACATCGGATGGGCATGGGACCCGGCCGGTTCCCATGACAATCACCGCCCCGAGACCTTCACGCGGGTGCGTTTCGAAGACCGCGACGTGGAGACCTCCGAGGCGCCGTGATCGGCGTCGGAGCGCCATCGAACCGGGGACGCCCGCTGCCAGAATGCTGAGATGACCGACCTGGAGATGTGCGCCGGGGGCGAGCTCGAGTCCGCCTTCGGGCCCGGCGCCCCGGCCGCGAGCGGGGAGGCTCCTGGTCGCATCACCCTGCTGGGGGAGCACGTCGACTATGTCGGCGGCCGCATCGCGTGCATGGCCATCGACCTGACCCTCGCGGTGTCGGTGCGCCCCTCCGGCGACGGCCGCTGGCGAGCGGTGAGCGAGGGACGCAGGGTGGAGCGCGATCTGCCGTCCATGGCCGGGGATATCGGCGACCGCGTCTTCGCGGCCGCCTCGGCGCTGCGAAGGTTGGAGATCATCCTGCCTCCGCTCGACATCGGGATCGCGAGCCGGGTTCCGCGCTCGGCCGGGCTGAGCTCGTCGGCGGCGCTGACGGCCGCCAGCCTGGTGGCCATGCTCCGCCTCGCCGGTCACCGGTTGAGCTCGGACCAGCTGGTGGCCGCCGCCCTGGTCGCCGAGCGCGAGATCGTCGGTGTTCCGTGCGGCGACCTGGACCCGCTCGCGGTGGTCCACAGCCGAGCCGGGTCCGTGCTCATCCTCGACTGTGCCACCGGCTTCCGGGAGATGCGGCGCTGGCCCTGGCCCGAGATCGGAGTGGTGGTGGCCAGCAGCGGCGAGACCCACGACATCCAGGGGACGGGCTACCGAGCCCGTCGCGAGCTGGCGGAACGAGCCTGTGCCGCGCTCGGCGCGCGCAGCTGCCAGGAGATCGGGGATCGCTGGCGTGATCTGCCCGGCGAGCTGCAACCGGCCGGCCGCCACATCGCCACCGAGACCCAGCGGACGGATGCCGCCATCGCCGCCCTGGAGGCGGAAGACCCGCGGCGGCTCGGAAGCCTCGTCGACGAGAGCCATCGGTCCCTGAGCACTGACTACCGGATCAGCACCGAGAGACTGGACGCGATGACGGCCGCGGCGCGGCGCGTCCCCGGTTGCTACGGCGCTCGGATCGTCGGCGGCGGGTTCGGTGGCAGCGCTCTGGCCCTGGTCGACCGAGCCGCCGCCGGCGCCTGCGCCGCCGCGATGGCCGCCGCCTCGCGCCCCGACGCCGGGACCTGGCTGATCGAGCCGGCCGCCGGCGTCGCGGCCCTCGCCACCGACGTCGTCACCGCCCCGGGGTGAGGCCGGAGGTCCAGCGCTCATGAGAGAGGAGTCGAAGCAGATGCCGCACGGTGAGTCGCCGGTGGTCGGGATCGACCTGGGGGGCACATGGCTGCGCGCGGCGGCATTCGACGCGGCGGGAGGCATCGTCCGGAGCGGAAGGGTGGCCACCGACCGCGACGGCGGCCCCGCCCGGGTGGTGGACCAGATCGTGGGGCTGGTGCGCGAGCTGCTGGTCTCCCCCACCGGGTCCGCGTCGCGACCGTCGGTCACGGTCATCGGTGTCCCGGGGACGGTCGCCCCGATCAGTGGCGTGGTCCACGCCGCGGCCAACCTGACCGACTGGCAGGAGGTCCCGCTCCGGCAGATGCTGGAGGGCCAGCTCGGGTGCCGGTGCGTGGTCGAGAACGACGCCAACGTGGCGGCGCTCGCCGAGTATCGCCGCGGTGCCGGACGCGGCGTCGCCAACTTCGCCTACGTCACCGTCAGCACCGGCATCGGGGCCGGGCTGGTCCTCGACAACCGTCTCTACCTCGGCAGTGTCGGCGGAGCCGGGGAGTTCGGTCATATGGTCGCCATCCCGGACGGCCCGCCCTGCAGCTGCGGCCACCGAGGCTGCATCAATGCGATCGCCTCGGGGGACGGCATCGCCCGCGCCGCCGGAGCCGAGAGCGCTGAGGACGTGGTCCGCGCCGCCGCTGCGGGAGACGCGAGGGCACAGGCGGTCCTGGACGCGGCTGCCCGCTACCTGGGCATCGCGCTGGGCGGCCTGATCAACCTGCTCGCCCTGGATGCGGTGGCCCTCGGGGGCGGCGTCTTCGGCGCCGGGGCCTCCTTCTGGGGGGTGATGGTCGCGGCGGTGGCCGAGGGCAGCTTCGCCGCCACCCGGGCCCATTGCCAGATCAGGCCGGCGGAGCTCACCAGCGACCTGGGTCTGGTGGGCGCATTCGAGCTGACCCGCGAGGGACGGCCGCCGAGCGAACGCCCCGGGGCCTCGGAACCCGGGGCGTGATCTCCCTGCCGCAGCGCCCACGATCGCTGGAGGCGGCACCGGTGGCAGCCTGGAGCGAGCCGGTGGTCATCCCCACCTACCCCACCCCGCCCGCGGACCGCAACCCCATGTTCCTCGAGAAGCGCGTCTACCAGGGATCGTCAGGGCGCGTCTACCCGAACCCGGTCATCGACAGCGTCTCGGACCAGCCGGTCGAGCGGTCCTGGACCGCCGTTCATCTTGAGAACGAGTACCTGCGGCTGATGGTCCTCCCCGAGATCGGCGGCCGCATTCACGTCGGGCTCGACCGGACCAACGGCTACGACTTCTTCTACCGCCAGAACGTCATCAAGCCCGCGCTGGTGGGGCTGCTGGGCCCGTGGATCTCGGGGGGCGTGGAATTCAACTGGCCGCAGCATCACCGGCCCACGTCGTTCCTGCCCGTCGATTGGACGATCGAGGAGCTGGCCGGCGGGGGCCGCACCGTCTGGTGCTCGGAGCACGAGCCGATGGGCCGGATGAAGGGGATGCACGGCGTGACCCTCCACCCGGGGTCGTCGGTGCTGGAGGTCCGGGTCCGGCTCTTCAACCGGACCCCGGAGGTCCGCACCTTCCTCTGGTGGGCCAACGCGGCCGCCAGGGTCCACGACGGCTACCAGGCGTTCTTCCCGCCGGGGGTCACCTCGGTCGCCGACCACGCCCGGCGCGCGGTCTCCAGCTTCCCGGTCGCCCGCGGCCGGTACTACGGGGTCGACTACGGGGCTCGGGACGAGCCGGACGCGGATCTCAGCTGGTACCGGAACATCCCGGTCCCGACGTCCTACATGGTGGTCGGGAGCGACGCCGACTTCTTCGGCGGGTACGACCACCTCGCGAGTGCCGGCTTCATTCATTGGGCCGACCACCGGATCTCGCCGGGCAAGAAGCTCTGGACCTGGGGCAGGGGCGAGGTCGGCTTCGCGTGGGACCGCCAGCTGACCGACGCCGACGGTCCCTACGTCGAGCTGATGGCCGGCGTCTACACCGACAACCAGCCGGACTTCAGCTTCCTCGCGCCCTACGAGACCAGGACCTTCAGCCAGCATTGGTATCCCATCCAGCGGATCGGCCCGGCCCAGGCCGCCACCCTCGACGCCGCGCTCAGCCTCTCGGTGCGCGACGGCCGGGCGCGCATCGGGGTGGCGGTCACGTCGGCGCAGCCCGGTCTCACCGTGCGGCTGCGGGGCGGCGGCCGCGTCCTCGTCGAGACGACGGCGGACCTCGCCCCGGGGCGCCCACTCATCCTGGAGAACGTCGCCCTCCCCGCCGGGATCACCGAGTCCGATCTCGAGCTGGCCGCGTTCGCGGCCGGACGCGAGCTGGTGAGCTACCGACCTCCCTGTCCCGACGCCGTCGGTCCGCCCACTCCGGCGAGCGAACCGCCCCTGCCCGCGGCCGTCGGGTCGGTCGAGGAGCTCCTCCTCACCGGCCAGCATCTCGCCCAGTACCGTCACGCGACCCGGCGGCCGGAGGAGTACTGGCGGGAGGCTCTCCGGCGGGAGCCGGACGACGTTCGGTCGAACACGGCGATGGGCTGGTGGCACCGCCAGCGTGGCGAGCTCGACCAGGCCACGGTGCGCTTCCGGCGCGCCATCGCCACCCTGACACGGCTGAACCCCAATCCCTCCGACGGCGAGCCCCTCTACGGCCTGGGCCTGGTGCTGCGCGCCGCCGGGCATCCCGCCGAGGCCGACGAGGCGTTCGCGAAGGCTGCCTGGAACCGGCCGTGGCGCGGGCCGTCGCAGTTCGCGCGGGCCCAGATCGCCTGCGCCCGAGGTGATCACGACCGGGCCGTCCTCCTGCTCGACGAGGTGATCGAGGGCGACCCCGACCAGCTTTCGGCCGTGGTTCTCCGCGCCGCCATCCGGCGGCGCAGCGGTCAGGGGGGTCCGGCGGCGAGCGGGGTCGCCGAGGTGCTGGCCCGGGACCCCCTCGACGCGGCGGCGCTCGATCTGCTCCGCCGGCTCGGTCCCGACGGGCGGCCGGGGGCCCCGGCGGCGAGCCGGCTCGCGGATGGCGTCCAGACCGCCCTCGACGTCGCCCACGACCACGCGACGGCGGGACTGCTGGAGGAGGCCATCGACGTCCTCCGCCATCAGCTCCGCGAGGGCGCGGGCCCCGACCATCCGATGCTCCACTACACGCTCGGTTGGTTGCTCGGTCGAACCGGCGACGCCGGGGCGCTGGAGGAGTTTCGGCGCGGCGCGGAGGCGCCCGCCGATCACTGCTTCCCGGCCCGCCTCGAGGAGATCGAGGTCCTGCGCGCGGCGATGGCGGCCAACCCCGCCGACGCCCGCGCCCCCTACTACCTGGGAAACCTCCTCTACGACCGCCGCCGCCACCGGGAGGCGATCGTGGCCTGGCGCCGGGCGGCCCGGCTGGACCCGGGCTTCCCGACGGTTCACCGCAACCTGGGGATCGCCGAGTTCAACATCCTCGGGCGTCCGGATCGGGCTCGGCGCGCCTACACCCGGGCGCTTCGCGCCGATCCCACCGACGCCCGCCTCCTCTACGAGTTCGATCAGCTCCGCCGCCGGCGCGGTGAGCCGCCCGCCGACCGGGCCCGCCTGCTCCGCCGGCACCCGGCGCTGGTGGATCGGCGCGACGACCTGACCGTCGAGTACGTCACCCTCCTCAACGAGCTCGGCGACCACCGGCAGGCCCTCGCCATCCTGGGCCGGCGGCAGTTCCACCCCTGGGAGGGCGGCGAGGGCCTGGTGGCGGCTCAGTGGGTGCTCGCGAACCTGCGCCTCGCCCAGGGCGACCTCGTGGCCTCCCGGCCCGCGCGAGCGGTCGAGCACCTGGAGACGGCGCTGCGCCGCCCGGAGAACCTGGGGGAGGGGAAGCCCCTGCTCGCCGCCGAGAACGAGATCCACTACCACCTCGGCCTGGCGCACCGAGCCGGGGGCGACCCCGAGAGTGCCGCCGCCTGGTTGGCCCGGGCCGCGGCCGTGCCCGACGACATCGGGAGCCGGCTCGCCGAGCCCGCGTACTGGAGGGCCCGGGCGCTGCGGGCGCTGGGGGACGAGGACGGGGCCACCGCCCTGCTCCGGAAGCTGCTCAGGTCCGCCCGCGCGCGCGCCTCCGAGCCGCAGCGCATCGACTACTTCGCGACCTCGCTGCCCACCTTCCTGATCTTCGACGACGATCTCGATCGGCGGAACCGGATCGACTGCCGTTACCTGGAGAGCCTGGCGCTGGCGGGGCTCGGTCGGAGCCGCGCGGCCGTCCGGGGCCTCCGGGAGGTGCTCGGGCAGGACGTCGATCACCTCCGCGCCGCCTGGCACCTGCGGGCGCTGGCGAACCGCGACTGAGCTCTCGGCCGGCCGTCGCGCCTCCTGCCATCCGGAGGCGGCGGTGCGGGCCCCGGGTCAGCCGCGGATCGACGGGCCTCCCGGCCGCTCTCGGAGCTTTCCCGGGTTCATCACCCCGTTGGGGTCGACGCTCGCGATGACCCGCTGCAGCAGCGGGAGCCCGGTGCCCAGCGCCGCCTCCAGGTAGCCGAGACGCACCAGGCCGATGCCGTGGTGATGGGAGATCGCCGCGCCGTGCTGGAGCGCCGTGCGCATCGCCGCCTCCCAGATCCGGGGCAGCAGCTCCTCGGCGGCGGCATCGTCGGCGACCTGCCCGAGCAGGATCAGGTAGAGCGACGTCCCCTGGGGGTACACGTGGGAGAAGTGTCCGAGCACCTCCCGCGCGTAGGGGGCGAGCGCGACCTTCATGGCCGCGTGGGTGTCCACGATCTGATCCCAGAAGCCGGCGATCTCGATGGTCTCGGCGAGCCCGCCCGGCGCCAGCAGGAGGTTCTCCACCGCCGAGAAGTCGAAGCGGCGCCGCATCCACGCCTCGACCGCCGCGGGCCCCAGCCGGCGACCCCCGTGGCGCGCGCAGATCTCCAGGGTGGCGTCGAGCTCCGCCGGGGCGAGCCGCGCCAGGCCCTCGACCCCGACGAACATGGCGCAGCCGTCGAAACCCGGATCGACCATGGCGTAAGGGGCCTCGTCCGGGTCGTAGAAGCGGAGCAGGAAGGGTCGCAGCCCCGCCCGCGTGATCTCCCGCATGGCCCCGACCCCCGCCTCCACCGCCTCGAACCGGAGCGCCTCCAGCAGGCGCAGCTCGGGCAGGGGAAAGAGCTTGAGGGTCACGTCCACGATCACGCCGGTGGTCCCCTCGGCTCCGATGAAGAGGTGACGGAGGTCGGGCCCCATCGCCGCCCGCGGAACCATCGGGGTCTCGACCAGCTCACCGGTCGGAAGGACCGCCGACAGGGCGACGACGAGGTCCTCGATGCCGCCGTAGCGCGACGAGAACTGGCCGGTCCCGCGGCAGGCGACCCAGCCGCCCACGGTCGAGCGGTCGAGGGACTGGGGTGAGTGCCCCAGGGTGAATCCGTGAGCCTGCATCTCGTTCTCGAGCTCCAGCCCGAGCTTCCCAGCCTGGACGCGGACCATGAGGTTGGCCGGGTCCAGGAAGAGCACCTTCGACATCGCGGTCATGTCGAGGGCGACGCCCCCATGAACTGGCAGTGGCGCGCCGGTCACCGAGGACCCGAGACCCCAGGGGGTCACCGCCACCCCCCGGGCGCCGGCCCATCTCACCAGGCGCGAGACCAGGTCCGAGGTCGTCGGCCGGACCACGGCATCGGGATGGAATGGCCGCTTCCGCTGCTGGCGCCACTTCACGGCCAGGGGCCAGGCATCGAAGCTGTGCAGGTCGAGGTCGTCACTCCGCACCGACACCACGCCGGGACCGAGCAGCTCCTCGAGCTCGCCAATCCAGGCCGGTGCTCCCATCAACGGCTCCCCGGGTCGCGCGGTTCCGTGGGGAAGTCCGCGGTCCGAGCGATGATCAGCCGGCGCACCCTCTCCTGCAGGGTGGCCGTGGCCTCGGGGTCGATGCCGTCATCGGTGATCACGGTGTCCGCCGCGGAGAGGTCGCTGATGCGGCTCAGCCCGATGGTCCGCCACTTGGTGTGATCGGCGAGCACCACCACCTGGTGGGCATGGGCGAGCAGCAGGCGGTTGGTCTCCGCCTCGGCCAGGTTCGGCGTGGTGAACCCGGCGTCCGGGTCCATGCCGTGGACCCCGAGGAAGAGCAGGTCCACCGCGAGAGAGCGGATCGAGACATCGGCCATGGGCCCGACCAGAGCGGACGAGGAGGTCAGGGTCCCGCCGGTGAGCACCAGCTGCATGCCGCGGCTGCGCTCGGCGGCAAGAGCATCCGCGGCCTTGAGGGAGTTCGTCACCACGGTGAGATCCTCGACCTCGGAGAGGCGGCTCGCCAGGAACCAGGTGGTGGTCCCGGCCGAGAGGGCGATCGAGGAGTGCGGCTTCACCAGTGCCAGCGCCGCCTCGGCGATGGCCTTCTTCTCGGAGCGCTCGCGGAAGAACTTGGCGTCGAAGCCCGGCTCCTCGGCGCTGCGGCTGAGGGCCACGGCCCCGCCGTGGACCTTCTCCAGCACCCCCTCGCGCTGGAGCGCGTCGAGGTCCCTCCGGATGGTCATCCCCGACACCTGGAGGAGGGCCGTCAGCTCGCCGACGCTCGCCGCGCCCCGCCGCTGGACCTCCCCCACCACCAGCCTCTGCCGCTCCTTGGCCAGCATCTCCAGCTCCTTGCCCCGGGACCCGGGCGTCCCCGCACGCTCCGGTTTCTCCACGCTAACGCACATATATCACCCGGAGTGAACAGAACATATCAGAAGCCGGCCGCTGGGTGTCAGAGCCCGTATGCGCGCGGATTTCCCCCACCGGCAGCCACGAGCGCCGAACTTGACACCCGGCCGCCGGCCTGGCTACCATCCTGAGATCTGAGCGATAACGTTCTGCTCAGTTCATTTGTGTTACGGAGCGCATGTGGCCGGGACCGTTGGAGAGCTTGGCGTCGCCCAGGTCGGTCCACGCCGGTCATGACGGCTGCGACGGGGCTGTACCTCGGTATCGACGGAGGCGGTAGCCGCGTCCGGACGCTGGCGCTGGACCTGGATCTGGGCTCTCGCAGCGCCCGCGAGCACGAGGTCCCCGCCGACTTCTCCTCGATCCCCGGCGCGGAGGTGCTGGACGCGCTGGAGCAGGCGGCCAGGTCGGCGTGGGAGGGCCAGGCCCGCGTGGCGGATTGCGCCTTCGCGGGGATCGCCGGATGCGTCACCGCGGATCAGCGTGACGCGGTGGTGACTCGACTCCTCTCCATCGGCATCGCCAGGTCGGTGGTGGTCCACCACGACGCGTACACGACCTGGTTCGGGGCCACCGGTGGACGGCCCGGGGTCATCGTGATCGCCGGCACCGGCTCCTCGGTCTTCACCGTGGACCCGGGCGGCGGAGAGCTGCTGGTGGGAGGGTTCGGCGCCGTCTTCGGCGACGAGGGCAGCGGCTCCGACCTCGGCCGTGAGGCGTTGCGCGCGGCGGCGGCCGCCGAGGACGGCTACGGGCCGGGCGAGCGGCTGCGCCGGGCCGTGCTCGAGGCCCTGGGCATCGGGTCGATGCGGGAGGCGATGGATCTCCAGCACGCCAGCGAGGCCGGGTGGCTCGCGCGCCTCGCCCCGCGGCTCCTGGACCTGGCCGGCGGCGGCGACCCGGCGGCGCAGGCGATCCTGCGGAGCCGGCTCGGCTGTCTCGCCGACCAGATCGCGGTCGCCGTTGACGCCTGCGACCCGTCGTCGCCCACCCCGGTGTTCGGTGCCGGCAGCCTGTTCATGAACGACCGGTACCTGGACGGGCTGGCCACGGCGGTGAGGGAGCGGAGACCGCGGGCCACCCTGCAGCGCTCGGCCCGGGCCCCCGTCGAGGGCGCCGTCCTGGCGGCGGTCGCCCGCGCGCCGGGTGCGGACGGGACCGGATTGGAGCGCGCCCTCGAGCTTCTGGCATCGCGGTGAGGGAGCTGACCGCGATCGTCCCCAACCCATCCATGGACCGGGTCGAGGTGGTCCCCGAGCTCTCCTTCGGCCGGCCCCTGCGGGCCGAGCGAAGCCTGGAGTGGCCAGGGGGTTCCGGCACCCACGCCGCCCTGGTGGCCCGCTGCCTGGGGGTGGAGGTCGTCACGGTGGTCGCCCCCCTCGGCGGCGCGACCGGCACGCGCTGGGTCGGGGCACTCGGCGAGCGGGGCATCCGTGCCGCCGCGGTGGCCATCGCCGGCGCCACCCGGAGCAACGTCTCGGTGCTCGACGCCCGCGGCCTCGCCCAGCTCGAGGTGGTGGAGGCGGGCCCCACCCTCGATGCCGCGGAGGCCGACCGCTTCGTCAGCGCGGCGCTCGCGGCGGTGGCCGAGGGCTCGGTGGTCGTCCTGAGCGGGAGCTTCCCCTCCGGTCTCGCGCCCTCGCTGGTCACCCGAGTCGCCGAACGCGCCCATCAGGTCGGGGCAACGCTGGTCTGTGACCTGGGTGGAGCGGCACTCGGCCTCGCGCTCGCGGCCGGGGCCCACTGGGTGAAGGCGAACCTCGACGAGATGAGCGCCTGGTGGGCGACCGCCGCCCCGGGGCGGACGGAGACCGGCTCCGCCCCACCGCCGGCCGCCGGTTCGTGGCCACTGGTCGCGACCTGGCTCGAGGAGGTCGGCCGGGAATCCCCGACCACCAACATCATGCTGACGATGGCCGGCGAGGGGGCGCTCTGGCACGGCCCCGCGGGCACCTTTCACCTGCCCTCCCCCGCCGTCACCGCCTTCAATCCGATCGGCTGCGGCGACGCCATGGTGGGAGCGATGGCGGGGGCCCTCTGCGCCGATCTGAGCGGTGACCAGGTGACCCGCTGGGGCGTCGCCGCCGCGGCGGAGAACCTCGCCCATGCCGAGCCGGGAACCGTCGACCGGCAGCGCTTCGCTGAGATCCTGGACAGCGTGACGCTCGAGCCCATGGTCCAGGGCACGGATGCCAACGATAGGATGGTGGCGAGATGAACCTGGGAAAGCAGCTCCGCATGAGCCGGATCGTGCGCTCCGACACACAGCGAAGCCTGATCGTTGCCTACGCCCACGGCGTGCTCATGGGCCCGCTTCCGGGCATGGCCACCCAAGCCCAGATGGACGCGCAGGCAAGATCTCTGCGCGGTGCCGAGGCGGTGATCGTGCCCCCCGGCGTGGTCCGCTTCGTGCCCTCCCTCTTCGAGGGGCGCGACGCCCCCGCCCTCATGATCCTCGCCCGCTGGCAGAACATCAGCCGCAGCCCTGAGCAGCTCGGATACCGCGCCGGCAGCACCGCCACCCTCGCCTCCATCGAGAAGGTGGCCGCGCTCGGGGCGGTCGGCATCATGAACTACCTCTACATCGGATTCGAGGACTCCCGCGAGGAGGCACGAGAGATCGAGGCCGCGGTCAGGGTCGGCGAGGAGTGCGATCGCTTCGGGCTGGTGCACCTCGTCGAGACCCGGGCGGTCCGCGATGAGCGCAACCCGGATGGCTCGTACAAGCTGGACCTCATCCAGCTCCACACCCGCATCGCCGCGGAGATCGGGGCCGACCTGATCAAGACCAAGCAGCCGGCGACGGTGGCTGAGGTGCGTGAGCTCACCGACGCCTGTCCCTGCCCGGTGCTGTTCGCCGGCGGGCCGCTTCGGGCCGACCCGGACGAGGCCTACCGCACCGCCGCCGATGCGATCGCCGGAGGCGCGGCCGGAATCGTCTTCGGGCGCAACATCTTCCAGCAGCCGGACCCGGCCGCGGCTCTCGCGAAGTTCTCGAGCATCGTCCATGGCCGCCAGTAGGGGTTCGGTGGTGAACAGCTTCGTGCTCGACCTCCCCGGCTCGGTGGGGCGCATCGACCAACCCACCTCGGTCCGTCACGTGCACCTCAGCGATCTCAAGGGGGTGTTCACCGACGAGCCGGCGTGGCAGCGGATGGTCGCGGAGGGAGACCCGCTGGTGTACGACGTCTACCTGGTGGAACCGGCGAGCCCGTCGGGGTGGGATATGTCGTACGGCACCACCATCCTGCATCCGGGGCGGGTGGGCGACGAATGCTTCCTCACCAGGGGCCACCTGCACAAGCCCGACGACCGGCCGGAGATCTCGTATGTCATGAGCGGGGACGGCGTGATGCTTCTCGCCGAGGTCTCCCCCGAGGCGACCGGCACCGCCAGCACCGAGCACGTTCGGCTGTCACCCGGACTGGTCGCCTACGCCGACGGCCGCTACGCCCATCGAGTCGTCAACACCGGGTCCTCAGACCTGATCTTCTTCTCCGTCTGGCCGTCCGACACCGGGCACGATTACGAGACGGTGGCGCGCCCCGGGTTCTGGCCCCGCATCACCGGCTGACCGTCACCTCCGGGGCTTGACCCGCCGCCACCCGAACGTCGCCGAGGGCGACCTCGTGGATGGTGCGGAAGCACGCGCCCATCCTATTTGAACGTCTTCGCGACGTCAGGTTGGGTTGGAGCTCGCCTGTGTATCCGGGTGGGGCACCCGGCTCAGACAGCCGCCGCGCGGGAGGACTCGACGAGCCGATCGCGGACCAGGCCGGGGTCCACACCCAGGGCATGGAGCAGCTCGGCCACCGGATAGGGCCGCTCCAGGGTCAGCAGCGCCGCCAGGAAGTGCGCCGTGTCGAGCCGGCCGGCCCGGCGGGGGCGGGCCTGGTCGAGGGCGCGCTTGACCACCGCGCGGGCGCCCGAGCTGAGCGGGAGCATCCGCCGGGCGAACGGCGCCGCGGGCTGGCGGCCCACGAGCCCGATCCCGACGCCGACGGACGCGAGCGCCGCGAGGTCGAGGGCGTCCGATGCCATGCGCGCATCCTCCAGGGAGATGCCCAGGGCACGCGCGGCCCGGGAATCCGGCTGGTGGAGCAGCCCGAGCAGGAGGTGGTCCGTGCCCACCCGGCGATCACCCCGTCGGGATGCCTCCTCGGCGGCCGACGTCAGCACCGTCCTCATCGTCTCCGCGGCGGATCGTCCGATCATCGCAGGCCTCCCTTGCCGTACTTGGCGTGAACCGACTGCCGCGAGACCCCGAGAGCGTCCCCAATCTGCTCCCATGACCAGCCGCGTTCCCTGGCCAGCCGCACGCTGCGGGTCTCCACCCCCTCGGCCAGCCGGTGGAGGGCTCCCACGGCCCGCAGCCCGACCGCCGGATCCTGCGTGTCGAGGGTCGACGCCAGCTCGCTGGGCTCCATGTTGTCAGCCTAGACTGACAGGAGGCCTCTGTCAAGCCAGACTGACAGATCGGACCGGGCCGTCACGGGACCAGGACGACGCGCGGCCCGGTCTCGGTGCCAGCCGCCCACACCCGTTCGACGTCGGCGAGCGGGACGGCCCGGGCGTCGACGCGGAGCGCTCCGGTCGAGATCGCCTCGGTCAGGGCGGGCAGCTCCGCGGCGATCTCCGCGGTGCCGACCGAGCCCTGTCCGCTGCCGACGATCTGGAGGCGGGCGGCCCGCAGGGCGGCGGAAGGGATGGGGGCGGTCGGACCGGCGACCGAGCCGATGGAGATCCAGACCAGCGGCCGGCCGCGGTCGGCTCGCCGGGTGACCAGGGCCGCCACGGCGGCCGCGGCCGGCACGCCCCAGACGTAGTCGAGAACCACGTCGACGCCGGCGGCGGTCTGCCCGAGCTGATCGGCCACGCCGTCCGGGTCGCCGTCAAGGGAGACGGTCGCGGTGGCGCCGAGCCCGGTCAGGGTGGACAGCCGGTCGGGGTTGCGGCCGGCGCCGATCACGCGGCTCGCGCCGAAAAGCCGCGCGACCTGGACGGCCATCCGGCCCGCGCTCCCGGTGGCGCCGAGGACGAGCACCTCCTGCCCGACCTGGAATCCGATCCGGCGGCGCAGCGCAACCCAGGAGGACATCGCCGGGTTCACCGCGGCTGCCATCACCACGGGATCCGTCCCGTCCTCCAGCGCGATGCTGCGCCGGACGTCGACGACGGTCTGCTCGGCCATCGCGCCGACCGGCGTCTCCTCCAGGAGGAAGTAGAGCAGCCGCCCGTCGGGGGCGCGTCCGACACCGTCGATGCCGGGCACCAGCGGCAGCACACCGTCGCTCGTGTAATGCGACCCGTCCGCCTGGGATCGGACCCGCGGATGGAGCCCGGACGCCAGGACGTCGACGACAATCTCGCCATCACCGCGCGCCACCGGGACCGGGAAGTCGAGGTAGCGCGGAGGAGCGCCGAAGCTGGTGACCACCGCGGCATGCATGCGGATCTCCTCAGGCCCTCCGCTCGTAGAGCGCACCCATCGTAGTCGACCGCGGGCCGGCCGCCGACGCGCGCCGGACCGGCGCCGTCTGGGCTACGCCGGCGCCACCGCCAGGCGCAGGCGCCTCTCGAAGCGCCGCGCGAATCGGCGCTCGGTCTCGGCCTCGAGCGGACCGACGTCCCGGGGCAGCAGCAGCACCAGGCCGGAGCGACGGCGCTGCACCACCACCTGATCGCCGGGGTGGAGGCGGTGGCCGAGCTGGTCGGCGACGGCGAGGATCATCGCCAGCCGGTCCACCTGGGCATGATCCTCCGCGCTCAGCAGGGAGAGGTACCCGGGCAGCCTGACCCGGTCGCTGCCCGCCTTCTCCAGGACCGCGCTGATCAGAACGATGTCGCGATGGCTGAAGCCGTTGATGTCGCTGCTGGCCACGATCCGTGCCGCCTGCTCCCATCGCGCGTAGTAGTCGATGCTGCGGCCGATGTCGACCAGCAGCGCCGCGTGTTCCAGGATCTCCTGCATGGGTGGGCCGGCAGCGGGGTCCAGCCTGTCGATCAGTGACGTCGCCAGGGAGACGCGGAGCTGGGCCGCGGGGCTGTCCCAGGTGGCGAATCGCCGGGCGAGCGCCTCGACCGATGACCGGCGCACCTCGGCGGCCGAGCGCACCTGCAGGCCGAGACGCTCGAGGGCGACTCCCTCGCGCAGCCCTCGGCCGGAGAGGATCAGATGACCGGCGCTCAGCGCATCCAGGAGCACCTGTGCGCAGAGCGCTCCCCCGACGATGGAGTCGGCACGCTCATCGCTCAGCCCCGTCACCCGGCGTCGACGCGCGATCGGACGCGCCGCCAGGGTGCTCGCGGCGACGTCGAGGTCGGCGCGGGTGAGCTGGTACCCGTGGAGCCTGCTGATCGGGTAGGTGCGCCGAGCTCGGTCGATCTTGGCGAGATTGCGCAGGGTGCCGCCGGTCCCCACCAGCTGCTCCCCGGGGCGGAGCGGCGGCACGCCGGCCTCGACGATGGTGGCCAGGACGTGCTGACGGAGCCGCCCCTGCTCCGACGGCCGGGGCGGGTCGGTGTCCAGGAAGCGATCACTGAGGCGCAGGGCGCCCAGGGGCAGCGTCCACTGCCGGAGCGGGCGCCGGTCGCGGAAGTGGCAGATCTCGACGCTGCCGCCGCCGATGTCGACGACCACCCCCGAATCGACGGGCAGCCCGTGGACCGCACCGGCGAACATGTAGCGCGCCTCCGCGTCGCCGTCGAGGATCTCCAGCCTGACCCCCGTCTCCGCCGCAACCCGGGCGACGAACTCCCGGCGGTTCGCGGATTCGCGGACCGCGGCGGTCGCCACCGCCACCACGGTCTGCGCGCCCGCGCTCCGCGCGATCGCCAGGAAGGCGCGCAGCGCCTCTGCGACGCGGGCGACCGCGGTGTCACCGAGACGGCCCTGGGCGGCCGACTCATGCACCAGCCGGAGCGGGAACCGGGCATCGGCGATGATCTCGAGATGGCCGCCCGCGCCGGCCTCGATGACGCTGATGCGCCCCGAGTTCGAGCCGATGTCGATGACCCCGACGGAGGGTGGCGCCGGCTGCTGTCGGGCCTCGCGCCTGACTGCCACGCCGGGAGTATGGCGCTTCGGCCGGCAGGGGGCGTCGCCACGCCGGACCGGCGGACCGCGGCCGGCGATGTCCGCACCACGCGGTTCCGTATCGTTGGGCGCGTGCAACCCCGGACGATGAGCGCGGCCCCGCACCTCGACGGCATCGGGGTGACCGGGGCGATCGCCGATCGAGGGGTGATCACCGGTCGACGGGTGATCGCCGGTCGAGGGGTGGTCGCCGATCGAGGGGTGCCCACCGGTCGAAGGCTGACCGCCGGTCGGGCGGATCGGATCGTTCTCCGTCGACGGCCGGGCCCGTGAGCGGGACGGTGCCGCCCGGACCGGTCGCCCTGGTGGGCAGTGGCGAGTACCTGCCGGTGATGCAGGAGGTGGAGGCCTCGCTGATCGCGGGCAGGCCACCCCGGTACGTGCAGCTGCCGACCGCGGCCGGGCTGGAGGGGCCCGCCTCGGTCTCGCGCTGGGTCGCGCTGGGAGAGCAGCAGGCGGCACGCATCGGGGTCGAGGCGGTCCCGCTGATGGTGCTCGACCGCGAGGGCGCCGAGGACCCGGCCAACGCCGCGCGGGTCGCCGGTGCCGGGCTCATCTACCTCTCGGGTGGGAACCCGACCCATGTGGCGGAATCGCTCCAGGGAACCCGCGTCTGGGCCGCCATCGCCGACGAATGGCGCGCCGGCGCCGCCCTGGCTGGCTGCAGCGCGGGGGCCATGGCGCTGACCTCCTGGGTGCCGAACTTCCGGCGCCCGACCGGAAAGCCCGGGTCGGGACTCGGGGTGGTGCCCAGGCTGCGGGTCATCCCGCATTTCGACCGCATGCGGCGTTGGGTCCCCGGACTCGCCCGCTGGAGTGCCGCGCACCTCCCCACCGGGGTGACCCTGGTGGGCATCGAGGAGGACACCGCCATCGTCAGCGAGGACGCCGAACTGGCCCACTGGGTGGTCCGGGGCCGGCAGCGGGCCTGGCTGCTCGCACCCGGCGACCGGACGGCGCTCGCCGCCGGCGAGGAGTTCAGCCTCTGAGCGAGGCGGCGACCCTCGGTGCCTCCGGATTCGCCTTCTCCATGGGGTGATCCCGAGCTCGCGCGAGCGCCCGGGATCGGCGCGTCTCTCGCCCGGGGTCGCTGTCCACCGGTGCCGGAGCGGGAAGACGGGCTGGCTACACTCTCCCAGTGCCGATCAGCCGACAGCTCGTCGAGGATGTGGCGGCCTGGGCCGGCGAATGGCTGGGGCACCGCCAGCGCACCCTCCGCATCCCCGGCCTGCAGTTCGCGATCGCCCATGAGGGGGAGATCGTGATCACCGGGGCCCACGGGCTGGCGGACCTGGGCTCCGGGGAGCCGCTCACCAGCCGCCACGCCTTCCACATCGCCTCGCACTCCAAGACGTTCACGGCCACCGCGATCCTCCAGCTCGCCGAGAGCGAACCCCCCGCGCTCGGGCTGGACGACCGCCTGATCCGCCACCTCCCGGCGTCCCGCGCCAGCCTGCCCCAGCTCGCCGGGCTCACCATCACCGACCTGCTTCATCACGGCTCGGGGATGACCCGGGACGGCGTCGACGGCGACTACTGGCAGCTTCAGCGCCCCTTCCCGGATGGCGAGGAGCTGCTCGATCTCCTGGCGCAGAGCCCCTCGCCATACCCCGCCAACGACCGCTTCCACTACTCCAACATCGCGTTCTCGGTGCTCGGCCGGGTCATCGAGGAGGCGGCCGGCTGCAGCTACGGCGAGTCCGTGCGGCGATCGATCATCGAGCCGCTGGGGCTCGCCGGCACCGCCCCCGACTTCGATCCGGCGGGCTCGGATGGCGGCTTCGCCACCGGCTACACCAGCGCCGAGGACGGGCGCGAACGGGTCCCCATCGACCACATCGCCGCCCGCGCGATGGCCGCGGCGACCGGGTTCACCAGCACCGCCCGCGACCTCTGCCTCTACTTCAGCGCCCACTGCCTCGGCGACCCGCGCCTGCTCAGCGACGGCGCCAAGCGCCGGATGCAGCACGGATGGTGGGCGCCGCGCGCACAGGAGCAGTACGGCCTCGGCCTGCAGCTCATGGACATCGGCGGCCGCCGCCTGATCGGGCACTCCGGCGGCTACCCGGGGCACATCACCCGCACCTGGTGCGATCCCAGGGAGCGGCTGGTCGTCTCGGTGCTCTGCAACGCATCGGACGCCGCGGCCACCCCACTGTGCAACGGCATATTCAACCTGCTGGAGCACCTTTCCCACCGCGACGAGAGGCTCCCCAACCACGCCGACGGCGTCGACCTCGAAAGCTTCACCGGCCACTTCAACACCCTCTCCGGCGCCTTCGACATCGCCCGTTTCGGCTCCCGGTTGCTGGCCATCCCCACCGACGAGAACGACCCCACGGAGGTGCTCGCCGAGCTGGTGGCCGAGGATCCGGAGACCGCCATGGTGGTGCTGGCGCACGACGGCTACACCAGTGAGGGAGAGCGTTTTCGCTTCGCGCGGGATGCGGCCGGCCGGCTGCTCTCGGTGCGCTCCTTCTCGGGGATCACCGCCTATCCCGACGACGAGTACGTGCGCCGCTTCCTCGCCGCGGGCCGGGTGCGCGCCCCGGCCGGCTGAGCCTCGAGCCCATCGCCCACCGCGGCCGGCGGCGAGCGAGCAGACCGCCCGGCGCCGTCGCCACGGCCCGAGGCTATGCTCTGCTCGATGGGCAGCTTCGCAGGCTGGCAGGGTGAGTTCCAGGGCTTCTTCCTGGGCCTCGCGGCCAACAACTCCAAGGCCTACTTCGAGGCCCACCGCCGCCAGTACGAGCACGACGTCAAGGCGCCCCTGCTCGCCCTTCTCGCCGACCTGGAGCCGGCGTTCGGGCCGGCGCGGGTCTCCCGGCCGAACCGAGACATCCGTTTCTCCCCGGACAAGTCGCCGTACAAGACCAACATCTACGCCGACGCGCGGAGCGGCGGCTACGTCGCCCTCAGTGCCGACGGCCTGATGGCCGCCGGCGGCCGCTACGTCCTCGACGGCGCGCAACTGCAGCGCTTCCGGCTGGCGGTCGACGCCGCCCGCTCGGGTGCGAAGTTGGCGGCGATCGTCGCCGGTCTCGAGCAGCGGGGATATCTGATCGGCGGCGAGGAGCTGAAGCGAGTCCCGCCCCCCTACCCCGCGGATCATCCCCGTGGCCGGCTGCTCCGCCACAAGCGGTTGATCTACTCGAAGCGCTGGGAGGTCGGACCGTGGATCGCGACCCCCGAGGCGGGAGAGCGGGTCGCTCAGGTATGGCGCGACGGGCGGGACCTCAACGCCTGGCTCGCCAACCACCTGGACGGTTGACGTCAGCCCGGTGATCAGAGCATGCGGCGGGGCACCGCCCGCCGCACGTCGGGGACGCGGCCGGATGGACCACAATCGGTCGTGCCCAGTGCGGTTCCGAGAGCCCGGCGAGGCACGCCGCACCCCGGGGGCCGCGCCGGCACGGCGCTGGCACGGCCGTGAGCGCGAATCGAGGAGGTAGCCGGATGGAGACGCGCAAGCTCGGGCGCAGCGGCCTCGAGGTCTCGGCCATCGGCCTTGGCTGCATGGGCATGAACCATCACCGTGGCCCGGCACCGGACCGGACCGAGATGATCAAGCTGGTCGGGGCGGCGGTGGAGCGCGGCGTCACCTTCTTCGACACCGCCGAGGTCTACGGCCCGTTCACCAACGAGGCGTTGGTGGGTGAGGCGCTGCAGCCGTTCCGGGAGAGCGCCGTCATCGCCACCAAGTTCGGCTACGACCTCGGTCCCGGCGGATCCGGAGGGCTCAACAGCCGTCCGGAGCGCATCCGCCAGGCCGCGGAGGACTCGCTCCAGCGGCTGCGGGTCGACACCATCGACCTCTACTACCAGCACCGCGTCGATCCGGAGGTCCCGATCGAGGATGTCGCCGGCACGGTGAAGGAGCTCATCGCCGCGGGGAAGGTCAAGCACTTCGGCCTCTCGGAGCCGGGCCCGGACACCCTTCGGCGCGCGCACGCGGTCCAGCCGGTGGCGGCGGTGCAGAGCGAGTACTCCCTCTGGTGGCGTCTCCCCGAGGCGGATGTGGTGCCGATCTGCGAGGAGCTGGGCATCGGGTTCGTCCCCTACAGCCCCCTGGGGAGAGGCTTCCTCACCGGCACGATCGACGAGACCACCCCGTTCGGCAGCAACGACAATCGCACCGACCTGCCGCGATTCACCCCGGAGGCGCGCCGGGCGAACCGCCCGGTGGTCGACCTGCTGGAGAGCATCGGCGCCGAGAAGCAGGCGACGCCGGCCCAGATCGCGCTGGCCTGGTTGCTGGCGCAGAAGCCCTGGATCGTGCCGATCCCCGGCACCACCAAGCTGCACCGCCTCGAGGAGAACATCGCCGCCGCCTCGGTGGAGCTGACCCCCGACGACCTGGCGAGCATCGACGCCGCCGCTGCCCGGATCACCGTGGCCGGTGATCGCTACCCCCGGGAGGAGGCGGAGCGCACCCGGCGCTAGGCGGAGCGTCGCGACCTGGGGACGCCCGGCGAGCGGGTGGGACCGGGCCGCGTGCCATTACGACGTGGAGGCTTCGAGTGGAGCGATGAAGAAGAAGAGAGGTGGCCCGCCGCGGGCCGCGCCCCCGGCGCAGCTGACCGACACGCGGATCAGCGAGCTCGACGATTGGCGCGGGCAGCAGCTCTCGCGAATGCGCGCCCTGATCAAGCGGGCCGACCCCGAGGTGGTCGAGGAGTGGAAGTGGCGGAAGCCCACCAGCCCGGGAGTCCCGGTCTGGTCGCACCAGGGCCCGATCTGCACCGGTGAGACCTACAAGAGCGTCGTGAAGCTCACCTTCTTCCACGGAGCCGCGCTCAAGGACCCGTCGGGTCTCTTCAACTCGGGCCTCGACGGCAACCTCCGGCGCGCGATCGACATCCACGAGGGTGAGGAGATCGACGCGAAGGCTTTCGTGGCTCTCATCCGGGCCGCCGTCAGCCTCAACGAGTCCGCGGCCCGACGCTAGGGCCGGCATGCCCGAGAGACCGATTCCCGAACTCCGGAAGCGAGGTTGAGCAGAACGTTCCCGGCCCCGCGGCGGATCGAGATCAGACTGCCACGCGGCCACGAAGAGGCCGTTCACCGAACGCCGGCGCCGGGTCCCCCGGCGGGAACCGTTCATCACTCGTGGGCCGGGGCGGATGGTAGCCTTGGCGCCTCCCCGCCCGGGTGGCCCGCGGCCCGCCGCGCGGTGACCACCGGTGGGCCGGCATGATCTCGAGATTGGAAGGGCTGGGCGTGAAACGGGCGCGTCTTCTCATCGCGGTGTGGGGATTGGGAGTTGCCGCCCTCGCTGCCGCCGGCTGCGGGAGCACGGCTGCGTCGGTCAGCACGCCGGCCACGACGGCTCCGACCGCCACCACCACCTCTCCGTCGACCGCCTCCCCATCGGCGACCGCTAAGTCAGGGCCGGTGGCCGGCGTCACCGGCGGCGCCGGCGACACCTCCGCCAACCCCGACCAGAACTCCGTCTGCGCGGCTTCCGGAAGCAGCGGCGGCTCGATCATCGCCTACCTCACGGTCGCGGGCTCCGATGCGACCAACGCGAACTCGATCTGCAGCACCCTCGAGGGCAGCTCCGACTGGGTGGCGATCTCCACCGTGCCCGCCGGCCAGTACGAGAGCGTCCCGGAGTGCCACGTGACCTACGAGGGCGGTGAGATCACCGCGCGCATCTACACCGCCAAGGGCGGCAGCCCCGCGGAGACCGAGATCCTCTGCGACACCCTGCTCTCGAGCAGCACGCTGCCGACGCTCGCTCCCTGACCCGGCGGGAACGTCCCGCGAGTCCGGCGGGGCCCCCGGGGGGAGGATCGGCGGGTGATCACCGGCCAGGAAGGGGGATGCGGGGACGGGAGTGGCCGCCACCGTGGAACTCTCGTCGCCGCCACCGCGGCCCTCTCGGCAGCGGGGCCAGGCCACCCTGACAGACAATTGTCTGACGAATTAGCGTACACTCCACACATGGCGACCGTCACCCTCCGCGAGCTGGCCCGCAACACGGCCTCGGTGATCCAGGGCGTCCAGTCGTCCGGACGCCCGGCGCTGGTGACGCGCAACGGCAGGCCGGTGGCCGCGCTCCTTCCCATCGACGAGACCGCCCTCGAGGACTGGCTGCTAGGCCAGGCCCCTGCCGCCACCAGGGTCGGCGCCGAGGCCGACCCGGACCTGGCCGCCGGGCGCACGCGAGGCGCCGACTGGCAGCGCGCCCGCGATGCTGCCGGCGACTCCCCCGACCCACGTCCCTCGCCGGCGCCGGCGCGTCTTCGCGGCAGCCACCGTGGCGACTAACCTGACCCAGCTTCTTCGTGGCTGGCTGCCGGGAGCAGGTCAGCACCACCAGAGCGCGCCCGCCGGCTGGCAGCCGCTCCCCCACCCCGTCCCCGGCTACACGAGCGTCGACGGCCTGCCGGTGCCGGTGGTCGCCGTCCGGCGCAACAGCGCCACCGCCCAGCTGCAGGTCCTTCGCGACCAGGTCGCGTCGCCGGCGGGGCCCGAAGAGCGCCGCGACCCCGCCCGCCACCTGATCCCGGCCGCGAGCTTCAATCCTCATCCCCAGCGCGGCCTCGTCATCGGAGGCGAGCAGTTCCGGTTCAACACGCTGGTGAACTCGGCCAGCTGCCGGGCGTGCGGCAAGGACGACCTGGGCTTCGGCTTCGTCAGCGTCGCCATCCCGGTCGACGGCTCAGAGCCCGGCCTCGCTCCCAACCGCAGCCTCTGCGAGAGCTGCGCCGAGGGCCAGGCCGGGGTGACCCGATGAGGACGTCCCATCGCATCCCGGGCTAGAGGCTCGCGGGCGTCGATGCGCCTCGCCGTGGTGTCCTCAGCCGTACCCCGCCGATGCGGCATCGCCACCTTCTCGGCGAGCCTCATCGCCGCGATCCGCGCCACCGATCCATCGGTCACCTGCCGGGTCGCGGCCATCGAGGAGCCGACCGTGCTCCGGCCCTACCCGTCCGAGGTGCGCTGGCGGATACGCCAGGGCAATGCCGACTCCTACCGCAACGCCGCCCGAGCGATCAACAGCTCGAATGCCGACGCCGTCAACGTGCAGCACGAGTTCGGCCTCTACGGCGTCTGGACGGCGCCGCGCCTGGTCGCCGGCACCATGACCGACGGCGCCTACGAGGACCATCTCCGGCCCTTCCTCGAGGAGCTCCGCAAGCCGGTGGTGACGACCATGCACACGGTCCTCCCCAATCCGTCGCCTTCCATCCGCGAGGCGGTGAGGGGCGTCGCCGCCCTCAGCGACGAGGTGATCGTGATGGCCTCGCGCGCCGTTGAGATCTTCGCCACCGACTACGGCCTCACCAAGCCGCCCCGGGTCATCCCCCACGGGATGCCGGTGATCGAGCCGCACGGCCGTCAGCGGTTCAAGGCCAAGCTCGGCGTCGAAGGCCGGCCGCTGATCTCCACCTTCGGCCTGGTCGATCCCCGCAAGGGTCTCCAGTACATGATCGAGGCGATGTCCGAGGTGGTCGCTCACCACCCCGGGGCCCTCTACCTGATCGCCGGCCAGACCCACCCCGACCTGCTACGGACCCAGGGCGAGACATACCGAAACAGCCTGGTCGCCGAGGCCCACTCCCTGGGGCTCGACGACCACGTCGCCTTCATCGACAGCTACATGACCCAGCGAGACATCGTCGAGCTCCTGCTCGCCACCGACGTCTACGTGACCCCCTATCTCGACCCCAACCAGATCACCAGCGGCACCCTCTCCTACGCGCTCGGCGCCGGGAAGGCGGTGGTGTCCACGCCGTACCTGCACGCCACCGAGGCGCTGAGCGACGGCCGCGGCGTGCTGGTCGACTTTCGTGATCCCGACCAGCTCGCCGGCGCCGTCTCCGGGATCCTCGACAACCCGGCTGCCAAGCAGCGGTTCGAGCAGGCGGCGTTCGACTACGCGCACGAGGCGACCTGGCCCCGATCGGCACGCGCATTCCTCGACGTGGTGAGCGGCCTGCCCCACCGCTCGGCGATTCGAGCCCGGGTGCACAAGGGCCGGGCATCCGCGCCACCGCTGGCGCAGCGCCTGGCGGAGAATCCGATCCTCACACCGGCGGATGTGACCCCGTCGCTCCCCGGCCTCGAGGTCGTCTCCGTCTTCAATGCGGCCGCGGCCAGGGTCGAGGACGAGGTCGTGCTCCTGCTCCGCGTCGGGGAGCGCCCATGCGCCGGCGCCGTGCCCCCGGCGGATGCTCTCACCCTGGATCTGGCCGCGCCCGAGCCGGAGCTCAAGCCGCTGGCCCCCGGGTACACCGCCGAGGAGGTCGTCGGCATCGCCTTCCTCGACACCGAGCACACACCGAACCGCGTCGTCCCGGTGTTCATCCCGCGCAGCACCCCGGGCCTCGACCTCACCGATCCGCGGGCCATCCGCTACCGCAACCTGGCCGGTGGATTCACCGCGGCGGCGGACGACGTCAGCGACTTCCTCACCCAGATGTCCCACCTCCGGGTGGCGCGGAGCCGCGACGGCGTCCACTTCGAGGTGGAGGACCATCCGATGGTCCCCCCCACGACCCGCTTCGAGGAGTACGGCTGCGAGGACCCCCGAGCCACCCTCATCGACGGTGTCTGGAACGTCACCTACGTCTCGGTCGGCCGCCTCGGCATCAGCACCAGCCGGCTCACCACCACCGACTTCCGCTCCTTCGAGCGTCACGGTCTCATGTTCCTGCCGGACCACAAGGACGTCGCGCTCTTCCCGGAGCGTGTCGGCGGTCGCTTCGCCGCCCTGACCCGACCCATGCCCCAGTCCTTCGGCCGGGTGCTCGGCATCTGGATCGCGTTCTCCGACGACCTGGTCCACTGGGGTGGTCACGCTCCACTCGCGCTTCCCCGTCCGGGGATGTGGGACGAGCTGCGCACCGGCGCGAGCGCGCCGCCTTTCCGAGTCGCCGGCGGCTGGCTGGAGATCTACCACGGCGTGGATCGCGAGACACGGTACGCGCTCGGGGCGCTTCTGCTCGACAGCGAGGACCCCAGCCAAGTCATCGCGAGATCCCCGAAGCCGATCCTCACGCCGACGGAACCCTACGAGCGCGTCGGCGTCTTCAACGACGCCGTCTTCGCCTGCGGACTGGTTCCCCTCGACCCTCGCGCAGAGCGGATCCGCGTGTACTACGGGGCCGCCGACCGCTGCGTCGCGGCCGCGGACTTCGAGGTTCAGGCCATCCTCGACCAGATGACCCGGTGCTGAGACAGCTCGCGCGGCTGGGGCGGAGCGTCCCATTTGCCGGGGACCGGGCCCTGGCGCTCGCCGTCTACGCCGATGGCCTGAACGAGCCGGTTCGGGCCCATGAGGCCGGGTACGAAGGGGTCGCCTGCGTCGACGACGCCGCCCGCGCCCTCGATCTGTACTGCGCCCTCTGGGAGACGACGCGGCTGCCGTGGCTGCGACGGTGGTGCGACGGGCTGCTCGACTTCGTGCTCGCCCTGCAGGACGCCGACGGGCAGTGGCTGAACTTCATCCTCGACTGGGAGGGGACACCCAATCAGACCGGGCGCACCTCGGCGGCCGGGGGCCACTTCTGGCAGGCCCGAGCCGTGCTGGCACTGGCCCATGCGGCCCCGATCCTGGATGACGAGCGCATCGAGCCCGCCCTGCGCCGGGGCGTCCCTCACATCCTGGCGGCCGTGGAGGTGGCCAGTGACGTGCGCGCCCTCCACATCCGGGCCGCGCTGGCGCTCGCCGGCCGGCCGGAGGACCACGGCCTGGGTGAGCGGCTCCCGATCTGGACGGAGGAGCTGCTGAGCTGCCGCGACGCCGAGATGCTGATGAACTCGCCGGACGAGCGCGGCGCACCTCACCTCTGGGGTCATATTCAGGAGGGTGTGCTCGCCGAGGTCGCGGCCCGGCTGGACCGCAAGGAGTGGCTGGCCGTCGCGGGCCGGAGCGCGGACCTGGTGTTTGCGGACGCGGTCAGGAGCGGATTCGACCTGGCGCGCGTCCAGCCGTATGACGTCGCCTCCGCCGTCTACACGCTGAGCCGGCTGGCGGAGACGACCGGAGACCCCGCCTTCGAGCGCCTGGCCGCGCTCTCGCGCGCCTGGTTCGACGGGCGGAACCCGGCCGGACGCCCGGTGTATGACCGCCGCGAGGGACGGGTGGGCGACGGCGTCGACGGGAATTGCGTCAGCCCGCGCTCGGGGGCGGAGGCCAACATCGTCGGCGCCGAGGCCCTCTTCGATGAGGCGGTCCTGGTGGCCGGGCGGCTGACGCAATCCGAGGGCCTGCCTCGGGGAGTGGCGGAGCCGGGCGCCGCCTGACCCCGGGCCGTTCTGAGCAGGGTGCGAGCACTCCCCGCGGCCAGCCGGTTAGCCGGCATCGCGGAAGGTCAGCGAGTAGCCGTGACCGGGTCGGTTGATCAGGTCACAGGGGATCTCCAGCCGAGCAAGGATCCTCCTGACCCGCGTGACGTAGTTGCGGACCTCCTCGGGCATCAGTGCGGAGTCTGACCACGCGTAACCGGCGATCTGCGACGTGGTGTAGAAGCGGTGCGGATGCTCCAGCAGGAACTGCAGGAGCTCGAACTCCCGCACGGTGAGCGCGGCCTCCTTCCCCTGGTGGCGCACCACCCGTCCATCGGGGTCCAGCCACAGCCCGTGGAGCTGCCACACCCGCTGGTACCAGAGGTCGAGCCGGGCGTGGTATCCGGCCATCTGGGCTTCGATGAAGGCGACGTCAACATCGGCCGCGGCTCGGGCCACGGGGTGCAGCTTCGGCAACTCCCTCCTCACCCGCTCGAGCAGGCCCAGCTTGAAGCGGATCAGATCGTCGTAGATGCTCATCCAGTGGCGCGCGTCCTCCCAGTGCTCCGTCGCGATGTCCTCTCCCGATAGAGGCCCGCGCGCTGGCGTGATTGCTTCATCTGCCACTATGCAACGACTATACCGCACCCCGCGACGGCTCCCCAAGGGGGCCCGGACGCCCGGCCCCTCGAGCGCCGGGTGCGGTCAGTTGCTGAACTTCTTGCGGCGGTGGGTGTATCCCGGACCCATGGACTCCCACCAGGCGAGACCCGATATCGTGGCCGCGACCCGGGGCGGGGATGTCTCCCTGGGGATGGACGACGAGCCCGACCCGGCGACCGCCCCCCTCGAGCTGGCGCTCTTCTGGAGGGGCATCTACACCGAGATCCTGGCCATGGAGGAAGCCGTCCTCGAGCGCATCCGCCAGCTCATGGCATCGCAGTCGCGCCAGGCGCGGCGAGAGGTCGAGCTGACCAACGTCCCGGTGGTGGTCGCCCAGGCCGACCGTTTCCGAATCAGGCTCGGATTCTGGGAGGCGCGGGTGCGGGCCCACCAGCCGCAATCCCCCCTCTCACAGAGCGCCGTTGCTGCGGTTGTTGCGACCCCGACGGCAGAGTGAGGATCACAGGGAGCCTCAGTTTCGGAGGCCCCGAGGGGAGATCCCCAAGGAGGCCCAGGTGGCCGACATGCAGACGCAGGAGCGGGTGGTGAGCAGCGAGGGTCAGGACTACCGGGGGGTGACCAGCACGACGCGGACGACGTCGGACCCGGCCACCGGCGTGGCAACCCGGCGGAGCTCGACGCAGGCGTGGTCGGGCAGACCCCTGGCCGCTCGCATCATCGGCCTGGCCGCGGGCATCGTCTTCATCTTCCTCGGATTCGACTTCATCTTCCGTGCGGCCGGAGCCGCCGACGTGGGCTTTGGAGCCTTCGTCTACAGCATCGGTGGAGCCCTGGCCGCGCCCTTCGCGGGCATCTTCAAGACGGCCTCCACCACCTCGGGCACGGTGATCGTCTGGGCGGACATCCTGGCCGCCGTGGTCTATGCCATCGCGGCAACGGTGCTCGTCAAGGTGGTGTCGATGAGCACCGATCAGCGCGCCAGGCGGTCCATCTGATTTCCCCACACCCCCCATGCGGCCGCGTCCGGCACCGCGTCCGGTTCCGAGCGCGGCTGAAGGGCCGGATGGAATCGGTCAACCCGTAACGGCAACCCCAACTCTCATCGCAAGAAGGATCCTCCGATGCGCACAATGCTCCTCTTTCTCGCCCTCATCGTCGTCCTCTTCCTGCTCGGATTCGCGCTGCACACCCTGGTCTGGGTGGGCCTCCTGGCCCTGGGCGTCTGGCTCGTGGTGCTGATCGTCCTGCCGCGCGGCCGCGGTCGCCGCCGCTTCAGCCTGTGAGCGAGACCAGGGGTCCGGCCACGCCTCGCCGCTCGGTAAGACGCGGCGAGGAAAACCCGAGGAATCATCCGAAGCCAGCGGCGGGAGGTACCCAATGAACAGTGGTGAGGGCAACGACACGAGGCACCGGCAGTTCCGAGGCACCGGCCTCTACTGGACGGTGATCCTCACGCTGGTGGTCGCCGTTGCGATCATCATCGGCATCGTCCAGAACTCACAGGGGGTCAGGTTGAGCTACCTGGCCTGGACCGGAAGCCTGTCGCTGGCGGTTGCACTGCTGGCCACCATCGTGCTGGCGGTCGCCCTGACCAGCCTGGTCGGGGTGATCTGGAGGCGCCGCCGCCGCCACCAGCTGACCGATGCGGTCGAGCTGAGAGAGCTGCGCGGCCACGCGCAGATCCAGCCGGGAGTGGTGAGCGCGGCAGACCCGCCCCCGGACGCCGCGCCGATCGCGGACCGCCGGGGAGACACGCCGGTGGCCGCCGTGGCGCCGGTGATGCGCCACCCTGGAGCCTCCGGATAGCCGCCCTGAGCGCCGCTGCGGCGCCGGGCGACGCCGACGTGGAGATGACGGCATCGGGCCGCGGAATGACGGCGCATGCCGGCGACCGGGCCCTCTATCCGTTGAGCTTCGGGCCGATCTTCGAGTACCGGCTCTGGGGCGGGCGACGGCTGGCGGAGCTGATGACCGCCCCCCTGCCGGGCGATGGTCCGATCGGCGAGGCGTGGGTGCTCAGCGACCGTCCCGACCATCAGAGCCGCGTGGCCAGCGGTCCCCTCGCCGGGGTCAGCCTCCGCCAGCTGCTCGCGGAGTTCCCGGAGCAGATGCTCGGACGCGGGGCGCCCCGGCTCCACCGCTTCCCGCTGCTGCTCAAGTTCCTCGACGCCCGTGAGCTGCTGTCCGTCCAGGTCCACCCATCGGATCGGCAGACGCGCTACCTCCCCGCGCATGAGACCGGCAAGAACGAGGCGTGGGTGGTTCTGGAGGCGGGTCCGGAGGGTCGCATCTACGCCGGGCTCGAGCCCGGCACCACCCCGGAGAGCCTGGGGCGGGCCCTGGGTGGCGCCGCCATCCGCTCGCAGCTGGCCGGCTTCAGGCCGCATCCCGGCGATGCCGTCTTCCTCCCCGCCGGCACAGTGCACTCTCTGGGCGGGGACGTCGTGGTGTTCGAGGTGCAGCAGAACAGCGACGTGACCTTCCGCCTCTGCGACTGGGATCGCATCGATCCCACCACAGGGCGGCCCCGTGACCTGCAGGTCGATCAGGCCCTCGCGTGCACCGATTTCACGCAGGTTGCCCTGGGCCCCGTGCTGCCCGCGATCGAGACCCTGGCGCCGGTCCGGTCGGAGCGGCTGTTCGATTGCGAGCACTTCTCGGTGCGGCGCCTTCAGGGAGAGCTTCCGTTCCGGGTCGGCGCGGCCGGTGTGCCGCGCATCCTGGTGTGCATCGGGGGGGCCGGCGAGGTCGAGCACGGCAGCGCCTCGTACCCCATCGCGCGGGGTGAGGTGCTGCTCCTGCCCGCCGTCGTGGGTTCCTGCATCCTGCGGCCCAGGGGGCCGGTGAGCCTGCTGGAGGTGGCGCTCCCGGAGTCCTCCACCGCTCGCGGCGCGGTCGCTCCGGAGCCCGAGCCCGGTCCACCCGTGCGCCCGACGTGAGGGAGAGGTGAAGCGGCTGGTCGTCTTTGACCTGGATGGCACGCTGGCCGCGAGCAAGTCGGCTCCCGATGCCGAGATCACGGGGCTGCTGCACGACCTGCTCGGCATCGTCAAGGTCGCCGTGATCTCCGGAGGAAGCTGGCCTCAGTTCGAGAAGCAGCTGCTCTCCCACCTCGCCCGGGACGAGCGCCTGGCCAACCTCTTCCTCCTCCCCACCTGCGGCACGCAGTTCTACAGATACGCCGCCGGCTGGACGAGGCTGTACTCGGAGGATCTGACCGCCGCGGAGCGGGAGAAGATCGTGAGTGCGCTGGGATCAGCCCTGAAGGCGACCGGTCTCTGGCCGGCGAGGGTCTGGGGAGAGATCATCGAGGACCGTGGCAGCCAGATCACGCTCTCCGCACTGGGCCAGCAGGCTCCCCTCTCCGAGAAGGAGAGCTGGGACCCCGATTACGCCAAGAGGAAGCGGATTGCGGCAGCTCTCGACACCCTCATCCCCGAGTTCTCCGTGCGCATGGGCGGTGCCACGTCGATCGACGTGACCAAGCCCGGTATCGACAAGGCCTACGGCATCAGGAAGCTTCGAGACGTCCTGGGCGTGTCCCTGGCCGAGATGGTCTTCGTCGGTGACGCGCTCTTCCCGGGCGGTAACGACTACCCGGCCGAGGAGGCGGGGGTCGTCTCCATCCCGGTGCGCGACCCCCATGACACCCGGTTGGTGATCGAGACCATCATCGCCTGCCTCGCCGGCGACCGGGAGGGTGCCGCGGCCTCGGCGGCGGAGTCATGAGTCCCGTGAAAGTCTTGAACCCTTTCCAGATGCACCGCCTCTGGCCGATCATGGCCCCGGAGCCGGGCAACCCCCAGGAGGCGGAGGGCGTGCTCAACCCGGCCGCCGTTCGCGGCCCGGACGGGCAGCTCTACCTCTTTCCGCGACTGGTGAGCCGGGGGAACTACTCGCGGATCGGCATCGCTCGCGTTCTCTTCAACGCCGATGGGGATCCCTGTGGCGTGGAGCGTCTCGGCATCGCGCTCGAGCCCGAGGCCGACTACGAGATCCGGCCTGACGGCGGCGGCTGCGAGGACCCGCGCATCACCTTCGTGGAGCCGCTCCTCGAGTACGTGATGACCTACACCGCCTTCTCCCCCAGCGGGCCGCGGATCGCGCTGGCGGTGTCCGACGACCTGCTCCACTGGACGCGGCTGGGCCTGGCGGAGTTCGGGCCCTATCAGGGCATCCAGCTGGACGGCGTCGACAACAAGGACGCCACCCTCTTCCCCGTGTTCATTCCCAATCCGTCCGGCAACCCCGAGCTGGCCCTGCTGCACCGGCCCATCTTTGCCGGCACGCACGGTGATGGCATCGACCATCACCCCAGGCCCGGCGATGAGCAGCTCGACCGCGAGAGCATCTGGATCTCCTACAGCCGGACGCACAGCCCGGCCAACGGGTCGCACCACCTCGCGCCGTTCACCTCCCATCACCGCCTGGCGGCGCCGGTGTCGTCGTGGGAGCGTCTCAAGATCGGGGTGGGGACGCCGCCCGTCCTGACCCGGCACGGCTGGCTGGTCATCTACCACGGGGTCAGCGACCTCAACGGGCCCAGCGGCGGCGGCCAATGGCCGACCTACTCAGCCGGGGTCATGGTCCTCTCCAACGATCACCCGCGACGGATCAGGTATCGCTCGGCGGAACCCATCCTGGCGCCCGAGCTGCCCCAGGAGCGCCAGGGAACGATCGCCAACGTCGTGTTCCCGACCGGCATCGACTGCCGGGACGACCTGGGTGCACCCGATCGCTTCGACGTCTACTACGGGATGGCCGACGACCAGATCGGCGTGGCCCGCCTCGACCTCCCTGACGAGCTGCCGGACGGGGCGAGGCCGTGAGCCAGGGCCCGGCCACCCCGCACAGATAGGCGGGCTCGCGGCTCCCTGGGGAGGGAGTTCAGAGAGCTCGCGTGCCCCACCCGGTCCGCACTCTCCGCCTGGCAACGCCGCCCGTCTGTGCGCTGCCGCACAGAGGCGGCAGGTACGCCAGGGGTCCGATCAGTCCCGCGCCCGGGGCATCGCACGGGCTATTGCTGCGCTTGTTGCCCGGTCCCGCGCACTCTGAGCTTCGCCCGGTGCGCCCGGCTGAGACGGCTTCGGAGCGAGCCAGCCACAGGAGAGCCTCCCATGACTGATCAGCGGGTGCCGGATCGGGTTGCCGGCGTCGAGGCCGCGAGCGACCGCGCCACGACCAGCCGCGGAAACCGCAAGTGGTGGGCGCTCAGCGCCGTGTGCCTAGGCTGCCTCGCCGTGGGGGTTGACGGGACGGTGCTGAGCGTGGCTCTGCCGACGCTCTCGAAGGCGCTGAACGCATCGGAATCCGATCTCCAGTGGTTCATGTCCATCTACTTCCTGGTGATGGCGGCATCGATGCTGCCGGCCGGGCTTCTCGGCGACCGCTTCGGGCGCAAGAGGGTGATGCTGCTCGCGCTCGGGCTCTTTGCCGTGGGGTCGGCGGGCTCTGCGTTCTCCACGTCGGTGGCCGAGTTCATGGCCACCCGGGTGCTGATGGGGATGGCCGGGGCGGGGATCATCGTGATGGCGGTCAGCGCGGTCACCGTCCTCTTCACCGCCAAGGAGCGACCCAAGGCGGTCGGGTTCTGGGCGGCAGCCAACTTCATCTCCTTCCCGATCGGACCGATCCTGGGCGGTTGGATGCTCACCGAGTTCTGGTGGGGCTGGGTCTTCCTCATCAACGTCCCGGTCGCCCTGCTCGGACTGACCGCTCTGATCGCGCTGGTTCCGGAGACCCGCGCCGCGAAGCGTCCGGGCATCGACATCCTCGGCATCGCCGCGTCGGCCGCCGGGCTGGTGACCCTCACGTACGGTCTGATCGAGGCGGGCCAGAACGGCTGGGGGGACATCGGCGCTCTGACCCTGATGATCGTCGGAGTCGCGGTCCTGGTCGGTTTCCTTCTCTGGGAAGGCAGATTGAGCCGCCTGGCCGGAGGCCAGCCGCTGCTGGACATGAAGCTCTTCACCTCGGCCTCGTTCACCTGGGGCGTGATCCTGGCCGCGCTGCCGGTGCTGGCCATGATCTCCATCCTCTTCACCCTGCCTCAGTACTTCCAGGGCGTGGTCGGCACCGACGCGATGGGCTCCGGCCTGAGGTTGCTGCCGATGATCGCCGGGCTGATGCTCGGAGCGATTCCCGCCGCCCAGGTGGTCCGGGTGGTGGGCGCCAAGGTCGTGGTCGCGGCCGGCTTCTTCCTGCTCGCGGTCGGGCTGCTCGTCGGAGCGATGACCAGCCTGAGTTCGACAGGCCTCTTCACCGCGGCCTGGATGTTCGTCGCCGGGATGGGGGTGGGGATGTCGATGGCCACCGCCACCTCCGCGGCGCTCGTCGAGCTGTCACGGGAGCGCAGCGGTGTCGGTGGAGCGGTGCTGCAGGCGGTCAACAAGATCGGTGGTCCGATGGGCACCGCGATCCTCGGGAGCGTGCTGAGCGTCGGCTACCTCGCGGGGTTGCACCTGGCCGGGCTCCCGGCCGCGGCGGCGACCGCCGTCCGTCAGAGTATCTTCGGCGGCGTGGCGGTTGCGGACAGGCTCGGCTCGGCGTCGCTGCTCGCCTCGGTGCGGACGTCCTTTGTCGGCGGCATGGATACGGCGCTCCTCCTGGGAGCCGCCATCGCCGCAGGCGGAGCCGTGGTCACAATCGTCTTCCTCCCCCAGACCAACTCTGCGAAGGAGACCGCGGTGACCGTGAGTGGACACGGGGTTGCTCACGTGCCGACCTCGCAGGAGGCCGAGGACACCGTGGCGGCGTGAACGGCTGAGGCTCGGGCTGGGTCAGCTCCGACGGCCACAGGGGATCGGACCGTTCACCGGCGGCCCTGGAGGGCGGTGACGGCGTCCTCGACCGAGGCGAAGAGGTGGTCGGCGCCGAGCTGCCCGAGGAGCGCTCCGTGCTTGAGCTCCCGGTGGACCAGGCGTGACGCGCGGGCGATCCCCAGCGCCACCCCCGTCTCAGCCAGCTCACTGACCAGACCCCGCAGAGCCTGGAGTCCCGTGTAGTCGATGTCGGACATCGCGTTGGCGTCGAGGATGATGGTGCGGACCGGGTCCGGCGCGGCGTGGAGAAGCTCCCGGAGCCGCTCCCGGAAGTAGTCGGAGTTGCCATACCAGAGCGGCGCATAGACGAGGTACACGATCACCCCGGCGACCTGCTCGGTCGGCCTGCCGATGTCGCGCGGGATCCAATGATCGGTGCCGGGTTCGCGTCCGAGCACGGTGTCGCGCGGTCGGAGGGTGCGCCGGGTGCGGTCCGCGAGGGAGAGGATCATGGCCAGCAGCACGCCCTGCTCGATCCCCACCAGGGCCACCACCAGGACGGTCACCGAGGCCAGTGCAAACTCCAGGCGATCGAAGCGGAATATGCTTCGAAGCTCGTCGACCCGGAACAGCTTGGTGGCGATGAACACGAGGGTTGCCGCGAGGGTCGCCTCGGGGAGGTTGGCGAGCGGTGCGGTCAACCAGACGGCGACGATCACGACGACCAGCGCGGCCAGGATGTTGGTGAGCTGGGAGCGCGTACCCGATGCGGTCGCGATCGCCGTGTTGGGCGGGCTGGCGTCGACCGCGAATGTCCCGATCAACCCGGCGACGACACTGCCCGCCCCGACCGCGACCAGATCTCTGTTGAAATCGCCCGCGCGCGGAGCGCTCGCGGCGCCCGAACGGCGCACCGTGGCGGCCGTCTGCGCGATGCAGAGGAAGGCAACCGTCAGCACCGTGGCGACGAGTGACGAGAGCTGCGACCACGAGACGGTTGGCAGGCCCAGGTTCGGGAGACCACCGTGGATGGAACCGATGACCGCGACCCCGTGTCGCGACCTCAGGGAAAGGAGATCGGCCACCACGACGGACAGGACGAGGCCGAGCAGCGCTCCCGGCAACCGGCGGCTCAGCCGCTCTGCCGCGACCATGATCGCGAGCACCCCGAGCGCGATCCCCAGCGACCAGACATTGACCCGGCCCAGATGCTCGACGAGGTCGCGGACCTCGTCGATGGTGGTGGTCCCCGTGCCGCCAACTCCGAAGATGATCGGAAGCTGCCGTGCGATGATGCCGACGGCGATCCCCGCCAGGATCCCGGTGATGACCGGCGTCGAGAGGAGGTCCGAGATCCATCCCAGCCGGACGAGGCCGACGCCGATCAGGATGGCGCCGACCACCACGGCGGTGAAGGCCATGGCGGACGCGTAGCCGGAGCTCCCGACCGCGGCGACCGACCCCACGCCGAGGGCCAGCACCGGCGCGATGGTGGAGTCGGCGCCGACCGAGAGGTGGTGGTCGGTGCCGATCAGCGCGTACAGCAGCGACCCGGCGACGAAGGCATAGAGGCCGGCAACCACCGAGAGGTCCGCCAGCCGCGCCGTCGCCATCTGCGACGGCAGGACCACGGCGACCAGCGTGAGACCGGCGAGGGCGTCGGCCACCAGCCAGGGCCTGCGGTAGCCGCGGAGCGTGGGCGGGATCCACCAGCGTTTCACAGGTCCGCTCCAACCATCGGCCTAGCCGGCCGGCATCGCGGCCAGAAGCTCCACGAGGGCTCGCCCCAGATCCGGACGGATGACGTAGGCCACCCGTGGCTCCTCGCCACTGACCACCACCGCGCCCGCGGACGAGAGGCGCTCCAGCTGGTGGCGGACCTCGAAGGCCGGCTGGCGCGTCAGCGTGGCCAGCTCGGGGACGGTTCGCGGCTCCTCGAGGAGCTGGCTCACGATCCGGAGCCGCTCGGGGTCACCGAGGGTTCGGAGCAGGTCGGAGGTCGCGGTGAGCTCGTCCGCATTCCGGGACAGCAGGGAGCGGGCGGCCTGGAGGGCGGCCCGAGGCCGCAGCGGCAGGCGCTGGCCGGTCGCATAGCTGGTCTGGAGGAGGGCCTCTCCGACGGTGGCCCCGCTGCTGCGCCGGGCGATGACGACGTAGAAGCCGGCGACGACGAGGAGCGCGACCACCGGATCCACCCAGCCCGCCTGGAGCCCGAAACCGAGAAGCCGCCCCAGGGCGATCAGGCCGGTGGTGACGCTGGCGACCACGCCGATGTCGAGGACGGCCGCGATCACCACGCGCACCGGCCGGGGCACTCGCACCAGGCCGGCCCCTGATGAGGCCGGGGTCCTCCGGATCAGGAAGTAGCAGCCCACCCCCATCGCGACCAGGATGGCGCCCTGGATGGCCAGCTTCTGCACCGCAGTGAAGAAGTGCTCGATGGGAACGCCAACCAGCACACCGAGGGCGACGTACACCGCTATCCAGATCACGGTGGCGGGCGCCATCCCCAGAAGGAATGTGGTGCGGCGCACCCGAAGGGCGCCGGCGACCAGCGTCGTGTAGATGCGGAGCCCGGGGATGAGCCGGCACACCGCGATCCCGCCCCACCCGGCGGACCGGACCCGCCGGGAGACCCGCTCCAGACTGCGCTGCTGGTGGATCCTCCGGGCCAGTGCCTGGAGCCCGTGGTCGCCCACCGCGCGGGCCCACGTGTATCCCACCAGCGAGCCGGCGATGCAGGCCACCAGCGAGACCGGGATGAAGATGAAGGGGTCCAGACCGCCGGCCGCTATCAGGAGGCCGGCGGCCAGCAGGGTGAGCTCCCCGGGCGCAAAGGGCAGCGGGACACCCGCCTCCTCGGCGAAGAGAAACCCGCCGAGGAGGGCGATGGCGACGGCTCCGTGCAGGCCCGCGAGGAAGTTCAAGCCGGGGGCGACTCCGTCTGATCAGCCGGTGGTGAGCAGGATCACGGCAGCGTACACCGGCACCGCGCATGGCCCCGTGTGCGCCACGCCAGACGCGAATGAACCGTCTGCGCTGTCCGAGCGCGGCGATCAGGCTGCGGCGCCGCGGTCGGACCTCCGGCCTCTGCGGCCCCCCGCGGTCGGGGAGGCTGATCGCCCCCTTTCCCGGGGTCCGAGGGCGGAGGGGATCTGGCGCGTGCCAGGCACCGCCCTCTGCTGCGACAGGTCAGTCCGCGGGGCGGTCCTCGAGGGAGACCATCAGGGTGTCCTGGACCTCGAAGAGAGCCGTCATCCAGTCGGCGATGGGGATCGCGTGGTCCGGCGGCATCACCAGCGAATGGGTGTCGGCGCTCGTGATCACCGCGCACGCCCGCTCGCTGAGCTGGCCCGGCACCTCCGACTCCCCCGCCACGTTCAGCAACTCCAGCTCGTTGAGGAGCCCATCGATGAGCCGGATGCGGTGGCGGCGCGCGTACTGAAGGCGTCGCACCTGGTGGTCGCGCGCCCTGAGCCCGTCCACGGTCTGGCTGGTGTGGTTATACAGATCGCCGCTCCGTCACCGGGTTCCACGTACGACCCCAACACGAGAGGCGCCACGCCACCTCTGTGTACCCGTCCGCCGGGGAACCCAAACATCGGCAGGCGCCCGGCCGGCGTCGCACCGGGGACGGCAGAGGCTCACCCTCATCCTGGTCGGGCTCCCGTGCTGGTGGATCCGCCGCCGGGCCACCTGAGAGGCGCCTCGGGGCGGCGGCCCCGGGCCCGGGCTCAGACCCGCCATCCCACCCGCCTGCCATCTCACCGGCCGGCCATCTCCGAGGATGCTCCCCGGCCGAGCGGCCGCTGCCGGGATCTGGCCTGCGGCTGGTCTCGCCTAGCATGGCGCAGTGCCGTCGAGCGATCCACCGGCCGGCCCCACCATGCGCCCCCTCCGCGGGCCTGAGGAGCTCGACCTCTTCTGCTCTCTCGAGTACACGCTCAACCACGAGCTGGCCGAGGACCTGGCCTCCGGTCGCCGCCGCCCCGAGTGGATGTGGCTGGCACTCCGGCAGGGACGGCCGGTCGCCCGGGTGGCATGGTGGGGCCATCCCGACGACGCCGAACCCGCCGTCCTCGACATCCTCGACATCAGCGGCGACGACGATGCCACCGAGGTCGGCGCGGCGCTGCTCCGCACCGCCCTCGGAAGCGTCGTACCCGCGGGCACCGCGCCGCCCGACTACGTGCGCTTCATCCCACCCGACTGGCGCGACCATGCGAGCTCACGCCGGGTGGTCGAGAGCCGGATGAGAGTCGCCGGCAGGAATGGGGCCCGGCTGCTCGTCGAGCGCCTCCGTTTCGAGTGGCGCCCCGGCACGCCGATCGCCGCGCCCAGCCGCCGCCTGCGGTTTCGCCCCGTGGGCGAGGACGGCGAGCTGATCGACCTGATGACCAGCGTCCTGCACGGCACGCTCGACGCCCACAGCCGCCGGGAGCTCGCCGGGACGGCGTCTCCGCGCCGGGTGGCGTCGCAGCACTACGCCGACGAGCTGGCCCGCTACAGCAGCCCGCGACGCTGGTGGCGCATCGGAACGCTGCCCGAGGGTGAGCCGGTCGGTTTCGTCATCCCGGCAGCCAACGACTACGGGGCGATCATCGCCTACATCGGCGTCGCACCGCCTCACCGGGGGAACGGGTACGTGGACGACCTCCTCGCCGAGGGCACGCGCATCCTCGCGGACGAGGGCGTGCCCCGGATCCGCGCGAGCACCGACCTGGGGAACCTCCCGATGGCGAAATCCTTCCTCCGAGCCGGGTGGCGCAACTTCGAGCGCGCCATCACGATGACCTGGTCGTGACGAGCCCTGGGCGACCGGCGCGCGGCGGCGGGCGCCACGCTCGAGCGGTGAGCCGCCGCCGGCCCTGCCGCCCGGGGCTCAGGGCGAGGTCGAGGTGGACCGGGTGAGGCGGACGTGGATCACCGAGGGCGAGCTGATCCGCTCCACGCACTCGTAGGCGTCCGGCCCGACTTCGACATCCTCGAAGAGGCGCTCCCCGCCGCCGAGCAGCAGCGGCACCAGCACGAGGTGGAGGTCGTCGATGAGGCCAGCCCGCAGGAACTGGCGAAGCGTCGCCACCCCGCCGCCGACCGCGACGTCCGCGCCCCGCGCGGCCTCGCGCGCCAGGGCGAGCGCGGCCTCGATCCCCGCGTCGACGAAGTGGAAGGTGGTGCCCCCCTCCAGCTCGATCGGCGGGCGGTGATGGTGGGTCAGCACGAAGACGGGGTGATGAAACGGCGGGTCGCTTCCCCACCAGCCGGCCCATCGGCTGTCATCCCAGGGGCCTCGGACCGGTCCGAACATGTTCCTGCCCATGATGGTGGCGGCCACCCCCTGGTAGCGCCGGGCGAACTGCTGGTCGTCGATCCCCCCTCCCCGCCCGGCAGGCCTCGCATGCTCCGCCCGGAGCGGGTGAGGAAGATCCACTCGTGGAGGCGCTCGCCGCCACGACCGAGGGGATGGTCCGCATCCTGATCCGGTCCGGCACCGTAACCGTCGAGCGAGATCGAGAAGTTGCTGACCCGGACCCTCGCCATCCTGCCACCCCCATGGTCGTGCCGTGAACCGCCCGAGAGCCCATGCCGCTCGAGAGCTCCCAGGTTAGCTGGGGGATGGGCTGCGAATGCCCGCCTCCCCCCCTCCCCCACCCGGCCGACGGTCGATGGCCGACCCCGGGCGCGGCGCCCGTCACTCCTCTGACACGGACGGCTACAGCCAGCCGCGCTCGTCCGCAATCCGGAGGGCGTCGAGCCGGTTGCGAGCCGAGGTCTTGGAGATGGCCGTCGAGAGGTAGTTGCGGACTGTCCCCTCCGAGAGGTAGAGCTTGCCGGCGATCTCGGCGACGGTGGCGCCGGAGCGCGCCACGCTGAGGACGTCGCGCTCCCGCGGGGTGAGGGGAGACTCCCCGGCGGCGAGGGTGGCGGCGGCGAGGGCCGCGTCGACGACCCTCTCCCCGGCCATCACCCGGCGGATCGCGGAGGCCAGCGCCTCGGCGGGCGCGTCCTTCACGACGAACCCCATGGCGCCGGCCTCCATGGCCCGGCGGAGGAAGCCTGCGCGGCCGAAGGTGGTCAGCATCACGATCCTGCAGGCGGGCGCCCTGGCGTGGAGCAGGGCCGCCGCGGCCAGCCCGTCGAGGCCGGGCATCTCGATGTCCAGCAGCGCCACGTCGGGCCGGTGCTCCCGGGCGGCGTCGAGGACCTGGTCCCCCCGCCCCACCGACGCGACCACCTCGAAGTCGTCCTCCAGCTCCAGCAGGGCTCCCAGGGCGGTGCGGACCAGCTCCTGGTCGTCGGCCAGCAGCAGGCGGATGGTCACGCCCGCCCCCCACCAGCCGGGTCCAGAGAGACGTGGAGACGCCAGCCGCGCGGTGTCAGCGGCCCCGCCTCGACGCTCCCCCCGGCGGCGGCGACCCGCTCCCGGAGCCCGTCGAGTCCGTGCCCGTCGCCCGCCGGGCCTCCCACGCCGTCGTCACGGATCTCCACCGCCGACGCGGAGAGGATCACGGTGCAGCGGGTGGCGCGGGCGTGGCGGGCAACGTTGGTCAAGCCCTCGCGCACCGCCCAGGCGAGCAACTCCTGATGGGCCGCGTCGACCATGTCGGTCGCGGTGGGGAGGTCGGCGACCACACCGGAGGCGCGCAGCAGCTCCCGGCCGCGGGCCAGCTCCGCCGCCAGGGTGACGTTCCGATAGGTCGACACCGCGGCACGGACCTCGGCCAGGGCCTGGCGCGAGAGCTTCTCGACCTCGCCGATCTCCTGCCGCGAGCGGGCGGGGTCGCTGCCTGCCAGACGGTGTGCCAGTCCGGCCTTGACCGTGATCGCGGTCAGCGAATGACCGAGCAGGTCGTGGAGGTCGCGGGCGATCCGGTTCCGCTCCCCCTCGGTCGCGAGACGAGCGATCTCGGCCCGAGCCTCGCGCAGCGCCTGGTTGGCCCGGATCAGCTCACTGAACGCGTAGCTCACCAGCGCCGTGAAGATGATGTCGAGGGCCTGGACCCATCCCGGCCCGCTCCGCCACGGGTTCACCGACCAGGGCACGGCCAGAGCGGCCATCGCGAGCGCGCCGACCACCCATGGGGAGGCACGGCGGGTGCGGACCACCACCAGTGCAGCCAGGACGGCGGCGAGGAAGAAGCCATCGGCATGCGCGAACGGGAGCGCGGCCACCAAGAGCGCGCTCATGGCCGCGAAGGGCAGCCAGAATTGCAGGTCGGAGATTCCGGTGGCGGCGCGCTGCCCCTCTCCCCCGGACGGCAGCGTCGCCCTCGCGGCCATCACCCCCAGCGCGCAGAGCACCAAGCTGAAGGCTGCGATGATCACATACCCGGCCAGCGCAGTCGCTCCCCTCGAAACCTGGGAGACACCTCCCGCCGCGACCACCGAGTAGATGAGCAGCCCAGCGCCCAGCAGAGCTGCCCGCCAACCCTCGGACCACCGGTGGCCGCGCGGGACCACGTCGGGCCGCGCCCCGCCGTCGCCGGACCCCTGCCCGCTCGACATCCTACGAACGCTCCTTCTCACCCATCATGGGCTCAAACCCGCTGGGTGTCGCGCCGGTACGCCAGCGCCGCCGCGGCGATCATGACCAGCGTCCAGATCGCGACCACCACCCAGGCCTCGCCCGGCCAGCCGGCCCCGCCGATCGCCACCCTGCCCGCCTGAGCCAGCCAGTAGGAGGGAAGCAGCTTGACGATGGTGAGCCCGATGCCGCTGTTGAACAGCGGCCCGAACTCGCCGCCGAGAAGGGCCAGGAGCACGACCGGCCCGCCGATGGCGAGCGGTGCCACCTCGACCTTCATCAGGTACCCGATCAGGATGCCCATCATGGCGATGGGAGCCAGGCCCACCAGCAGCAGACCGGCCGTCTCCGCCCACCCTTCGGCGCTGAGACGGACACCCAGCGAGGCGCCCGCCGCTCCGACGACGATCAGGGTGGGGAGGGTGAGGAGGTATGCCGCCACCGCCTTGGACAGGAGCGCGGTGCGGGCGGGCAGCGGGGTGATGCGCAGCTGCCGGGTCCAGCCTCGAGCCCGCTCGGCGGCGGTGCGCCCACCCGGAGCCACCGCCGCATACATCGCCCCATAGGCTGCCATGGCGGTCATGAAGTACAGCGGGAAGGTGATGCCGTCCACGTGGTGCGTCATGTTGGCGGAGGTCACCGCATAGAACAGCACCAGCGGCAGGCCGATCGTCAGGCCGAGAAACAGGCGATTGCGGAAGGTGCGCAGCACCTCGTAGCGGAGGTGAGTGACGTTGATCATCTTCCGATCTCCACGGTGATGGCGGACTTGCGGTCGACGCCGGCACCCTGCTCGGCGGTCAGCTCCAGGAACGCCTCCTCCAGGCTGCTGCCACGCACCTCGATGTCACGCAGGCCGGTGAAGGCCGCGTGCAGAGAGGCCAGCGCGGCGTCGGCATCAGAGCAGAGGAGGGTGACCGAGTCCCCACGGCGCTCGGCCTTCATGACTCCGGGCAGGCCGCTGAGCCCGGTGACATCGACCTCGGGGAGCGTCGCCCGGATGGTGCGGGCACCCACACGCGCCTTGATCTCGGTGGCCGGACCGTCGGCGACGATGCGCCCACGGGCCATCAGCACCACGCGATCGGCGAAGGCATCCGCCTCCTCCAGGTAGTGAGTCGCGAACACCACCGTCTTGCCACGTGCGGTGAGACCGCGCATCGCCTCCCAGAAGTCGTGGCGGCCCTCGACGTCGATCCCCGCGGTCGGCTCGTCAAGGACCAGCAGATCGGGGTCGCCCACCAGGGCGGCGGCGAAACGGACCCGCTGAACCTGCCCGCCGGACAACCGCTCGGTGAAACGGCCGGCGAACCCGTCGCACCCCGTCTCGCGCAGCACATCGTCGACGTCGAGGGGGTGGGGGTAGTACGAGGCCATGAGCGTCACCAGCTCCCGCACCGTGAGACGGTCCAGGGGCAACCCTGTCTGGAGCATGCCGCCGACCCAGCCTGACTCCACCGCCGAGGCCGGCCCAACCCCGAAGACGGTCACGGTCCCCTGGTCGGGACGGGTCAGGCCGAGCACCATGTCGAGGGTGGTCGTCTTGCCGGCGCCGTTGGGTCCGAGGATGGCGACCGTCTCACCGCGTGCGATCGCGAGGTCGATGCCGCGCACCGCCTGCACCGCACCGTAGGACTTGGTGAGGGCGGTCGCCATGACTCCTGGTCGGTGTGCATCGAGATCGTTCATACGGACCATGGTCCCCCGACCGGGTCAGACGGGGTAGTGAGCTGCCACATATGCTGACCATGCAATTTGTCATTGATGGTGTTCGCAACCACGGTGGCCATCACGAATGCGGAGTCGCAGATCGGGGGCCGGGACCGCGATCCCGAGCGATCAGGTGATCAGTGAGCGCCGGTCACCGGCCTGGAGCCGGTGTGCCTCCGCGAACCACCACCGACCGGGCCATCTTGTCGTGCCACCCCTGCTTGCGCGGGTCAAACCCGGCCCAGATCAATCCGAGGCAGAGCGGGATGACAGACAGGCAGAAACCCACATACCTGATCACGCACCGTGCGATCGAGAGCAGGCCCCCGGTGGTGCTGTCGACGACCCTGAGGCTCAGGGCGCGCTGGCCGAGAGTGGCGCCGCGGCTCCACATCAGCGCGAAGTAGAGCAGCCCCAGGCCGAGATAGATCAGGGTTCCGCCGCCGGTCGCGTTGCATCCGTAGTTGGTGCCGGTGCTGTAGCCGTTGGGAGTCGTGATCGTGTAGGGGGTTGCGCCGCAGACCGCGCCACTGTTGCCGAAGAGCGCGAGGTTGATCGGGATCGCGACGATGCTCAGGACGACGGCGTCGATCAGATAGGCGACGAACCGGAGCCAGAACCCCGCGAACGGCGAGCGCGCCGGCAGCGCCCAGCCGCCGGGGGCCGGGTAGGGTGCGTAGCCGGGGACGACCGGGTACGCGGGGAGCGGCTGCGGCTGGGTCGGAAGCCACTGGCGACCGTCCCACCAGTAGCGTCCATCGGGGCTGTACGCCACCGGCGGGGGCGGGACGGGTGGTTGGTAGCTCATGGCCCGGCCGGAACCGTACATCCGCGGGGCAGCCCCCGGAGGCGCGGTCCGGGTGACGTTCCCGTCGCAGAGAACCCGGGGGGCCGGAAATCCCACCCGATCCGTGAGTGCTCGGGCGGACCTGGGGCCGCGTTCTCCCTACCCGTCCTCGACGAGCTCCTGGGCCACCTCCATCGCGGCGGCCCCGAACTCGTCGATGGTCGACCGGATGCCGAAGGTCGACAGCATGGCCACCACCGGGGTCAGGTTCCCGAGATAGACGGCCGCGAGGGCGAGCAGGGAGCGCACCTGCTGGCGCGGCTCGGCGTCCGGGTCGATCACGGCGGCGAACAGCCCCATCAGGCGACGCTGCATCTGCAGACCCTCGGCCCGGTGATCGCGGAGGGTGGTCTGGTTCGCCTGGGCGAACTGGATCCAGCGACTGAACGGCCCTCCGATGGCCACGGCCATCCGGCGGAGCAGCTCCTGACGGGTCGCGGCCGTCCGTGGCTGAGCCTGGCTCCAGGCGACCAGCTCGTCGACCGGGGCGAGCAGGTCCTCCATGATCCCGGCCAGGAGGGCGTCCTTCGACGGGAAGTGGTAGTAGAGGGAGGCCTGCCTGATGCCGAGCCGGTCGGCGATCTCCCGCAGCGAGGTCTTCTCATAGCCCTGCTCGGTGAAGAGCTCGAGGGCCACCTCGAGGGCTCGGCGGCGCGTGTCCGTGCGGCGGGGACTCATCAGCGCCGATCGCACCTCGTTCCGATCACGTAACCTACTTGACGACAGGTTATCTGCGGTCTAACCTTCTGGTTAGCCTACCGTTCGACAGGTAGAGCATAGCAGTAGGAGCCGGCCGATGACGCAGCCTGAACCCGACCAGGGCCTGGACCCCCGCGTACGCCGGCTCATGTGGATCCTGGTGCTGGGCGGGATAGCGCCCATCCTCGACAGCACCATCGTCAACGTGGCCCTGGCCACCGTGGGGCGCGATCTCCACGCGACGGTGGCGGTCACCCAATGGACCATGACCGGCTACCTGCTGGCCATGGCGATGGCCATGCCGGTCACCGGCTGGGCGACCCAGCGCCTCGGCGCAAAGCGCCTCTGGATCATCTCCCTGGCGCTCTTCCTGGCGGGGTCTGCCCTCTCCGGGGCAGCCTGGAGCATGACCAGCCTGATCGTCTTCCGGGTGGTCCAGGGTGCCGCCGCCGGGATCATGATGCCGCTCCTCATCACCATCCTGGTGCAGGCCGCCGGCCCCCGGAAGCTCGGGCGGATGATGGCGATCGTCAGCCTTCCCGTGGTGGTGGTGCCGGCCCTCGGGCCGGTGGTCGGCGGGCTCATCGTCACCGACCTCAGCTGGCGCTGGATCTTCTATGTCAACGTCCCCATCTGCATCGCCGCGATCGTCCTGGCATGGCGCGCGATGCAGACCATCGTTCCGACCGGGGAGCGCCACCGGTTCGACATCGTGGGCTTGCTCACCCTCTCCCCCGGGCTGGCACTGGTCTTCTACGGGCTGGCTCAGGTGTCGGGACCCACCGGTTTCGCGAGCGCGGCCGTGGCCGTCCCGATCGTGCTCGGAGCGGTGCTGCTGGCGGCATTCGGTGTCCATGCGTCGCGGAAGCACGACGGGCCGCTGGTCAACGTCCGCGTGCTGCGCATCCCCTCCTTCGCGGCCGCGGCCGGGGTCTTCCTGCTGGCGGGCCTGTCGCTCTACGGCCCGCTCCTCCTGCTCGGCCTCTACTACCAGGGCGTCCAGGGCAAGAGCGCGTTGATCACGGGCCTCCTGCTCGCCCCCCAGGGGATCGGCTCGCTGCTCCCCCGCACCCTCGCCGGGAAGCTCACCGACCGGGTGGGCCCCCGCCTCGTGGTCATCCCCGGCCTCGCGCTGACGGTGCTCGGCACAGTGGCCTTCGCCCTGGCCGGCCCCGCACCCTCGGATTGGCTGCTGTCGGCCTCGCTCGTCGTACGGGGGGCGGGCCTCGGCGCCGTCACCATCGCGGTGATGGCCGGTGCCTTCCAGGGCGTCCCGCACCAGGAGGTCCCGGATGCCAGCACCATGATGAGGATCGTCCAGCAGGTCGGCGGCTCCTTCGGCGCCGCGGTTCTGGCGGTCATCCTCGCCACCCAACTGGCGAGCCACGCCGTCCTGACCGCGGCGTCCCGGGTCGCCGCCTTCGACAACTCCTTCTGGTGGGCGATCGGGTTCACGGTCCTGGCGGTGGTACCTGCTCTCCTGCTTCCCGCCCGCCGTCAGGTCCAGAAGACGGCCCGCGTCGGGGTGGCGGCGGCCGCGGGACCGCCGAGCCCGCAAGCCGCAGCGGAACCAGGAGCCGGCCGGTGATGGGCCGGGGATGCCGCCTCGCGGGTCGCAGGCCCGTGACATCCGCAAGCCCTGAAAGCAGACTGGGAGCATGGGCCGGGAGTGGTGGCGGTCCCCGTGGACCATCCTGGGAGTGGTGGTGGCCGTGCCCGTCCTCGCGTTCACGATCCCCGCACTCATGGCTCCCCGTCGACCCGCCGGGGTGACGAGGCCAACCCCGCCACCCGCCACCCCCGGCGCGGTCGCCGAGGCCTGCGGCCCTGGCTCGATCGCGGCGGACTCCGCCGCGCCACCCCCCTCCCCGACACTGCAGGCACCGCTCCCCACGCCCCGGGTGGGGGAGCGCATCTTCTATGACAGCCAGCAGAACGACGTGCTCGTCCTGGGCGGCTCCGACTTCACCACCGGCCGGCCGCTGAGCGATGCCTGGACCCTTGATGGCGCGGGCTGGCAGTCGGAGGCCAGCCCCGACATGGCGCCGGGACCGGTCGTCCAGGACCCCTCGTCCGGACGTCTGACGGCGCTGGACGGCTCGCGCTCGAGCGGTGACGGGTTGCAGACCTGGAGCTGGAACGGAGCCGCGTGGACCGCGGCGGCCGACCTTCCCCTCGCGGGCGGATGGGAGGTCCTCGGCCTGGAGCCGCTGAGGACCCAGCTGGTCCTGGTGGCCGGGAACGCCGCGCGAACCGCGACCGAGACGTGGACCTGGGCGGCGGGGGGGAGCTGGACGCTACGCCACCCTGTCAACGAGCTGCCGGCGGGGGCCTCCGCTCCGCTGCTGGCGGCAGACCCCACCCATGACCGGATCGTGGCTCTGCTCGACCCGCACACGCCGAGCGGAGAGACCACCCAGGCGTGGGCCTGGGGCGGCTCGAGCTGGACGTTCGTCACCTCGACCACGAGGTTCGGCCTGGATCCCTACTCGGAGAGCCTCGCCCCCGATCCCCAGACAGGTGCGGTGGTCCTCTTCCTGCACCCCGGTGGCTCGGCGGCCTGCACCTGGGCTCTCAGCGGATCGACCTGGGAGGAGCTCTCCGCCGACTCCCCTGACGTCGACACCTCTCCGGACGGCACCACCCTGCTCGCGGACACGGGCATCGGGCGCGTGATCCTGGTCGGGGGGGACTGGCCGGATGGGAATCCGCTCGACGTCCTCTGGGTGCTGAATGGTTCGAGATGGACCGCAGAGCCGGCCTCGGTGCTGGGCACGGGCCCGCCCGCCTAGGCCACCGTCAGTGCAGAGCCGATGGCCCCCTCGGGGCGACCGCAGATGCGAGGTGGTGAAAGGATGAGAGCAGTCGTCTTCGACCGGTACGGCCCCCCGGAGGTGCTGCGACTCGACGAGGTCGAGCCGCCCCTCCTCCGGGTCGACGAGGTGCGCATCCGGATCCACGCCACCACCATGAGCCGGACGGATTGCGCGATTCGTGCGGGAACGCCGTTCGTCTCTCGCGTCGCCACCGGGGTCCTCCGGCCGAAACGGAGGATCCTCGGCAGTGACCTCGCAGGGGTGGTCGAGGCGGCCGGGCCCAGCGTCCGCGGATTCGGACCCGGCGACCCCGTCTTCGGCATTAATCCCTGGAAGTTCGGTGCGCACGCGGAGCTCATCTGCATGCGCGCCGCCGCCCCGCTGGCCCATCTGCCCGACGGCGCGACCTTCGAGGAGGCGGCCCCCGTCTGTGACGGGGCGATCCTGGCACTGAATGCCCTGCGGCCGGCACGCCTCGGCAAGGGGCGGAGAATCCTCGTCTACGGCGCCTCCGGATCGATCGGAACCGCCGCGGTGCAGCTGGCCCGGCACGCGGGTGCCGGGGTCACCGGCGTGTGCCACCCGGCCAACGCCGAGCTGGTGAGGGCACTCGGGGCCGACCAGGTCATCGACCACACGCGGGAGGACTTCACGAAGAGCGGCCAGACCTATGACGCCATCCTCGACGCCGTGGGCAACCTTCCCTTCCGCCGCTGTCGCGACGCCCTGAAACCGGGCGGTGTCTTCCTGGCCACCGACGGGCTGCAGAACCTGGGCCTGAGCGTGTGGACCGCGTGGGTCGGAGCGAGGAGAGTGCGGTTCCCGATACCTCCTCGATTCACGAAGAAGGACGTGATCCTCCTCAAGGGGCTCGTCGAAGCCGGCGAGTATCGAGCCGTGGTCGACCGCCGCTACGAGCTGGAGCAGGTGGTGGAGGCGGCCAGCTACGTCGAAACCAAGCAGAAGACCGGGAACGTGCTGCTGACCGTCGCCACGTAGGGTCCCCCGGGGAACGTGCTGCCGACGATCGCCGGGTGGGTCCCCCGATACGCGCTGCTGACGGTCGCCGGGTGGGTCCAACGAGCGCCAGGGCGGGCCGGCCGGGCGTCATGCCCGTTCACCCCGGGAGGCCCAGCGCCGGGGCGCGCGCTGCGGGCCGCCCCCATCCGAGGCGCCCCGCCCTCCCACCGATCCGCCGATGTGAGAGCGCCCGGCACCCGTCCGCGCTGCGAGAGGACAGCCCACATCCGTAGTCTCGGGCGGTGGCGACCCGCCTCCTGAGCAATCTCGCGCCCTACCGGCGAGCGCTGGAGTCCCCGGCCGTGCGCCGCCTCATGGTGGGTTACGGCGCCAGCGCACTCGGCAACGGTGCCGGCTCCGTCGCCGTCGCCTGGCTGGCGACCGAGCTGGCCCCGCTCAACCAGCGTCCCTACGCGGTGGGCTTCTCCCTCGCCGCCTACCTGCTCCCCGGCGCGCTGTTCGGGCTGGTGGCGGGACGCTGGGTCCATCGGTTCGACCCGCGCATCCTCGTCGCGCTCGATGGCGGGCTGCGGCTGCTGGGGCTCAGCGCGATCGGCAGCCTCCAGCTCCTGGGCAGGCTCGATCTCGCCGGATACATCGCCCTGCTGGCGGTCGCGTCACTCTTCCTCACCTTCGGCAGCGGGGGCGTCATCTCCCTGATCGGCTCCCGTGTCAACGCCGAGAGCCGGTTCGCCGCCAACTCCCTGGTGCAGGCCGTTGGTCAGGTGTCACTGACCGTCATCGGCCCTGGGATCGGCGGCGTCCTGGTCGCCCTTCTCGGCGCCCCCATCGTCGTCTTCCTGGCCGCCGCCAGCTACGCGGTCCTGCTCCTGGCGGTGTCGGTGGTCCCGGGTGCTGCCGGGGTCGGGCCCGGCGCCGGTGAGGCGCCACCGGCGGCGCGCGGCCTGGGTCTGCGCGGTCTGCTGGCTCGACCGACGGTGGCCTGGCTGCTCGGTCTCACCTTCGTCTTCTACGGCTTCTATGGACCGGTCGAGACCGCGATCCCCATCCTGGTGCGCCACGATCTGCGCTCGGGCCCGGGGCTGCTGGGCGCCATCTGGGCGGCCTTCGGCGTCGGGGCGCTGATCGGGGGGCTGGCCGCGGGGACCCGGACGATCACCAACCTGCGACGTTTCGCCGTCGCGGTCGTGGCCGGATGGGGGCTGGCCCTCCTCCTGCTGGCGGCCACCGACCAGCTGGTCGTCATCCTCATCGCGATCGCCGCCGGCGGCATCATCTACGCACCGTATCCCGCGGCCTCCACCACCCTGCTGCAGAAGGAGTTCTCGGGCCCGGAGCTCACCTCGAGCGCGGTGGCCTGGAGCGGCGTCGCCAACGGAGTGGTGCCCATCGGGATGCTGATCGGCGGGCCGGCCGTGAGCCTGTGGGGTGCTCGGGGCACGATGGCGGCCTCGGCGATCGCCACCATCGCTCTCGCCATCCTGGTGACGGCCCTGATCCCGGCGGGGCGGGGCCGGCGGCGGAGCAAGGTGATCTCTGTCTGATCCCACGGCGACGCCGGTGACAGCGGCCGGCTCGTGACCGCCGCCGTCGGCAGCGCCCGACCGCGATCACCACCACCGGGTTCAGGGTCGCGGGCGCTCGAAGGTGAGGATCACGCAATCTCCCGACCTGGTCGTGGTGAGGGGGCGCAGCGTGGCCGGTCTCGCCGACTCTCCGAAGAGCCGCTTGCCGGCACCCAGCACGATCGGAAAGAGCATCAGCCGGAGCTCATCGACCAGGTCGTGATCCAGAAGCGCCCGCACCACCTCGCCGCTGCCATTCACCAGGATGTCGCCGTCGATCTCCTTCCTGAGCCCGTCCACCGCCTCGGCGAGGTCGCCGCGGAGCACGGTGGAGTTGTTCCAGGCCGGGTCGACGAGGGCTGTCGAGACCACGTACTTGGGCAGGCTGTTCATCCGGTCGGCGAACCCGGCCTGGTCGCGGGGCATGGTGGGCCAGGCCTTGGCAAAGCCCTCGTAGGTGACCCGGCCCAGCAGCAGCGCCCCGGCCGCCATCACCTCGTCGAGCTTGAAGCGGTCCCCCTCCGGGCCCCGCTCGAAACGGAACGCCCAGCCGCCTGCATCGATCTCCCCGACCCCGCCGGGGTCCTGGTAGACCCCGTCCAGGGTGATGAACTCGGACACCACAACCCTGCCCATCGCTCCCCGCTCCCTCGATGCCGCCGCCGCCGAGTGGGGCCGCCCACTGTCGCATCGTATCGTCGCGGGGGACCAGAGACGGCATCGGCGCCGCTGCGATAATCCCGCCGATGGCGAGGATGCGCCTGCGCAGCGGGGCGAGCCCGCTCGGTCCGCGGATCACCCCCGAGTTCCTGGACCGGCTGGCGGCCCGGGTGGCGGCGAGCGGCCGGGCCGAGCCGATCCCCATCGAGATGCCGGCCACCGGCACCGTGCTGGGCGAGGTGCCGCACAGCACGCCCGACGATCTGGCGGCCGCGGCCGAGGCCGGCCGCAGTGCACAGCGCCAGTGGGCCCGCGTGCCCGTGACCGACCGGGCGGAGGTGCTGTCCCGCCTCGCCACGCTGGTGCTCGACCGCCAGGCCGAGCTGCTGGACGTCATCCAGCTGGAGAACGGCAAGGCGCGCCGGGACGCCTTCGAGGAGGTCGTCGATGTGGCGCAGGTCTGCCGGTACTACGCGCGGACCGCCCCGTCGCTTCTCCGGCCGCACCGGCGGGCGGGCGCCCTCCCGATGCTCACCCAGACCTCGGAGCACCACCGCCCCAAGGGTCTGGTCGGGGTGATCTCGCCGTGGAACTACCCACTCACCCTGGGCATCACCGATGCCCTGCCCGCCCTCGTCGCCGGCAACGCCGTCCTCGCCAAGCCGGACACCAAGACGCCCTACTCGGCGCTCTTCGCGGCGGAGCTGCTCGAAGAGGCGGGACTGCCGCCCGGCCTGCTCCAGGTCGTCGTCGGCCCGGGCCGGGAGCTCGGCTCGAGTGTGATCGCGCTCAGCGACTTCGTGATGTTCACCGGCAGCACCCGGGTCGGTCGGGGTGTCGCCACCCAGGCGGCCGAGCGGCTGATCAGCTACTCGATGGAGCTCGGCGGGAAGAACGCCATCCTCATCCTGGCCGATGCGGATGTCGGCAGGGCGGCGTCGGGAGCGGTCCGTGCCGCGTTCTCGAACACCGGCCAGCTGTGCATCTCCATGGAGCGGATGTACGTGGCAGCCGAGGTCTGGGAGAGGTTCACCAGACGCTTCGTCGCGGCGACCAGGGCGCTCCGAATCGGGCATGCGCTCGACTACGGGGCCGACCTGGGGTGCCTCGCCTCCGCTGGCCAGCTGGCCAGCGTGACCGGCCACGTGGACGACGCCATCGCCAGGGGCGCCACGCTCCTCGCCGGTGGCCGGGCGCGGCCTGACCTCGGCCCCTACTTCTACGAGCCGACCATCCTCACCGACACGACGCCGGAGATGGCGCTGTACGCCGAGGAGACCTTCGGACCCGTGATCTCTCTCTACCGCGTGAGCGGCCCGGACGAGGCGATCGAGCGGGCCAACGACAGCAACTACGGGCTCAGCTTCTCGGTCTGGACCCGCGATCTCGCCAGGGGTCGCGAGATCGCCGGCCGGCTGGAGGCGGGGAGCGTGAATGTGAACGAGGCGTACGCAGCCAGCTGGGCTTCCGTCGACGCGCCGATGGGTGGGTGGAAGGACTCCGGCGTGGGCAGCCGCCACGGCGAGAACGGTCTCCTCAAGTACACCGACGCCCAGACCGTGGCGGTGCAGCGCGGGCTTCCTCTGGCGGCGCCTCACCTGGTCTCCCAGGGGACGTACGCGAGGGCGATGACCCTCGCGATGCGCGCCCTGCTGCGGGCGCCGGGACGGAGATGACCGAGGGCTCACCCGGCGCGCGCGGCGGTGGGCCACGGCCGTGGCCCGCGACGGGCGTCGCGGCGGCCGGAGCCGTCAGCGGCTCTCGGTGGCGAGCCGGAGGCCGAGCCCGATCAGCACGAGGCCGGTGATCCTCTCCAGCACCCGCTGGACGCGTGAGCGGCTCAGCCAGCCGACGCCACGACCCACCAGCCACACCACCGTCCCCAGCCAGACGGCCGTCTCCACGGTGAACCAGGCCCCGAGCAGGAACGAGAACTCACGGACCGGGACCCCGGCGGGGATGAAGGCGGGGAGGAAGACCACGAAGAACGCCCCCACCTTCGGATTGCAGAGGTTGGAGATCACGCCGTTGGCGAACCCGCGGCGCCACCCCACCACCGCCACGGGGTCGCGGGGCTCGCTCGCACCTCCATCCCGGGCCCGGCGGCGGGGCCAGAGGCTGGTGGCGCCCAGCCAGATCAGGTAGGCGGCGCCCGCGAAGCGCAGCAGGTCGTACCCGACCCGGCTGGCCGCGAGCAGCGAGGCGAGGCCGAAGGCCGCGGCCAGAGCCCAGCAGAGCAGCCCGGTGATGGTGCCCGCGGCGGTGCACCACCCGACCCGCCGCCCCCCGCGCAGAGAGTTGCGCATCACCAGCATGCTGTCCGGCCCGGGAGCCAGGATCAGGAGGGTCGCGGCCAGCGCGAATCCCAGGAGTGCCGCCGTCATCCGCCAACCTTCGCGGGAGCGGGGATCGCCAGCCTCGGCCGGTCAGCGCGCTCTCGTGGGTCGCCGCCCCCGCGCCGCCGGGGGCGCGGTGACGGGCATCAGGGTCCCGGCCACGATGCGCCGGCGCCGCCCCGGCGCGGCCGCGTTCCCCATGCGGGGTTCGAGCACCGTGGCCAGCTCACGGAGGAGCTCGGCGAGCTCCGCGTCCGAGAGCCAGAGCGCGGCCATGCGATAGCCGGCGCCGTCGCGGGCGAGGTCGGGCTCCCCCAGCTCGAGATAGCGGTCGAAGTCGGCGAGCAAGCCCGCGACGAAGGCCATGAATGCCCGGCGGTGCTCCTCGGCGCTCATGGCGGCGTCCCCCTCGGCCGCGGCCACCTGGAGGACGTAGCTGCGCTCCACGGCGCCGCGCACCCGGTGCTCGGAGGCCACGCTAAGGACTCCGGCGCTCACCAGCAGGCCGACGTGGCGGTACAGGCTCCCGGGCGGCACATCGGGCAGCTCGGTGGCGAGCTGGCCGGTGGTGAGCGCGCGGTCGCCCAGGAATGCCTGGATGATCCGGAGCCGGATCGGATGGAGAAGCAGATTGGCCTTGACCACCGCCGCATCCTAGCAACTTTTATCAGATCTGGTATCGTTACCAATCATGGTAATGATCGCCGGGGCCGGCTGAGACGGAGGAACTGAGGGATGGCCGCTCCTGAGCCGTTCGGTGAGAGCTCGGAGGTGAGCTGGGCCCTGGGAACGACCGCGGTCCACGGCACCGTGGTGCGGCCGCCCGGTGCCGGTCCGTTTCCCGGCGTCGTGCTGGTGGCGGGCAGCGGCCCGACCGACCGGGATTGGGACTCGCCCCTCCTCCCGGGGTCCAACGGCAGCGGCCGCCTGCTGGCCGAGCTGCTGGGACGGGCCGGCTTCGCATCGCTGCGCTACGACAAGCGGGCCTCGGGGCCACACGTCCGCGAGACCATCCCTCAGCTGATCGGGAAGATCACGATGCAGAGCCACGTCGACGAGCTGACCGGCGCGGTTCGCACCCTGGCGGCTGAGGACTGGGTTCGGGACGACCGGCTCTTCGCGCTGGGCAACAGCGAGGGCACCCTCCACGCCCTCAACTACCAGCTGGGCAGCCCGGGCCTCCCGCTGGCCGGCCTCATCCTCGCCGGTCCGCCCGGCCGCGCGGTGGGCGTCGTCACGCGCTCCCAGCTGGCCGCCCAGGCGGCGGGGATCCCGAACGGCGAGGCGCTGCTGGCCCTCTACGACGCGGCCGTCGCCCGGTTCCTCGCCGGGGAACCGGCGCTGCCCGATCCCGCTCTCCCCGAGGGGGTCAGGCTGCTGGTGCAGGCCCTCGAGACCCCCGCCAATCTCCCGTTCTCCCGCGAGCTCTGGACCGCCGACGCCGCCAGCCTGCTGGCCCAGGTGTCGGTGCCCGTCCTCGTCGTCATCGGCAAGAAGGACCTCCAGGTCGACTGGCGGGCGGACGGCGACCCGCTGCAGCGAGCGGCCGCCGGTCGAGCGGCGATCACGTTCCTCTTCCCCGAGGACGCCAACCACGTCCTCAAGCATGAGCCGAGGCCGCGCCGCGAGCTGGCGCAGGCCGAGGCCATGGCCGGGTACAACGCGCCGGACGCCTTCCTGGACCCGGGCGCCTGCGCCGGCATCACGTCCTGGCTCTCCGCCCGGATGTAGGCAGGGAGGAAGGCGCACCCTCGCATCGGCCTGGCCGTCCACGCCTCGCCCGACGGATCCCCCAGCGGCAGGTCCCCGGGGTTGACAATTACCGACTAGCTATATAACCTGACGGTTATGACTATCGATGATCCTCTGAGCCGCGCCTTCGCCGCCCTGGCCGACCCCACCCGCCGGGCCATCCTGGAGCGTCTCCGGGCCGGCGAGGCCGGGGTCGTCGAGCTGGCCAACGCCTCCACGCTCACGCAGCCGGCCATCACCAAGCACCTCAAGGTGCTGGAGCGCGCCGGGCTCATCGACCGGGGCCGCGACGGTCAGCGCCGCCCGGCGAGTCTTCAGCCCGAGGGCCTGATCCCCGTGGACGACTGGCTCCGGCGCGCTCATCTCGAATGGTCAGACCGCCTCGACCGTCTCGAGGCCCATCTCGCCGCCCAACCGGAAGCCACCAACCCCAGGGAGAACCCACATGCCTGAGACCCACACCGCCGTCGATCTCCGCTCCGTGACCCCCACCAGGCAGCTGCTCCTCGAGCGCACCATCAAGGCCTCGCCGGAGCGTGTCTTCGACGCCTTCACCGACCCCGAGCAGCTCAAGAGGTGGTGGTGGCCCAAGGGCTTCAGCTGCCCCGCCGCGGAGGTCGACCTGCGCGTCGGCGGGACCTACCGGCTGGCCATGGAGTGGCCGGGATCGATCCCCACCGAGGAGCAGTTCTCCCACCACATGGGTGGCGAGTACTACGAGATCGACCGTCCGAAGCGGCTCGTGATGAGCGGCCGAGCCTTCAACAACGAGCAGGGCGAGCTCTTCGCCACGCTCATCGAGGCGACCTTCGAGGCCCGCGCGGGCGGCACCGCGCTCACCATCCGCCAGTCCTACTTCGAGCCGATGCCTCCCGCCGAGGCGCTGGGCGGAGCCGAGCAGGGCTGGTCCGAGCAGCTCGAGAAGCTCGAGCAGCTGCTCGCGGGCTGAACCAGAGCCGGCAGGACGACCCGCACCCTCGAACCCGCCGAGGCTGGAAGAATGCATCCGATGGCAGAGCGGTCGGGTGAGTTTCAGAGCCTCGACGGACGGCGGGTCGCCTTCAGTCGCTACGGACCGGATGGCGGGCGCCCGGTGCTGTTCCACTACGGCAGCCCCGGAACCCGCCATCTCGGCCCGCGGATGGTCGATGCGGTGGAGCGCCACGGCGTTCAGCTCCTGGTCCTGGAGCGCCCCGGATACGGAGCCTCCACCCGCCGGCCGGGCCGGAGCATCGCGGACGTGGTCGCGGACGCGGCCGCGCTGGTCGAGATGCAGGGCTGGGAGCGCTTCTCGGTATGGGGTGGGTCGGGCGGCGGGCCGCATGCGCTCGCCTGCGCCAGCCTGCTGGCCGCGCGGGTCGAGCGCTGCGCATCGGTGGTCGGGCCCGCCCCTCAGGACGCCGATGGCCTGAACTGGTTCGACGGCATGTCGCCGGGCAACGTCGAGGAGTTCACCCTGGCGCGCCAGGGGGAGGCCGCCTACAGGCCGCTCGTCGAGCGCCTCGCCCGGGAAGCGGTGGATGCGGCCCGGGCGGGAGAGGTGTCGATCCCCACCGACTACGCGCTGCCGGAGGCCGACGTGGCCGCACTGCGGTTGCGCATCGCCGACCCCGGACACCTCGAGAGGACCGTCGCCGCCCACACCGACGGCGTGGACGGCTGGATCGACGACTGCATCGCGATGACCCGACCGTGGGGCTTCGATCCGGGCGGCATCGCGGTGCCGGTGAGCATCTGGTACGGGCCCGACGACGTGCTCTGCCCGCGCGGCCACGCGGAATGGCTGCTCTCACGGATCCCCGGTTCCGAGCGTCATGAGCTGCCCCACGGCCACATCCTCGAGGCCGGCGAGCTGGACGCCATCTACAGCTGGCTGGCCGTCGACGGGTAACGGGAGTCGAGCGCGGGACCTCCGGCCGGCTCGCCGGAGTGCTCAGCCCACTCTGAGCCGGCGCCTCAGCGGGCGGTCCACCCACCATCGACGAGGATCGTCTCGCCGGTGATCAGCGATGCGGCCGGCGAGGCGAGGAAGACCACCACACCGGCCACGTCCATCGGTTCGCCGATGCGGTGCAGGGCGGCGATGCGCTCGGTCACGTCGCGCTCGAAGGCGGGGTCGCTCAGTGCCGCGGCGGTGCCCGGGGTGCGGATGAAGGTGGGGGCCACCCCGTTGACGGTGATTCCATGTTGGCCCCACTCGACGGCCAGGCACTTGGTCAGATGGGCGACGGCGGCCTTGGTCATGCAGTACACCGACTCGGTGGGCAGCGCCACGAACCCGGCCTGGCTGCTGAGGTTGACGATCCGCCCCACCCCCTGCGGGATCATGATGCGAGCGGCAGCCTGGCTGGCGAAGAACGTCCCCTTGAGGTTGACGTCGACGGTCAGGTCGAAGTCCTCGACGGTCACGTCCACGGCGAGGTTCGACGGGCCGAGGCCCGCGTTGTTGACCAGGATGTCGAGACGCCCCATCTCGGAGGCCACCTCCCCCACCGCCGCGCGAACCTGGTCGAGATCGAGCACGTCCATCGCCAGCGGGAGGCATCGCCGCCCCTGCGCCTCGACGGCCGCTACCACGTCCGCCGCCGTCTCCAGCGACCGCAGCCCCACGGCCACGTCGGCGCCGGCATGAGCGAGGGCCACGGCGATGGCTCGGCCCAATCCCCGGCCCGCCCCGGTGACCAGCGCGACCTGCCCCTCGAGACCAAACGACGGGAGCGCCTCCACGGCCCGCGAGCTTACCAACCGCCTGGGTGGCGCCGCCCCGCCTCGGCGGTGTCCTCTGCAGGGGTGAGCTCGACGCTGTCGTCGGCGCACATCAGGAGCAGGTACCTCATCGGACGTTCCCCTCGGTGGGGGTGGAAGGGTCCATCTCCGCGATCCGCCGGAGGAGGTAGCGGCGCTCGACGTCCGTGGGGGCCAGCGCGAGCGCGGCCCTGTAGCCGGCCGAGGCCTCTGCGCGGCGACCCAGGCGCCGCATCAGATCGGCCCTGGTGGCCGGGAGCAGGTAGTAGCCGTCGAGGGCCCCCGAGCTCTCCAGCTGGTCCACCCGGGCCAGGCCGACCTCAAGTCCATCGGCCATGCCCAGCGCGACCGCGCGGTTGAGCTCGATCACCGGTGAGGGCGTGATCTCGGCGAGGCGCCCATAGAGGTCGGCGACGGTCACCCAGTCGGTCAACGAGGCCTGCCCGGCCACCGCATGACAGGCGGCGATCGCCGCCTGCAGCTGGTAGGGCCCCGCCGGCCGCCCGACCGGGGCGGAGTCGAGGACCCGGCGCCCCTCCGCGATCTCGTCCGCGTCCCAGAGGGAGCGATCCTGCTCCTCCAGGGTGACCAGCTCACCGCGCCGGTCCACACGGGCGTGGCGGCGCGCGTCCGTGAACAGCATCAGCGCCAGGAGCCCGCTCACCTCCGGCTCCTCCGGTATCAGCTCGGCGAGGACCCGGGTCAGGCGGATCGCCTCGGTGCTGAGTCCCACCCGAATCAGGTCGCTGCCGGAGCTCGCCGAGTACCCCTCGTTGAAGAGGAGGTAGAGCACCGCCAGCACCCCACCGAGGCGGGGCGGGAGCAGGTCGGGTGGAGGGATCCGGAAAGGGATGCCGGCGTCGCGGATCTTCTGCTTGGCGCGGACCAGGCGCTTTGCCATCGTCGCCTCGGGGACCAGGAAGGCGCTGGCGATCTCGGCGGTGGTCAGCCCCGCGAGCGATCGCAGCGTGAGCGCCACCCGCGCCTCCATGGCGAGCGCCGGGTGGCAGCAGGTGAAGATGAGCCGCAGCCGCTCATCGGGGATCCTCGCGTCACCGGCCGGGTCACCGGTCTCCCCGGGCGGAGTGGCCAGGGCGGTCTGCTCCAGCTTGGTCGCCTCGACGGCGCGACGGCGCAGCCGGTCCACGGCGCGGTTGCGGGCCACGGTGGTCAGCCACGCCCCGGGGCGGGTGGGCACGCCGTCCCGGGACCAGCGTCGCAGCGCCTGTACGAAGGCGTCCTGAGCGCACTCCTCAGCGAGGTCCCAGTCTCCGGTGCTGGCGATGAGGCTCGCCACCACCCGGCCCCACTCCTGGTGGAACGCCTCGGAGACCGCGGCCTCGATGGTCGGGTCAGCGGTATCCGGCATCGGTCACCGGTCGGGTCATCCCCAGGCTCCTCGAGTGGTCGGCCCTGCGCGGACGGCCCGTCGGTCACCCCGATCGCCGCGGGCACGCCAGGTGAATTCATTCTCGATGTTGAGCTGTCGCCATGGCGACTCCATCTCAGAGATGGGCAAGGCGGCCGCGACCGGTCGATGGTCACGCTCGGACTGGGTCAGCGAGGCCGGACCTCGGTCAGGCTCTGGCCAGGGTGCGTCCGACAGGGGCCGGAGGAGGCAGGCGCCACGGGCCGGACGATCGCCGCATCCGGCCGCCGGTGGGCCAGCCGTCGGATCAGCCTCGCGGGCGCCGCAGGCGCCCGGCGGACCGAGGGCGTCCGAGAGGTGAGGGCCCCCGGGCGATCCTCCGTCACCCAGATCGCGGCGGTGGCCGGAGGGCTCCATCTCAGAGTCAGCAGGTAGGGGATGTACGGGCTCATCGTCGTTCTCCAGCACCTCTTCCCGTCCCCCCTCGAGATCAGCGTCTCGAGGGGGCCGTCACCAGAGCGACGAACGGGCAGGCGCCCCCTGGACAGTCGCACTCGCCGGAGCCGGATCACCGGAGCACGGGGAGCCGGATGTCCATATCCGGCCACCCTGTTCGTCGGGTCGGTGAGAGCCCCTCAGGGGCATGACACGGGCGAGAAGCCCGGAGGAGAGCCCGATGAACTCGTTCCAGCACCCGTGCCGATTCGCTCCGGCGGGGAATGCGGCTGCCAGCCGCGAGTACGATGCCCAGCTCGGCGCGTTGGTTGCGGACGTCGCCGCCATCGCCGCAGGCCTGGCGGCCGCCGGCCGGCGCGCGGCGTCCCTGCTGACCCGGCCTCGGACGTCCGCGGTCGGGGCCGCCCAGTAGTCGCGCCTGATGAGACCAGCCGGACCCGTGCCCGGGCGCTCCGGCGACGGTACGCTCTGATCGCCCCAATGAGAATGAGGAACCTGAGATGAGGTACATGCTGCTTCACTGCACCGCCGGCGACGAGGGTCTCGCCGCCGAGGACACCGCGGAGCAGGAGCGGACGATGAGGTTGTGGCTCGAGGACACCATCTCGCGCGGCGTCAGCCTCCACGGGGGGCGCCTGGAGCCGCCCGGCTCCGCCGCGACCGTGCGGGTCCGAGGTGGAGAGCTGCTGGTGACCGACGGCCCGTTCGCGGAGACCAAGGAGCAGATCGCCGGGTACGACGTCATCGAGTGCACCGACCTCGACGAGGCCATCGCTCTGGCTTCTCGCCTCCCCGTGCGGTTCGGAAGCATCGAGATCCGTGCCTTCGTGGACGGCGACGAGGCGCTGCCGCGGCGACCCCTGCAGGTCGCCGAATGGGCAGCGAAGATGAGCCGGGAAGGCGCCGATCCGCGCCCAGACCAGACCGTGCCCACCAACCCGACACCGGAGGCGGAGGCGACGCGGGGGAAGAACTACATGCTGCTGATCTGCGTCGGCGAGGCCGTGGAGCTCACCGCGGAGGAGGCCGCCGACTCAGACCGGCGGATGGGTGATTGGCTGGAGGACACGGTCGGTCGCGGCATCAACCTCCACGGCGGGCGGCTCCAGCCCGTGAGCACCGCCACCACGGTGCGGGCAGAGGCGGGGCGGGTGCTGGTGACCGACGGTCCGTTCGCGGAGACCAAGGAGCACATCGCCGGCTACGACGTCATCGAGTGCGCGGACCTGGACGAGGCCGTGGAGATCGCCTCTCGCCATCCGGTGGCTCGGTTCGGGAGCGTCGAGGTGCGGCCGTTCATCGACCGGGTGCAGGCCATGCCGCGGCGGCCGCTGCCGGTTGCGGGGTGGGCGACGGCGATGGCGACCAAGGCCCGGACCTCAGGGGCCTCGTGGCGCGCCCCCGCCACCGACGTGCCCTGAGCCGCGAATCGGCTCCCGCAGGTCAGGTCGGCAGACCGCTCCACAACGCGTCGACGCCCGGGAGCCCCCGGGCCGGCCGTTACCGGCGCGGGGCCGGGCGCGAGGCGCAGCCGACGCAGAGGGCAGCCCACGGGACCGCCTCCAGGCGCTCGGCGGGTATCGCCGCCCCACACCCCTGGCAGGTGCCATACGTGCCGTCGCGGAGGCGGTCGAGCGCCGCATCGATCTGAACGATCGTCTGGTACAGGGTTCGCGCCTGGTAGGCGCCGGTCATCCGGTCGATCGCGTAGGCGGTGCCATCGCCGATCCGCTTGCCGAACTGCAGGTTGGCGGACTCGGCCGGGTCGTGCTCACTGAGGGTGCGCACCTCCTCCTCGAGGGTGCGCCGCCTCTCCTCCAACCGCGCCCGGATGCCCTCGTCTTCCGCGGCCCGGGACCGCGCCAGCGGGACGTCGACCTCGCGCGGCGCCCGGCCGGCTGGAGGGATGCCGGGGTCGGGCCGTCCTCGGGGGTGACGGTCGGTGGGCGGGGGGCTCACCAGCCATATGGTGACCGCCTGCCCCGCCACCGGGTCGGGGGGCGCGCCCGGACACGGCGGGGGGCCGTGGCCCGGGACCCGTGAGAGGTGAGGTGGACCGGGCGACGGCTCACGGAGCTGGGGCGGGCGGGTCGCCCCTGCCCGCCGGGCTCAGTAGCCGTATGGGTTGCCGTCCATCCCCGGCGTGAGGGGACGCCCACTCGGCTGCAGGGCGTACCAGGTGCCTCCGTAGGAGCTGATGCCCTCGCCGTTGGCCAGGCCCGCCGAGGTGTCGCCCACGTAGTAGTGAACGGGATCGCCCGACACGGTGAGCTGCAGCGCGCCCCCGGCCGACGGCGTGATCGAGAGCGAGGCGCTCACACCCGGGCCCGGCCGGGGTGACCCGGAGTCGACGGTGACCGGCGGCCAGACGGTCAGGCAGCCGCCGGAGCAGGGGACCTCCTCTCCCTGGTCGCCCAGGAGGACGTAGAGGGTGCGGCCACCGGGACCTGTCAGCACGGTTCCGGCACCTGTCTGCGAGGTTTGAACCGTCATCAGGTTGCCCGTGGCAGGGCTCGCCAGGGCGGAGGGGCCGGCGGTCGCAGCGCCACATGCCGCGCCCAGCGCCGAAGCCGCGACCACGCCGAGGACGAGGGCACGGTGTCGACGTTCCACCCGCCACCGCTGCACCTCGAAGATCCCCCAATGCCGGGGCCGCCCTGTCGGCTGGGCCTCACCTCTCCATACGCGCGCTCGCGGACTCGGGTTCAGGCGACGGGCGGCCCGATCAGGTGGCACGTTGAGGGGTTCCAGGTGCGTGGGTCGTGGCGTCCACATCGCGGCGGCCGCCGTGGGGGCCTCAGTGCCGCACTCGCGGAATGGAGCCGGCCCAGGGGGTGGCGGGCCGCGCCGCGGGACACCGAGTGGGGCATGCGCGAAGGTTGGCATGATCCGAGGAAGCCTGATCCCTGGGCAGGTGAGGTGCGCAGCCCGACGTTGACGCTTATGACGCTGCTGAGATGCGGTCGCTCGTGTAGTCAGGCGGTCCCACTCCCGTGGGGACGAGCTGCACGAAGAAAATGGTCGCACCGGCCACGCGCGTCACAGTCGCGGACGCCTGGCCATGGCCGCTCGAGTTGGTGATGAGCGCGCCGCCATTGGCGGCCGCTTGCGGGCACGATCCGGGGACCTGCTGCATGAACACCCCGTAGGTCGTGTCGGGTGAGCCGGATTGCACCTGGATCTCGGCGTGGAATGAGCTGGCGGTCACGCTCAGCGTCACAAACCCGACCGAGGTGGCCGCCTCGCTGGTGTTCGTGGTGCAGTCTCCCTGGGCGGGATCATTCGTCCCCAACGCCACCTTCCTGGACGTGGACGTGGATGTGGATGGAGAAGAGGTGGTCGCTGAGGGGCTGCTCCCACAGGCCGACACGAAGACCAGGCTGGCCAGCCGTGCGACAGGGGCCCTGGCGGTTGCCCGACGGAGCACGGAGGGCCGCATGCGAGCAATCGTCCGCGGACGTTTCGTGGCAAACCAGGGCCTTCCGCAACAGAGGATCCGGGACGTTCTAACCAGTTCCCTGCGGTGAGCAAAGGCCCTTGCCCGCTCAGCTCGAGCGCCACCTGGGAAGGCTGGCCGCAGCCGACGCTGCTGCCGCCGGTGATCTCCCAGGCCCAGCCGTGTCGCACCGCCTGTCCGCCCCCGTACCCAGAGAAGGGCACCTCCATCTGGGTCCCGAACGGTCGCACGACCATGACCTCCGCCTCTTGCGCCCCCAGGCCGGCGTCCGTACCCTGCAGTCGCTTTCGGGGCACTTGCCCCGTGGAACGGGTGTCAGGGGGCGGATCATGTCGCACCGCACTTCGCCAATGTGCCTGTTGCTCTCCGGCCTGATGGCGGCTGCGGGGGTCGCCGCCTGCGGTGGCTCTCCCTCGTCCCCAGCCAGCAGCTCGGCGGCGGCGACGGCGACAGCCACGCCGGCCGCGACCCCGACACCGACCTCCGCCGCCGCCATCGAAACCGCCTCGTGCCCGGCGCCCGCTGTCGTCAACAGCGCCCTGGGCACCGAGTTCACGACCTCGACGACCGTCTCGTCGGCGAGCCTCGTGGCCACCCTCCCCAGCGGTACCGGCCACATCGCCTGCACCTACGTCTCCGCGAGCGCAGGCGCGATCCTGATCCTGCTGAACAACATGCCGGCGTCGCTGTTCACCAGCGAGGAGCAGGAGATGATGGCCCTGCTCGGCGACCGCGGGTTCAACGTGAGCGGGGTCGCCGCGACTCCGGTGTCCGGCCTGGGGGACCAAGCGGTCTCCTTCACCAGCCCGAGCGTGCTGTACGGCTCGGCGGTCGGGGTGGATGTCCAGCAGGGCACCAACCGGGTGGTCGTGTTCGAAGGCGAGGCGACACCGTCGCTGAGCGCGGTCGAGGGCCTGGCCACCCAGCTCCTGAGCTGACTCGGCGGCACGGGGCCCGATCGCTCACCCGTCGCGCCCTCCCCAGCGCCTACCGGCCAGACCGGCGCCCGGGGAGCGGCTGCCCGCCCCTACGCGTCGAGGCGCACGCTGCCGTCGAGGACGCCGGTGATGTGCTCGGCGATGGCGAGCGCCGCGGTCGCCGCCGGTGAGGGGGCGTTGCGCACGGCGAGCAGCCGGCCTCGACGCCAGAAGACGAAGTCGGAGACCAGGTGCCCGTCGCGGGCCAGCGCCTGGGCCCTGACCCCGGACGGACCCGGCGCGATGTCCCGAGCCGTGAGCTCGGGGAGCAGGCGGCGCGCCGAGCGGGCGACGAGCCCTCCCGACCGATCCCGGGCCAGCTCCCACAGCCCCGTCCTCCAGTTGCGCAGCATCAGGCGGTGCAGGCCGGCGCTCGACGCCTCCTCCGAGATGGTCCTCCACTCCACCTGGCCACGCCGGTATCCCTCGCGGGCCAGCGCCAGGACCGCGTTGGGCCCCAGCCAGACCTCACCGTCGTGGCGTCGGCTGGCGTGAACTCCGAGGAAGGGGAGGGCGGGATCGGGCACCGGGTAGAGGTGGCCCCTGACCATCGCCGCAGCGGCCGGGCGGAGCCGCCAGAAGCTTCCGCGGAAGGGTATGATCCGCGGCTCGCGCGGCGCGCCGAAGGACTGCGCAAGACGATCCGCCTGGAGTCCCGGGCAGAGGATGACCTGCTCCGCCGAGATCGGCTGGTCGCCGGTGAGCACGTCGACACCGTCGCCGCGAAGGTGACCTCCGCGAACCTCGCAGCCGAACCGGACCGCGCCGCCCCGGCGGCGGATGTCGGCGGCGAGCGCGCCCGCCACCGCCACATAGTCGACGCTGGAGGTGCAGGGCAGATGCAGGGCGGCAACGCCGCGGGCGTGAGGCTCGATCTCGCGGATTCCCCGCGCGCCCAGCAGCACGGCGTCCGCGATCCCGTTGGCCCGAGCCTGCTCGAGGAGTCCGCGGAGCCGCTGGGCCTCCCGGGCGCGGGTGGCGACGATCAGCTTCCCGCAGGCGACAACGGGGATGCCCGCATCGGCGCAGAACTCGCGGAGCTGGGCACCGCCGCGACGGCAGAGCCGGGCGTGGATCGATCCCGGCGTGTAGTACACACCCGAATGGATCACCCCGCTGTTGCGGCCGCTCTGATGCTCCGCCACCGTGCTCTCCTTCTCGACCACGGTGACCGCCCGTCCGGGAGCGTCGATGAGCAGCTGCCGGGCGACCGCCAGGCCGACGAGTCCGGCGCCGACCACCACCACCGGCTTCTCGGCTGCCATGAGGAACCCCTGGGTGCCGCCCCCGCGGCGAGCGCTGATTGACTGTCGCCTGCATCATGGCGCCGGCGGGATCCGGGCGTTCGCTGCGCAGCCGGCAGCCGCGGGATCGGGCCGGGTTCAGGTGGTCTGCCGTCGGCCCATGCCTCGCCGGCGGCGGGCGGCGATTCTCAGAGATGCCTGGGCTGACCGTCGCGGAGGCCCCGGGCCGGCCGTCTCGGAGGCGATGAGGCCCGGGCCCACCTGCGACGGCTAACCCGAGGCCTCCGCAGAGCCCGCCGCGATGCGCGCGGCCACCACGGCCAGCCACAGCAGCTCCAGCCCGAGGAAGACCTTCTCGTAGAAGCCGCCCAGCGAGTGCGCGCCGAACCCGGCCCGTCCGAGCAGCAGGAAGGGCACCAGAGCTCCCCAGGAGAGGACGGCCATCGGGATCGCGACCGGCCGCCAGCGTGGCTGGGCCCGGAGCGCGATCGAGCCCAGAATGGTCCCCACCAGCACGGCCACGAAGGCGACGAAGGCGAGGGCGAGGTGGACGGCGCCCGACGTGCGGAGGGGGGTGCCCGCCGGATCGTCGGGGAAGAACGCGAGCAGCCCGGAGCCGAGAGCCCAGACGATCAGCAGCCCGAGCGCCGCCTGAAGCCCGCGTCGCCGCGCGGCGGCGGCGGAGACGGCTCCGACCACCGCCAGGCTGAGAGCGCAGCGGAGCAGGAAGTTGAGATCCATCAGCCAGGCCCAGGGGCCGGCGCTGCCGTAGTCGCTCTCGGCGTTGTGCAGGAACGAGAACTGGGGCCGGAGGAACACCAGCGCGGTGTCGATGACCGCGTAGAGCACGACGCCGGCGAGGGCGAGCCGGGCGGCGATCACCGCCCTGGACGTGATCCGGGGGGAGGTGGACAGGTGCGCAACCATGTTGCATACTAGGCTAGCGCACCATGCCGGAGCAGTCAAGGACCCCCTATCACTTCGGCGACCTGCTTGCCCTCGCTCGCGAGCAGTGGGTGCGCCAGATGGCCGAGCAGGTCAGGCGCGCGGGGTTCGACGACTACCGTCGCATCGACGCCTCCCTCCTGCGCCTGCTCAGCCGCCGCCCCCGGTCGATCGGGGAGATCGGCGCGGCGCTCGGGGTCACGCGGCAGGCGGCCCGCAAGTTCGTCACCCGGCTCGAGCAACACGGATATGCGGTCACCCGCAGGGACGTGAGCGACGCCCGCCAGGTCAACGTCGAGCTCACCCCGCGGGGCGACCATTACGCGCGGGTGATCCGGGAGGCGATCGACGCGCTCGACCGGCGGTTGGACGAGCGGGTCGATTCCGCCCAGCTGCTGGCTGCCGATACCGTGCTGCGCGCGAGTCTGCCGGATCAGGACGCCCGGGACCGGGCGATGCGACTCGCCCCGCCGCCCTGACATTCACCGGCGGGCACAGCTGCTGTTCGCGCGGTCTCGCGGATTCGGTGACCCGGTCGAGGGTGGCTCGTTTCGCGGGCGTCCCCGGATCCCAGCGGCGGTACCATCGCGAGGTGCGGCCCCTCCGGTACTCCATCAACGTCACGCTGGACGGGTGCTGCGATCATCGTGCTATCCCCCCGAACGAGGATGTGCATCGTCACGCGGCCGAGATCCTCAGCCAGGCCGATGCCCTTCTCTTCGGCCGTGTGATCTACGAGATGATGGAATCGGCGTGGCGGCCGCCGGAGCCGGCGGGAGCGAGACCCGAGTGGATGGAACCCTTTGCCCGGACGATCAACGCGGCCAAGAAGTACGTGGTCTCGAGCACCCTGGAGCAGGTCGATTGGAACGCGGAGCTCGTCCGCGGGGATCTGGGCGAGGCCGTACAGAAGCTCAAGCGGGAGCCGGGTGACGGACTCCTGGTGGGAGGCGTGAGTCTCCCACTGGCGCTGATGGAGCTGGATCTGATCGATGAGTACGAGTTCGTGGTGCACCCCACGGTCGCGGGCCACGGCCCGACGTTGTTCGCGGGGCTGTCCCGGCAGGTCGACCTGAAGCTGGTGGGCCGGCTGGAGTTCGGCTCCGGAGCGGTGGCCCTGCGGTACGAGCCGGGAGGGTAGCCACCGGCCTTCCGGGCCCGGGCTGAGAGTCCCTCGGGCACGGCTATCCCCCTGCGGTGAGGAATGCGAGGGACTTCGGCAAGGACCTCCCGGGCGCCTTCTCTCAGGCCCCTTCCAGCACCGAACCAGGCCGTCGACGTCT
>Ga0187875_10000052_pt1 | contig 99934 bp, 115 predicted proteins | sample June2016WEW_17_1_2_FD_132978 | JGI IMG/M metagenome (GOLD analysis project Ga0187875, IMG submission 132978) | Peatland microbial communities from SPRUCE experiment site at the Marcell Experimental Forest, Minnesota, USA - June2016WEW_17_10 | ecosystem: Environmental > Terrestrial > Soil >... | reverse complement strand
GCCAGTCCTGGAGTTCATTCAAGGATTTTAGGTCAAACCACCTGTATTCTGTGTGCGCTTTTGAAAGCACAATCCCATCAGCCAAAGCCCTGCAAAGAAATATTATCATTGTTATCGTCTGTCCATCGTCCCTGACAAAATGATTTACAGCAAAAGGCAGCAAAATCTCTACATCCAAGCCTGTTTCCTCCTTTGTCTCCCGTTTAAGCCCCTCATACGGGTCTTCTCCAACCAAGAGGCGTCCACCCGGAATGTCCCACTTGTCTGCATAGTGGACCTCGCCCTTTATCCTTTTCAGTATGAGAAGCTTGCCCTCCTTTACGATAAAGGCCTTTACCGAAATTCCAAAATCCCCCATGAAATCACCGCTGCATGTAGCGTTCTGACAGCTTAATCCCCTTCTTCATCCAGGTTGGCATACTGTAGCTGGCCGCATCTTCAGTGCTGGCCCAGATGTAACTACTATGCTGCTTTGAGCGGGTTTTGTCCAGCACAACACAGTCTGACGAAGCCATGCAGAAGAGGTTCTTACCGCGAACCACTACTCCGCTACTCGGATAAAATTCGAAATCATTCAAGTCAGAGACCACAGAAACTTCTATGCCAACCTCCTCCCTTACCTCTCTTTTAAGTGCGTCTTCCGCACTCTCACCCTCATTGATCCTGCCGCCAGGCAGATCCCAATCGCCATCCAACGCATCATGTCCGAGCGTTAGGTTGTCAAGGTCAAGCTTGAGCAAGAGTATCCGGTTTTTGTATGCAACAACCGCTTTCCTGGACTCGTATACTATCTTCCCGCCTATTCCTTCGACATGTTCGGTCATGCACCAAACCAGTATCAGTTACCTTTTACGCTCCGGCTTTTCAGTTTTTGAGCGGTGCTCCTCCTTCGGCTTTACGCCTAGGGTCTTGTTTACCAGAGCCTTGTCGTTCACGTCTATCCGCTCGCCTAGGAATTCGAGGTGCTTCGGATTGCATTTCCTCTCCTTCTGCCTAACAGAGGTGATTATGCTCACGAAACCGCTGTCCAAAACCTTCACGACTACGGCCCTGCTGCCCGCGTCCCTTCCATATCTTTTTATGCAAACTCTTCCTGGTTCTAACATCTTTTCACCTAAATCTTTTCTTGTCCTTCTCCAAAGAGAGAAATATTATCAGTTCAGTGCACTGCTCCACCGTGAGCCTGCTTGTGTTTACGAGCATGTCGAAATTATGCCTGTCCTCAAGGTCTATACCGTAGATTTTCTTAAAGTTGGCCAGGTTGAAGCTGTCCTTCTCGTTTATGTACTTTTCCGTTTCGGCAGCCGAAATCTTCATCTCCTCCGCCTTGCGTTTTATGCGCGCGGAAAGGTCTGCGTAAAGCCATACCCTTACCGTTGCGTCCTCTACCAGCCACGGCGCAAGCCAGGCTGTCACAACGCAGTCCTGCCCCTTCGCCGCCAGGACTGTCTCCTTGTCAAACTCCCTCTCATAGCTTACAGAAGCGTTTTTCGTAAATTCGACGACCTCCTTTGCCCCAGAGACCGCTTTGTGCGTGCGCGTTATGTGCTTTATCTTCAGCCTCTCCGCAATGCTGTCGCCAAGCGTGGACTTTCCAGTTCCTGTTAGTCCTGATATGGTTATTATGAGGTTTGACGTTGAATCACCGATTGCAAATGACGAAGCGCCTGTGCCGGACAAGCGTTATGCGGTCAGTGCGCGACAAGCTGCAGTACATAGGTGCGCTGCTTTATCCCTATGTCATCAAGCTTCATCTCGCCCTGCTCTACCCTGCTTCCGAGCTTTATTACGTCTGCCGTGCAGTTCGCGCAGAGCACGCCACCGAAAAGCCTGCTGTTGGTGCGCCTTGAGCGCCCTCCCTTCACGTTTATCTTTATCCCGTTCAGTTCTGCCCTGCATACCGCGCAGTGCGGGAAGGAGTTCTTCGCGCGCCTGAAGTGCACCACGTGCCTTCCCTTTAACGTTATCTTGTCACTTCTCTTGAAGCTCTTTGACCTGTGCATTGGTTTTGGCATATTTACACCTTAATATATCATCAAATAATTAATTAACTATGGCCTTAATCCTACCTTACCGTGCCTCTCGGCTCTCACTGAATGGTGCCTCGCGTGAGCCTCTGCTCGAGCCTGCACATGCCTCTTAGCGTAAAATACACAGAGGTCGCCGTTCGCATCCTCACCAACAGCGCCATATCCTCCCCATAATGCCACTACCCGCCTTTCCAGAAGCCTCAAACCCTCTTTATCCGGCACTTCGCCATCGTCCAAAAACATTGTCCTTGCCAGTAGCAGAAAATCGGTCATTGCCTGGCCCCGTATTATTTGGGTAGCGGGCGTTTCTGAATCAGTTAGCAGATCAACCATCCTGCTTCTTACCTCGTCGTAATTTTTCCTATCGGCCTTGCAAAAGCGGTCGGTAGCCTTGAAAAGGGCCCGCGTCCTCTCATTCCTCTTTTGGGCAACCTCCATGTTGTTGCACGTGCCGAAAGCAGCCATTGCGGCTTTGTTATGGGCCTCAGCAAGCGTGGCACCAGAGAAATTCCTGATCCCGGAGCCTGCCATGTCCTCTTTTGCGGAGAACATCCTGAGGCCCTCCAGCCCCGCAACCAAAGCGTCAAGCTTGTAAGTGTATCCGGTTCTAGAGCGCCCGGTTACAACATAGGGCACCTTGCCTTCGTACATCGGCAACATTTTATCCATTTAAATCACAAAATCTGTCTACTGCGTAGCCTGCTCCGCAGCTTTCTGCGCAGCAATCTCCTTCTTTGTCTTCGCCCTGTCATAAACCATTATGACTATGGCGCTCACGATTCCGAGTGCGAATACCACTATGAAGAAAAGCTCCTTGGAGCTGTTAAGGTTGCCTGCTCCGAGCGGCAGCACAGGCATCAGCACGTAGTAGACTACGAGAAGCAGCGGCAGTATCACCATCATCGGCTTCATGCTGCTCTTCAGCTGCTCGCCCATGAGCGGCATGAACTCCTTCTGCTTTGCCATGAGCTGCTCCTGCGGGGCCTTGTTCTTGAGCATCTCGTTCATCTCCTTCTGCATCATCTTTGCCTTGTACTGTATCTCGCGCATCCTTTTGGGGTTTGAGAGCTTCCTCTGCGCAAGTATCGATACCGCGGTATAGACCACGGCAATCACAATCACCATCATCTCCACATTGACCGGAAGCACAGGAATTATACCCATATCAAACACCAAATATCTCCTTCAGATGCACCTTCAGCTCGTTCACGCTGCTCTCGAGCTTGCCCCTCTCGTTGAATATCACGTAAAACGGCAGGTCAAGGTATGTCGAGCAGGCAGAGAGTATGGACATGTTTATCTCTCTTTGTACATCGACAAGTTCCGGCCTCTCGTTCTCCCTCCTCCTTGTCCTGTCGTCCTTCCTCCTGCTCTCTATGTCCTGCGTTAGCGCGTCTATGTATATGAATGCCGCGAGCCCTTTGAGGTGCGCGGCCTTCCCGAATGTTATACCAGGCATGTACCTGCCGTTCTGCTCAACCGTCGCATGCGTGTCAAGCACTATGTTGCCCTCCATCTCTGAAATCATCTTGAATGCGATCACCTGGAGCTCGTCGTAGTGCTCCTTGGACACGAAGCGGATCTCGTCCCTATCTTTTGCGTAACCGTTCTTCTGCGCAACCTCTTCCATTAGGTTGCCCACGTTCACTATCTTGTAGCCATTGGAAGAGATCCCCCCTATTACGCTGCTCTTGCCCGCGCCGGGAGATCCGCACACAAACACTATTTTTTTCGACATGATGACACCTATTCAGATTACGGGCATCGCTGCGCGTAAGCATACACCTCAACAATCCCGTACATTAGAGTTGTCGCCATACTCTATCAACTATTCTAGTCTCCACCCATGTCCCCCATCCCTGGAGGGCCTCCCGGGCCGCCTCTCGACTTGCCCCTGGAGCTTATCATGTCGTCTATACGCAGTATTATCTCGGCAGCCTCGCTTGCACTGTCTATCGCCTGCCTCTTTATCTTCAGCGGCTCAAAGACGCCAAGCTTGCTCATGTCGCCAACGCTGTTTGTGAATATGTTGACTCCGTAGGTCGAGCCCTCCTTTGTCTTGTGCTTGCTCCTGAGCTGCACAAGGGTGTCTATCGCATCCATGCCCGCACTGCCTGCAAGCGTTACCGGTATTACCTCAAGCGCCTGCGCGAACTTCTCTATCGCGAGCTGCTCGCGTCCGCCCACGTTGCTTGAGTACGCCCTGAGGCCGTTGGCAACGTCTATCTCTATGCTGCCTCCTCCTATGACATATTTGCCGTCAACCACAACGCTGGATATTGCGCCTATCACATCGGTTATCGAGCGCTCTGCCTCGTCGACCACGTGCTCTGTGCCTCCCCTTACGAATATCGTCACGCTCTTCGGGTCCTTGCACTTCTCAACGAAGATCATCTGCTCTCCGCTTATCTTCCTCTCCTCCACAAGACCTGCGAATCCGAGGTCCTTGGAATCAAGGTCGTCAAGGCTTGTTATTATCTTAGCCCTTGTGGCCCTGCCGAGCTTCTCTATGTCGCTCTTCTTCACCCTCCTTACCGCTATTATGCCAGCCTTTGCAAGGAAGTGCTGTGCGACATCGTCAATGCCCTTCTGCGTGAACAGCACATTCGCGCCGCTCTTCTTTATCTTGTCTACCATCTCCCTGAGCATCAGCTCTTCCTGCTGCATGAAGGTCTGCATCTGTTCCGGTGATGTTATCTGGATTCGAGCATCGACTTCTGGCTTCTCTATCTCAAGTGCAACATCAAGAAGCGCTATCTTCGCATTTGTCTGCGACTTCGGCATCCCGGGATGGGCTATCTCCTTGTCTATGAGTACGCCGTTTATGTACTGCGTGTCCCCAACGTTGCCCCCAGCCTTCTTTTCTACCTTTATGAAGTCGTGGTCTACTATTGTCTTGCCGTTCGCGTCCTTCTCCATTACCTGCTTGACCGCCTTTATCACCATCTTCCCGAGCAGCGCCTTTGTGGCGTCATCGCCTACGTTCTTGGAACCCATTGAGACAAGCGCTATCTTCTGGAGCGTCTGTTCGTCATCCAGGTTCACCGTCTTGGCGCAGCTTTCCAGGATCTCCTTTGCCTTCTCCGCAGCCATCTTGTAGCCGCGTATAACTGTGGTTGGGTGTATCCCCTGCTCCAGCAGATCGCCTGCACCCTTCAGGAGCTCCCCAGCGAGTATGACCACGCTTGTGGTGCCGTCGCCTACCTCCTTGTCCTGCGTCTTCGCTATGTTTACCATTATCTTCGCGACCGGATGCTCGACGTTCATCTCCTCGAGGATCGTCGCGCCGTCGTTGGTTATGACTACGTCGCCGAGGTCGCTTACCATCATCTTGTCCATTCCCTTCGGCCCGAGTGTCGTCTTCACTGCACCAGCAACTGCTACCGCAACCGCAATATTAGTACGTTGTGCATCTCTTCCAAGAAGCCTTGTAGCCCCTTCGGGGAGCAATAGAACCTGTTGTCCACCTAGTTGATTTTCTGCCATACATTTCACCTATTCGTCTATGAGCGTTACCCCTAACTAAGAAAAATCTGAAATTAGAGTATATATCCAAGGCGCATGCCCCGAATACTGATATTAATAGGCATGAATAAATATTTAAGGTTTGCTCTCTGTAAGCCAAAGTCCCCTATCCAGGATTAATTACCCTCTCCACTATTTTGTCAAACTCCTCAAGAATCGAGGGGTCCTCAAAAACGGCGACCTTTCCTGCGTCACTGTACAAGTCAAATGCGGCATTCAACCTTATCGTTCCAAGGACGCCTGCATTCAGCGCCTCGGCGACCCTTTTCGTGCTCTCGCTCGGCTCCCCCTCAGACATGTTCTCCACCACCCCCAGGATCGCCGCATTGAGCCTCTTTGCCATAAGGCCAGAGCGCATCGAATTTATGCCGGCTACCCTCTGCGGGGTTGTCACTATCACAAACCCGTCAAGCTCAAGTATCTGCATTATCGTCAGAGGGGCATCCGAAGTTCCTGGGCTGAGGTCTATTAACAGGTAATCTAGCTCCCCCCAGTCCGTATTCTCGAAGAACTCCCCAAGCATCTTCACTATCATGGGCCCGCGCCATATTATGGGCCTCTCGGAGCTCTCCGCAAGCATCGCGGTCGAGGCCACCTTTATGCCCCCCACATCAAGGGGCTTAAGCGGCAGGGTGGGCTCCATCTTGCCATCTATGCCCAAAAACAACGATATGTTCGGGGTGTCTATGTCAGCGTCAAGCAGGCCCACCCTGAAGCCCCGCCTGCTGAGCGCGTAGGCCATGTTTACCGCTACGGTGGTCTTGCCCACGCCCCCCTTTGCGCTGTAAATGCCTATCTTGTGCCTTATACCGGCCAGCTTCTGCCTAAGCCTCTCCCTCTGCCTTATTACGCCGACAAAGGAGGGATGCATGCTGGAAGAAGGGGCGCTATCCTCTGCCATTTTCCCATCAACCAAAGGATTACGGCTTTCATATTAATATATTTGCGCTGGAAAACCGCACCCTAACAATATGGTGTTAAATAACTTTCTAATCATAAAATAAGGTTATACTCTATTTATACAATATAAAAGAGATACAAAAAGGCGAGAAAATGAAAATAAGCGAATTGAAGGTCGGCGCAAGCAACGTTACCGTGCAGGCAAAGGTAACGCAGAAGGATGCACCGCGAGAGGTCGTAACAAAGTATGGGAAGAGACTCAGTGTTGCTAACATAACGCTTCAGGACGATACGGGTTCGATAGCAATGTCCCTGTGGGGAAATGACATAAACACAGTGGACGTCGGCGATACTGTTGAGGTCTCGAACGGCTACGTGAGCGAATTCAGGGGAACGCCGCAGCTTGCATCAGGCAAATTCGGCAAGATAACTGTTGTCGAAAAGGGCGAGGGCGGAGGTTCATCCGAGGGGGCAGAGGAATTCGAATCAGACGCAGAGGAATCAGAGGACTAATCTGTTCCTTCTCTATTTCTTTTTGATTCAGCGCTCCAATACCGTATGGTATAGATGAGCGCTATTATGCCAAGTGCCACACCAAACCACAGTGTAGCTAGCCTTGTCATTATGGTGATCGCAGAGCTGAGCGCATCCCCCAACCTGAATGTGCCTCCAAGAAGCGCTACAAACGAGGCGTCAGCAGCGCCTATCCCCCCAGGAAGCGCGGTTATCATCCCGAATATCTGCGACGTGGAGAAAACAAAGACCGACTTCAGTATCTGCGGCTTCACCCCTACGGCAAGGATCGAGAAATAGAGCGCCATCGAGTTCAGTATGTCCGCAGGTGCGGTAAAGAGCAGCGAGACAAGATAGGTCCTCTTGTTGTTGAGCGCATTCTGTGACATGTAATAATGCCTTGCATGCCTGTAAACTCGCCGGAGAATGTTGCCCTTCTTTTTCTTCCTCTTCAGCAGGTTATACAGCCACGGGTTTATGATGAGCAGGAAGGGCACTATGAGGACCAGGTCGAGTATCACCACGTATACGACATACCTCCCGATTATGAGCGCGGCCGCGAGCGCGAAGAGTGCAAACCCCAGGAAATCTGTGAAGAGCTGGACTGTTATCATCGGCAATATCTTGGAAAACCTGACCCCTGTTATCTTCTTGAGCGTATATGCGGCGACTACGCTGCCAACGTTTCCCGGCGTTATCGCCATGCCGTTGGTGGAGAGGTAGACCAGGAAGTTCTTCTTCTGCGGCACCTTGAGCCCGAGTTTCTTGGTGTAATAATTCCACTTTAGGTAACGGAAGCAATAACTCAGGAAGACGCAGAGGAAGGCAAGCGCGTACAGGTACAGCACCGCATGGCCTATTATGCCCACAACTTTGGAAAAGCCGCCAAAGAGCGCAATCGCGATGAAGACTCCGAAGCTTCCGAATAGCACAAGGATGGCAAGCAGCCTGAATCTGCTCACGAGCTTGACGTACTGCGCTTTGTCGAGCTTTCTTGAGGGGGTGTCCCACATGTGCAGGATTGATTGCCTCTTCATAGTATCAGCGCCTAACAACCCCTGAAAACAGGTTCTCGTACTGCTTGGCTATCCTGTCCCAATTGTGGCGCCTTACCATGCGCTCCCTGCCCATTCTTACCATATGCCTGACCGCCCTGTCGTTGCCAATTATGTAGCCAAGCCCGTCCCTTATCGATTCGTAATCCTTTGGTTTTGAATATATCCCGCAGTCGCCCACAATCTCGGGTATCCCGCCAACATTCGACGCGACGACCGGAAGTTCGCATGACATCGCCTCGCACACCGCAAGCCCCGCGGGCTCGTACAGCGAGGGGAAGGCGAAGATATCGCACGCATTGTAATAGCACGGCAGCATCGCGTCCTCTATGCCAGAAACAATCCGGAACTTCTTGGCTACACCCATCTTTTTCGCGCTCCTGTAAAGGTGCCTGCTAAGCGCGCCCCTGCCTATCACAAGCAGGTTAAGCTCATCCATGCCCGAGTTCACGAGCTCGGCAAAGGCATCGAGCAGGTATATCTGCCCCTTCTGCGGAACTAGCCTGCCGTTTGTCACTATTGTCGTGCCCCTGAATCCGAGCGATCTGACCACACTCTCAACTTCGGCACTGTCCTTCCTCATCTTCCTGAACCTCTTGAAATCAACACCATTGAATATAACGTGCGCCTTCTTCATGTACCTCCTGGGTATGGTCGTCTTCGCGGTATTCGTGGAGACCGCCGTTATCACGTCAACCGCGCCCATCAGCTTCTTCCCCCAGAACCAGTCATAGAACCTGCCCAATTCATCCGTGGTGAAGTTTATGTTCCTCGGAATAGCGTTGTGCACGGTCAGTGCAAGCTTGCGGTCCATGCCCTTGACTATGCGCACCGTATCGCCGAAGTACTGGTACCTGTTGTTTATGTGGTATATGTCCGACTTTTCCCTGACTAGCGCCTTCTTGAGTCCGTCGAAGATGAGGAAGGGCATGGGCAGTGTTGGCAGGCGTGTCGAGCTAGCCTTCAGCCGCACCACCCTTATGCCGGATATCTCCTCGACAGATGGCTTGTTCTTCTTTGCCGCGACCGATGTTATCACCGTGACGTTGTTGCGCTTGGCAAGCCTGCTGTATACCTCGAGAAGGACCTTCTCAGTGCCTCCTTTGTAGGGGTAAAAATATGGGTTGAGCACACAAATGTCCAGGGTTCCACCGAAAAAACTGATATTACTAAAATAGCTGTAAAAGGCTTAATACTTTTTCCACGCCCGCTTTTATTGCCGCAGACAATTTTTGCATGCTGGGGAAGCCACGAACCATTCGGCAAGACATAAATATTGATTCAGTGACAATTAAATGACCATAATGACCAAAAATCTGATAATCCTGCTGCTCGATACCGTTAGGGCAAGCGACGTCATGAGAAACGCCTCGCTCAAGACGCTCGGCGGTATAGCGAGGAACGGGACATGCTACACGCACGCGATAGCGCCTGGGACATGGACCGCGCCGACGCACGCCTCTCTGTTCACCGACAGGCGGGTCTCGGCCATAAGCCAGGTGTCCAGGAATTTCCTGAGCAACGGCACGTACAAGATAGACCCGTGGATGGTCAAGACCAAGTTCCTCGGCCAGGATGCCGAGACAATGGCGCAGAAGCTCTCGGCATACGGCTACGAGAGCACGCTGCTTTCCAACAATCCGTTCGTCACAAGCTTCACGAACCTAGCAATGGGATTCAACAGCGTCCATGACGTGTGGAAGGATTCCAACGTAAAATACAACAAATCGCTCGCGAACAAGCTGAGCGTCATACTCAACAACGGCGCAAACGCAAGGGCGGCAATGATAAACTTCGGCTACTACATCACCAGGATACTCCCGAAATTCGCAATGGACCCGCTCTACCTCCACCTGAGACAGAAGCTCAATGAGGGCGTATCAAGGGCCGACGGCACGCACAGGCTCGACAGAGGCGCAAGAAGCACCAACAGGCTGCTGAACAACTACCTGACCTACAAATACAACTACAAGCCCCAGTTCATATTCATAAACTACATGGAGGCGCACGAGAACTATCCAGTAGGGAGAAAGAACGTGGTGCAGGACAAGTGGCTCTACCTTAGCGGCATCGAGCAGATGGACGGCTACGCGATGAACACGCTCCACAAGGGCTATCTGAAGAGGCTCGAGTACCTCGACGGAGAAGTAGGGAGCACAATAGGCATACTAAAGAAAAGGGGGCTGCTCGAAGATGCAACAGTCATGATAACATCCGACCACGGCCAGTCATTCGGTGAGCACGGTATGCTCTACCATTCGCTGCCGCCATACGAGGGCATCTCAAGGGTGCCATTGCTGGCGGCGAACTTCAAGGATGGCAAAATGGTAAGGATGAAAGACACAGTCGACACTCCAGTATCGGTCTCAACTCTGCACGAATCCGTGCTTGACCTCGCATCAGGCAGATTCGACTACCTTGACGGCAACCTGAGGAAAAGCAGGTATGTGGTATCAGAACATACTGGCATAAGTGAGGGATGGGACGAGAAGCTATTGAGGATGCTCGCGCCAAGGTCGAAGAGCGCAGCAGGCATCCTAAGGGTGAAGAGGCAGCACAACGCGAAGGTCACAGCAGTGTACAAGGGCGAGCTGAAGCTCATGCACTATTTCGGAAGGAAAAAAGACAAGCTATACGACGTGGGGCGCGATCCGGAAGAGTCTACCAACATAATAGACAAGAACAGGGGAATCGCAATGGCCATGGCAGGCTCTATTGCAAACTAAAAGCCCCTTATCTGATTATCCAAGTATCTTCTTGACGTAAGGCTGCTTGCACACGCTTGCAGTCGCATTAATCGTGGAATTGCTCGCGCATATCGCTGCAGTGAACACGTCAGCATTTCCTATGATGCCCTGCGCCATTTCCGAACCCGGTACGCTGATGTTGCGTATTATCTCGCTCCAGGTATATCTGTGTATCAATACCGGGCTTACCGATGCGCCGCTCTGCACGCTTGTATTCCCGAAGTCTATGAATGGTATGCCGCCGCTCCCAGCGTATCTATTGTAGGCAAGCTGCTCCACCGCAGTCAGATTTGCGCCTGGTATGCCGCCGCCGCTCCTGTTTGTCAATTCCAAACCGTCGAAATGGACAATGGTGCTGCTGTAGCTCGCATTGGTAAAGGAGAATGTGGGAGTATCAGCGGCATAATCTGTAGGGCTTGACTGCATGTATTCAAGGCTGGTGAAATTGCCGAACCTCATGAGCGCCAGTATCAGCCCCCATCTAGTGACTGCGCAGTACGGGCAATAATCGCCGCCAACGTAAAACACTTCGGGCTTCCCGTACGCAGTTAAAGGCATACCAGTGACCTTCTTGGGCAGGTTTGAACCAGGTCCCGGAACTACGATTCCAGCGCCGACCTTGTTCGCAAGCGTGTTGTTGTTTGCTATCTGCTCCAGGGAGAGCATGTCAGAACTGCTCACCCGCTTCCCTATGAGCGGCGAACCGCCGCCAGAGGAGACCAATATGTAAGCAAGAACGACAACAACTACAAGCACAATAACGACTGCATAAATGATATACTCTTTTTTTATGAAAACACCCGCAGCTTATTATATAATCAAATAAGCATATAATTATTCCTTCATAAATAATAGGAGTGGAAAGGGGTTATAGCGTAACTTGGCAGCGCGGCAGGCTCCAGATGTTTATATTCTAATGAGCAACATGCGATGATGAGGATCTGGAATTAAGAAAACAAATATGAAGTAACCTGCAAATCTGGGTTCAAATCCCAGTGACCCCAAACTTTAAATATTAAGCCGCCTGACAGATTAAATACACGATAGAATGCAGGGCGCTGAGAATGTTGAAAAAGTGCATATTGTTATACAAAAATACAGATTTAATTCAGGAAAACGATCAATTACACGGCGATGATGGACATTGCCTATATCTAATGCTGAGGCGTATATCGACCGCGCGGAGACAAGAGACCACCGAAGTGGGCACACCTGTGGTGGTCCGCCTATTCGAGAAACCTATTAAAATACCATAATGCATAAAGGAATAACGGTATCAGAAACAGGTATCTGATCTGTTGTGTGTATAGGATGGTATTTGAATCCTGGATAGCTAATACGTGGGCTTTTCAGTTTGTAAACGGCATTGCAAGCCCTACACTCACAAAATTCATGCTCCTAATAGCGGACAGTTTCTGGGTAGTAATACCGATAATTGCATTATACCTGTACCTTAAAAAGGACAAGAACATCTACGCCTATGTTCTCGGAGTAGTGGTAATCTACGTAATCGCAGACATCATCAAGTTAATAACCATGGAACCAAGGCCATGCAGCGTCAGTTCGCTTAGCTGGATAAACCATCCCGCATGTGAAGCAACATTCTCATTTCCAAGCGAGCATGCGGCGGTGCTTTCCGGCATACCGATATTCCTGTCGAAATACAAAGTACTCACTGTGCTTTACATAATCTGGGTGGTGCTCGTGCTGTTCGGGAGGGTCTACCTCGGCCTGCACTACCTTAGTGACGTAATCACGGGCGTGATATTAAGCATCTTAATCTGGTACGTAATATACACCTACAGAATGATCCTGAGCAAAAAGGGCCAGGGGATACTGCATCTGATTAAGGAATAAAGGCGGTGACGGCCTGCATGGCTATTGAGGAACCAGTTTTCATATCGGGCAAGGAATACAGGATAGAGCGAATCAGGGGATTCAGCGCCTATGCAACGGCAAAGCTGCACGATGGCACCATAACAATAAAAATACCGATATACATAAGCGGCGAAAGGGCTGCGAAGGTATTCCAAAGCCTGAAAAGAAGGATGGTAAGAAGCCTGGAGAGGGCAAAGGAATACGAACCGAAACCCGAATACCTGAACTTCTACGATGGCCAAGTGCTCCAGATAATGGGAAGGGTGTTTGCCATAAAGACTGTGGAAAGCGCAAACCAGAACTCACAGGCGCGCTTTAAGGACGGAACAATAACAATAAGGCTCGCAAGCGGCCTTGCCGTGAAAGAGAGGGAGAGGCATACCTACGTGCTTTCCAGCAGAACCATAGTAAAAAACATCCTCCCAGATGTAACTGCTAGGGCAAACCAACTTAATGAGAGCCACTTCCACTTCGGGCTCGGCCGGATCAGGCTGAAGGAGCAGTCAAGCAGGTGGGGGAGCTATTCAAAGAGGACAAACATCATAAACCTCAATTTCAGGCTGCTTTTCGCACCACCAGAGGTTTTTGACTCTGTCATAATACACGAGCTCGCGCACATAAAGCACCAGAACCACTCAAAGAGATTCTGGAAGCTCGTGCTAGGCGCAATGCCTGACTACAAGGAAAGGAGGAAATGGCTCAGGAAGAACGGAAACCTTCTTGGGGTATTCCAGAAACCAGATCCTGTTCCGCAAAACGAGGCCCTATCGGCAACCGCAATTCAAGAAGGTGAGCAAATGCTGCAGGTTGCAGACATTGTAAATGCACAGGAACCAAAGCAGCAGAACCAAGGCGGGGCACGGCAAGGTATTTAGCATTGCAAGTCAGATAATGACTGTGGTTTCTTGTCCATACTGAGCACCATCGCAATAATAATCCTGATAATAGTAGTGATAGGCGCGATAGCTGTCCTGGGCAACAATAACAAAAGCACAACCCCAAACCAGGCGCAGCTTCCCCAGTTCCAAAACACCGGAGGAACCGTGCCTGCTGCGTTCAGCAGCATACTATCGCAGCCAAGCCTAGAGGCAACACAGAGCCTTGCCGCGCTCTCGGCTGGCTATCTTTCAAGCACCACCCGATTCAGCGTCTCGTATAAGGGGGTGCTGTATATCCAGCCATCCGGCGCGATTGGCGCAATCGCAAGCGTAAGCTCCCCTCTCTACATGAACGAATCGAAATACGGGGCCAGCACCAAGCTCTCGCTGAACGCCACAAGCATACCTATACTCGGCAACGGCAGGCTGGTATACGCCGCGCTCGCAAACGGCACATTCACCTGCACGAACTTCAACGCCTCCGATCTCTCCGCATCAAACATCACCAAGCTCCTGAGCATCAGCCACGGGATGTCATGCATAAGATCAGGCACGCTTGCCGGAGTTAACATAAGCAGCATAGCGAAGTTCAACCTATCATCGCTTTCAAGCCTCGGCGCCCTAAACTACACAAAGGACTACCAGAGCACCTACAAAGGAAGCCCGTGCACATACATAGCAGGCAACATGGTACAGACGACCTCCAACGGCATAACCACCGGCACCGGGGAATTCGGCGAATGCATGTCGGACACCTATTATGTGCCATTAAGTTTTGCGATATCCTTCAGCGGATCATCAGGTTCCGCCTCCATAGACCTGAACGAGACCTCCATAGGTAACTACTCGAACAGCTCCTACGTGAATTCGCTGCCCGGTCCTGCAGCCCAGATCAAAACATAGTGATGATATGTCGATGGAAGATAGGGAAATAGAGATAAAGGTAAAAGTGGAGAACCAGAGGCCGCTGCTTGCATTCCTTAAGAAAAAGGCAAGGTATGTTGGGAGCAGAAGGCAGATTGATGAGTATTTCGTGCCTGCGCACAGGAACTTCCTTGCGGTATACCCTGTCAAGGAATGGCTGAGGCTTAGGCAGGAGGGCAGCAGGTACAAGATAACCTACAAGGGCTTCTACTACGGAAAGGACGGAAAGCCCACAAGCTGCGACGAATTCGAGACAGGGCTTGATGACATAGACCAAGCAAGGAAGATATTCAAGGCGCTGAACATGAAATCCATAGTGAAGGTGGACAAGGTGAGGCGCACATGGATGTACAAGGACTACGAGATAGCGCTTGACAGGGTGGCAAGGCTTGGCGACTTCATAGAGATAGAGCTCAAGGGAGTGAGCAAAAACTCAAGGCGGACCACGGACGGGATGATGCGCTTCCTAAAGGATCTGAAGGTTGGCGAGATACATGTATACGAGGGATACCCATACCATCTTCTGTTTCCGAAAAAGGCAAAGATATACAAGGCATAAGAAAACGGGCAGGCAGATCATGATGCTTACAGACGGCCGCCTACGTTAAGTTCCGCTAATCTTACGACTTTTGACGTATGCCCTGAATAGCTATTTAAATTACCCGATTTAAGGTATCTAACAGATGATCAGGATGAAGATAAAGACGACAGTCCTACATTACACCAAACCGACTAGCGATGTCTTCCTTACGGACGTTACCAGGCAGACCGAGCACCTCATAGTCGATTCGAAGATGGAGGACGGGATAGCGATAATACACACGGACCACCAGAACTGCTGCATAACCACAATGGAGTACGAGCCGGGCTCGATACACGACATGCAGGAGGCTCTTAAAAAGCTGAATCCCCATAATGGGCATAACGGGCATCATGAGGGCAACAGCGGCAACGGTGCCAACGGAAACGGCACCCACCAGGATGTAAGGACCACTCTCATAGGCACAAGCATAACCGTCCCGTTCAAGGACAACAGGGAGCTGCTTGGAAAGTGGCAGAAGGTTGTGCTGGTGGATTTTGACGCTTCAAAGGAGGAGAAGAGAGTAATAGTACAGGTAATAGGTGAATAATTCCATGACCGTAAGAACAGCCGAGCTTTATTTTGAAAAACCAGTCGAAGACATGTACATAACGAACATAACCCCGAACGTCCAGAAGTCAGTGCAGGAGTCAAGGGTGAGGAACGGCATTGCAACGATATTCGTTGGCTGCTCCACGGCAAGCATAAGCACCATGAGGCACAACGAGGAGAACGTCAAGGAGATGAAGGCAGCGCTAGAGACATTCTCGCCATCGAACCTGGATTACCTGCACCACAAGACAAGTGCGGACATGTACGGGGTAGGAGGGGACTACAACGGCAAGAGCCATGTAAGGTCCGCAATAATGGGGCCAAGCATAACCGTGCCACTGAAGGACGGCAAACTCATGCTCGACTCTGGGCAGGACATAGTGCTTCTTGATTTTGATATAGTGAAGAGGAAGAGGAAGGTAATAGTCCAGATAATGGGTGAATAGGCATGATAATGGATACGGAATACCTCGCATCCGCATTCCCAAGAAGGAAGACGCTCCAGGTAAAGGTCAGGAACCTGCATGTCGGCAGCAAACACCCTGTCGTAGTGCAGAGCATGACCAACACGGACACTGGCGACGTCTCAAAGACAGTGGCGCAGATAATAGAGCTCTACAAGGCTGGCTCTGAGATGGTGCGCTTCACGGTCCAGAATGTAAGGATGGCAAAGGCCGTCAAGGGCATAAGGGAGGCGCTCGACGACCTGGGGTACGATGTGCCGCTCATAGGCGATTTCCACTTCAACGGCCATCAGCTCCTCAGGGAGGTGCCGGAATGCGCAGAGGCGCTAGACAAATACAGGATCAATCCCGGCAATGTGGGGTTCGGTGAGAGGCATGACGATAATTTCAAGGCCTTCATAGATCTGGCAAAGGAATATGACAAGCCAGTGCGGATAGGCGTGAACTGGGGCTCGCTAGACCAGACAATACTGACAAAACTGATGGAAGACAACAAAAAGCGAAAGGTCCCGAAGCCCACGCACATAGTAACCGATGAGGCTGTAGTGGAAAGTGCAGTCCAGTCTGTCAAAAAAGCCGTGGAATACGGACTAGAGCCGAACAGGATAATAGTCAGCACAAAGATATCAGAGGTGCCTGATATGGTGACCGCGTACGAGATTCTTGCCGATAGCTTAGAGCAGCCCTTACACGTGGGACTTACCGAGGCAGGGATAGGGAGCAAGGGCATTGTCGCCTCAAGCGCGGCACTGGCGATGCTGCTATCGAAAGGCATAGGGGACACGATAAGGGTCTCGCTTACCCCAACGCCGAACACCAGCAGAGCGGAGGAGGTCATAGTCAGCAGGCAGATACTCCAGTCATTGGGCATAAGGCATTTCACACCTCTGGTGTCAAGCTGCCCGGGATGCGGGCGCACAACATCAATAGTGTTCCAGGAGATGGCAGAGGAGCTTACCAATTATCTTCAGGAAAGGACGCCTGAGTGGAAGGAAAAGGGTTACAAGGGGGTCGAGGAGATGAAGGTTGCGGTAATGGGCTGCGTGGTGAACGGTCCGGGAGAAAGCAAGCATGCGAACCTGGGAATATCACTTCCAGGAACAGGAGAGGACCCATTCTGCATCATATATGAGGACGGAAAGCAGGTAGCATCGGTAAGGGCATCGGTCGCGCCGGCGGAATTCAAGAAGCGCCTGGAAGCATACGTTGAATCCCATTACGGCAAGGTAAAAGAAGTAACTGCACCGAATTAGTTCACAAGTAAACTAAACTGCATTCTGCGGCCTGTACAATTCGTACGGCAGCTTGAATGACATCTTCTCGTCCATGACGTTAAGGTCCTTGATCTCTGCGCCCTCTGCCTTGAAATAATCCGCAATCTCTTTTATAAGATATTCCGGAGCGCTCGCCCCTGCGGATACGCCAAGTCTCTTCTTGCCCTCAAGCCACGATTGCTGTATCTCCTTGAGGTTGTCAACAAGGTAAGCGTCAACTCCCAGGCTTCTTGCGGTATCCACAAGCCTGTTCGAATTCGATGAGTTCTTGCTGCCAACAACTATTATTATGTCGCAGGACTTTGCAGCGCTCCTTATCGCTGTCTGCCTGTTGGTCGTAGCATAGCATATGTCGTCGCTTGGCGGGGCCTTTATCTTTGGAAACTTTTTCTTGAGCGCTGAAATTACCTCCTTACATTCGTCAACAGAAAGAGTCGTCTGTGTAAGATACACGACCTTTTCTGGATCTTTTACTCTTATGTTATCTACCTCCTCAACAGTGTCAACGATCTGCGTTATGTCAGGCCTTATCCCCATCACGCCAACCACTTCCGGATGGCCCTTGTGGCCTATGTAAAGTATCTCGTTGCCCTCCCTTGCGAACCTGTTAACCTCTATGTGTATCTTTGAAACCAACGGGCATGTCGCATCTATGGCATAAAGCTTCCTCTCCTGCGCCTGCACCCTAACCAGCGGTGCGATTCCATGGGCAGAGAAGACACAGATGCTGCCTTCCGGTACCTCGGTAACTTCCTCTACGAATATCGCACCCTTGCTGCGCAGCTCCTCGCACACGGTCTTGTTGTGCACTATCTCGTGCTTCACATATACTGGTGCGCCGAATATCCTCAACGCCTCTTCTACGGTGTTGACAGCGCGGTCCACCCCTGCACAAAAGCCGCGCGGCCTTATAAGGAATACCGTCTCAATTGCCATGATATTATCTCTTTTTCCACCTATTTAAACATTGGCACAATCAACGCTAATCGTCGTATGCAGCACAATTTTTACTTGCAATATGTATAGCTTGCGCCATTCCTAAGGAAGGCGTCAATGCTTTCCCTGTCCGTGATGAGCCTCCTTGTGCCCGCTGTGCGCTGGTACTCCCACTGACTCTTGAATATCTCTGTTATCTCGTCAAGGTTTAGCCCGACCCTCTTCCCATCGCAGAAATCAAGTATCTCAGATATGAATATCTCAGAGGAATTCTGACCGGAAAGCGACTCAGAGCTTATCTCCTTGCCTTTCGCATCAAGGATCTTCAGCGTCCCCCTTGCTCCAGCGTTATTGAATTCCGCCTCATGGCCAGGGAAGCAGGCAAATACCGAGAACCCGGATTTGAAAACAATCCTAAGCGTCTTGTTCGCAAGAGCCTTTTCCGTGCCCTTTGCCATCCTCATGGTTGCTAATGCGCCGTTCTCGTAACTGCTGCCGGAAACCTCAACCACTGTCTCAACGCCTGTCGGATTCACGCTGTCATAATCGGTGTTTACCCCAAAGTCGCTTGCCTTCTTTATTCCGCCGAAGCTGCATTTTGTCATCCTGAATATGATCTCGGAGGTGTGCACCCAGTCCATGAATATGCCGCCGTTTTCTGGCGCCAGCAACCACGTCCTTCTTGGGTCCTCCTCATTCACGGGCTCAAAGAAGTTCGCCTCAATTGAGGTTATCTTCCCGTATTTCGCCACAAGTCCGGGCATCTCCCTTGCAAGTGCAAGCGTAGGCTGCTTGTGCAGATAATGCAGGTGCAGGTATATCCTGTCCTCCATCCCTTTCTTTTTCAGGAAGGACTTCATCTCCTCGAATTCCCTTTCGTTTATCGCAAGCGTCTTCTCAACTATGACGCGCTTCCCGTATTCCAGTGATTCGATCGCCTGGGCCTTGTGGAACTTGTTCGGGTCTGATATGTGCACAAGATCAAGCCCCTCAAAGAACTCTTCAGGTATCTTCCCGTCAGGGTCGGATATGTAGTACCTGTCCTTTGTTATGCCGAAACCTGTGAGAAGTTTGGCCTTATCCTCGAACGGCTTTGTGCCTACCGCCTTCACCAGCTTGAGGCTGCCCTTTTCGCCGACCCCCTTCTCGAGCCAGCCGAACCAGTGGCCAAGTCCTATGACACCCAGGTTATGCTGCATCTATTGTACACCTGCCTTCTTTACCTCGTGGCCTCCGAATTCGTGCCTAAGCGCAGCAAGCACCCTGTTGCCAAAGCGCCTCTTTGACCTTGACCTGAACCTTTCGAATAACGAGTTTGATATCGTTGTGAACGGAACGGCATAATCAACTGCTGTCTGCACGGACCACCTGCCCTCGCCCATGTCATCCACATACGGCTCTATCTCGGAGAGGTGCTGGTCCTTCCTGAACGACCGCGCGGCCAATTCTATGAGATAGCCCCTTATCACAGAGCCGTTGTTCCACAGATCGCATATAGCCGCAAGGTCCGCGCCGCTGTACGGCCCCTCCTCTATTAGCTCAAGGCCCTCGGCAATCGATTGCATCATGCCGTACTCTATCGCGTTGTGCACCATCTTCACGAAGTGGCCCGAGCCTATCTTCCCGGTGTAAAGGTAACCCTTCTCTATGCTTAGCTCCCTAAGGAGCGGCTCTACATGCTTTATCGCCTCGGGGTCGCCGCCTGCCATTATGCACAGCCCGTTCAGTGCGCCTGACGGCCCGCCGCTGCATCCTGCATCTACCAGGTATATGCCCTTCTCCTTGAGCAGTTCGTGCATCCTTACGGAATCCCTGTACTGCGAATTGGAGCCGTCTATGATTATATCGCCTTTGCTGAGCAGCCCTGAAAGCTCCCTTATCGCGCTTTCCGTGGGCTCCCCAGCCGTAAGCATCAGCCATACTAACCTCTTGGGCTTTAGCATGCCCACCAGCGCTGGGATGCTCTCCGCCTTCCTCGCACCGTTTGCAACTGCCTCCTCCACAGGCCCTGGTGAGCGGTTCTGAACTATTATCTTGTAGCCATTCCTCATCATGTTCATGGCTAGACCCTTACCCATCTTTCCGAGCCCCACAAGCCCTATCTCCATATTCTTGTCCATTAAATCACGGCGTTATAGAACATTTGACCAAGCGTTATTTAAAGTTTGACCGGTTTGGCCATGCCCTAAGCTAAAACCCCATAACGGCCAAAAAGGGGTCGCGGTTTATTCCAATGGCGCGATTTACACCGAGGGCAAATACGCGGCAGCTCCTTGGTATGGTCTTTTGGGAACCAGACATAACCGCACCTCTCACACCTATAGCCGTTAATCTTTATCTTAGCCATAGTAATGATATGATGCTGATAGGTATATAAAACGCATATCAATAGCTACGCCTGAACCCCTGTCGACTAGAAAATCCGTGTCCCTGAACGGTTACGTATTACTGAGTCGAGCTTGAAGACATTCCCTATGGCCGCGCTTCTTCCCCCGTTCTCTACGAAGCCCACGCACGCCTCAAGCTTCGGCCTTATCGTCCCTTCCTCGAACTCTGACATCCTTCCCATAAGCTCCTTTGCCGCAATCCTCTTCATGATTGCATGCCCTGAGCCGGAATGCACGTAATCAATATCTGTGAGTATCACCAATCTGCTAGCATTCAACGATGACGCCAGAAGCTGCGTTGCGCGGTCCTTGTCTATCACCGCATTTACCCCATGGATGCCCCCGTCCCTGTTTACGACAGGGATTCCGCCACCTCCGCACGCTATAACGATGCCGTTCTTGCTGCATTCCTCTATCGATTTCAGTTCCAGTATCGCCTTGGGCTTTGGCGATGCGACAACCCTCCTGTACTTCCCGCCCGTCTTGATGTAATGGAATTTGTCGACCCTTAGCTCGGCATCGAGCTCCCTTCTCGTATAAAAGGGACCTACGGGTTTTGTAGGCTTCCTGAAGGCAGGATCATTGTGGTCTACCAGCGTGTGGGAAAACACGACAGACACCTCCCTCTTCACGTGAAGCGCATCAAGGCTGTTCCTCAGCGATGTCTCAAGCATCGAGCCGATTGTCGCCTGCGTCTCGGCATTCAAAAGGTAGAGCGGCATCTTGGGCACGAAGGACTTGGCACGCTCGTTCCTGACAAGCTCGTCACCGACCTGCGAGCCATTTCCGTGCGTGAGTATTATCCTGTGCCTCTTGGCAAGTAGCGCAATGCTCCTGCACACCCTATCGATGCTCCTGCCCTCATTCCTGAACGACTGCGCACCTGAAGGGCTGAGCAGCGCATTACCGCCGAGCGCTATGACAAGCAATCCCATCGAATCAGCAATTATTATTAACCATCGCAAATAACTATAAGCAGATCAGCATGATAAAATTAATAATCTTCGATGTAGGCGGCGTGATAGACAATTTTGACGAAAGCATGTACGCCGACTACCTCTCGAGGAAGCTCGGCATAGACAGAAACGAATTCTGGGAAGCGCTGACGCCGCCGCTCGACAGGATGGAGCTGGGCCGCTACACCCTTGCCGAGATGAAAAGGGTACTTTCTAAGAAGTTCAGGGTGAGCCAGGGGCAGCTGGAATGGGATTACGCATTCAATATGCTGAACTCGGTGAACTGGAACGTAGTAAACCTCGCGAACAGGCTATCCAAGCACTACAGGATAGCGATACTCACGAACGTGAGCAGGAGCAGGCACATGGTCAAGATGGAGCTCTACCTCAAAAAGGTCAAATACGAGCGGCTCTTCACATCGTGCTACCTCCACATGGCGAAGCCAGACCCGATGTTCTACAGGTTCGTGCTCAGGGAGATGGGAGTCAAGCCAAGCGAGGCGATATTCATAGACAACCTGAAGAAGAACACGGACGGGGCGGAAAAGGTCGGGATAACTTCTATACAATTCACAAACTACAACGACCTTGTCAAGAAGCTGAAAAAGCTCAAGATAAGAATTGATTAAACACTGCACAAATATAACTCCAAAGGCACTTAAGTATAAATCTAAATACTCTAATAGCCAAATATTACTGATCCAATGTGCCCATACAAAATCGATATAGACGATTTAGGGTTCCCAATAATTAAAGATAACGATCGAATTTACATTACTAATTCCCATCACAAGATAAAAATTCCAGTCTTAGATGAAAATACAGCTTTATTTCTCGGCATAATGTGGGGCGATGGGTGTATAACAAATAATAACTTGGCTAAGGCTAATTACGATTGGAGTATACGCATAGTAGAAGACGATAAATTATTTCTACAGTCACTTTTAAAGCTTATAAAAAACATATTTTATATTGAAGCACATGTTTTTCATTACAAAGTAAAGTACGAAGTTAAATTTAATAGCAAAATAATTTACCACATTCTGAATAAACAGTTCAAATTTCCAGATGGGGAGAAAAAGGATAGATTGCACATCCCATTGCAAATCTTAAAAGACCCAAGCTTATCAAAGAATTTCCTAAAAGGACTGTTTTCTACTGATGGATGTTTAACTTTATCAAATAATTATCCAAGAATAACCTTATCATCTGCATCTTTTGAGTTTATTAAAGAAGTTGATAAATTACTCAAAAAACTTAAATTTAGACCTAATCTAAATGTATATAATAGAAAAGTTGGAAATAAATTATTTAATATAAGACTTAATGGATACGAACAAGTACGTTTATTCTACAAAGAAATAAATTTTATCGGAGATAAATTACCTAAACTAGAGAAAACCTTAACAGCCCCATGATCTAGCGGCCAAGGATAGCGGGCTTTGGACCCGTTCACGTCGGTTCGAATCCGACTGGGGCTATAACAGACGAGCACAGAGTCTGAAGATATGCAGTGAAGCGTATGATAAGTTGGATATATCTGATAGTCATCTCAGCCATAATGAGCGGAGTAGCGGCAATAATAGAGAAGCAGACACTGAAAAGAGAATACGCAACAGCGTACAGCACCGCATTCGCGTTTCTCATAGCTATATTCTCGGTGGTCTTCCTGCCGTATGCCGATTTCGCCATCAGTGCACTCTCCCTGATGCTGATATACGTATTCAGCCTGATATCCACCATAACATACCTTGTTACCGCGAGGATTCTGCGCCACAGCAGCATGTCCGCCTCCTCGCCGATACTCAGTGTGCTGCCAACGGTATTCATAGTCATAATGGCGTTCTTCCTTCTGGGAGAAAAGCTCACGATCCTGCAGTATGTGAGCATCTTCGTGCTCATAGCCGCTTCCTACGCCATGTTCTTTGTGCTTCCGCAGAACGGCAAAAAGCTCGAGAAGAAGGAGCGCAACAAGTACCTTTACATACTCGTGATAACATCCGTGCTCATGGGCGTAGGTTCCATAATAAACAAGTACACGCTCAACACCGTAAACCCCGCAACATTCATAATACTCACAGAGCTCTTCATAGCGATAAACTTCATCATAATAATAACCGTCAGGTACAAGGGCTCTAGGGAGATGCTCGCCTCGCTCAAGCATCACAGGGTACCAATAACCGCAATAGCGATACTGACTACCATATCCAGAATCACCTACTACGTCGCTCTCTCAAGCTCTGCGGTTGCACTTGCGCAGCCTCTCCTAAACGCCATCTACATAGTCATTACAGTGATTGCGGGCGTCATAATATTCAGCGAAGGATCGATTTGGAAGAAGCTTCTGCTCTGCGCCATAATCCTCCTGTTCGCCTTCATCCTCGTGTTGTGAAATGGTGTATGTGCATGGTCGAGAAGATCTACCTTGTTGATGCCTATAGGAAAGAGTTAGAGGCGACCGTAACTGCGGTCAGGCCGAAGGAGTTTGAGCTCGACAAGACGATATTCTACCCAACAGGAGGCGGCGAGCCTTGCGACACAGGCACGATTTTAGTAGGTGACGCAAGCTATAATGTTGTCGACGTCAAAAAATCAGACGAGAGCGTAATACACATTCTGGATTCCGACGCTACATTCCAGGTCGGCGAAAGCGTTAAATGCATATTGAACTGGGAGCGGAGATACGCCCACATGAGATACCACACCGCTGCCCATGTGGTTGGCGGAGTGATAGAGAAGAGGTACGGCGCGATGTATACGGGCGGCCAGATATACCATGACAGGGCGAGGTTCGATTTTGACGTGCCAAACTTCACGAGGGAGGTCGCGCTTGAGGCGGTAAAGGAATCGCAGCGGGTAATAGACGAAAGAAGGGACGTGGTGGCAAAGATAATATCCAAGGAGGAGGCGCTAAGTATACCGAACCTCGCAAGGACTGAGCCCGGCATGGAACTGCTGAAGAGGCTTGAGACCTTAAGGATTGTAGAGATAGTCGGCTTCGACACCCAGCTCGACGGCGGAACCCATGTCTCGAACACGAGCGAGATAGGGAAGGTCGAGCTCTCCAATTTCGAAAACAAGGGCTCAAGGAGAAAGCGGATGGAGATAATCCTGAAATAGCTGCAGCAATCCTATCAGCTATAACCTAACCACTGCCTTATTTTATCAAGGGCAAACTGGTCAGCTCTTTCGTAGAAGGGCACTCTCACCTCCTTGCTATATTGCTTTTCATGCCTAAGCGTAAAAAGAAGTCCTGCACCCGTTCCTGCCAGGAAAAATTCCTCAACATGTTCTGCGCTAATTCCAAATCCACCAAGTTCCTTCTTCGCACAATCTAAGAATCCAGATCTAAACTCGGAATCTCTTTCCAACATTGCCTTTAAATGAAAATACACAAACTGCGAACCACCACACGCCGACCCTATTTTTACCATTTCTTGTCCAATAGCTCCAATTGTGGTGGATCTCTCAAATATTTCTGCATTTTCTCTAATGTTATCCGGGAAAACATTCAACGGTCTCAGTTTTTCTATGGCTCGAGTTAGAATTATCGACAGGTTTGGGTTTACCGTTTTTTGCATTTGATCACACAATCATTGTGACTTTACGGTATATAAAACCACATGCAAACCTCAAAACGGAAGCTATTTATACCTTAATATCTATATAATTATACATAATTAGTGGCTATGGGTGTACGCCCATGCCTAAAATCTCTTTGCATTTTGCTGGTGCGGCTACCACTGCACCAGTGCACTAATATTCCAAAAGGAGTCAGAGCTCTTTCGTATTCCTGTCGACAGCCTTGTGCTGGTACATGAATGCCGCCTCCTTGACGGTCTTCAGCGATAGGGTAGCGCACTTGAGCCTTGCAGGCCCGGGGTCTATCCCCAATAGCTCTATCACCGCGGGCAGCCCCATCTTCTCTATCTCCTCAAGACGCTTTCCCTTTATAAAATCGGTGAGCATGCTTGCGGATGCCATGCTTATTGCGCATCCGGATCCACTGAACTTCACATCCTTGATCCTGCCCTGCTCTATATCAAGGTAGATCGTTATATCATCGCCACATGTCGGGTTGTACTCATGCACGCTTATACTCGGCTTGTCCATGCTGCCCTTGTTGTGCGGGTGCTCATAATGGGATATTATCTCCTCTGCATAAAGGTCTAGCGGCAAGATTCACACCTTGAATATCTTTTTCACCTTGCGTATTGCGGCTATGGCAGAGTCAACCTCGGATTCCCTGTTGTAGAGATAGAAGCTGAGCCTTGACAGCGCCACCTGCTTAAGCCTTTCGGTAACAAGAGGCATGGCGCAGTGGTGCCCTGCCCTTATCGCTATGCCTTCCGAGTCGAATATCTGAGCGACATCATGCGGGTGTACTCCATCAATGGCAAATGCGATCACTCCGCCCCTTTTCTCAATGTCCTTTGCGCCGTATCCGTAAGTTGTCACACCATCTAAACCGTCAAGTTCGTCTAGCGCATATTTCGTAATCTTCTTTTCATGCGCCCTTATGTTGTGCATGCCTACCGTGTTCAGGTAGTCAATCGCCGTTCCGAAGGCTATCCCGTCGGCGATGTTCGAGGTTCCTGCCTCGAACTTCCAGGGAAGATCGTTCCAGGTGTATGAATCATAATGCACGGTCTTTATCATGTCTCCTCCAGACAGGAGGGGTTCCATGTCTTCAAGCGCGTCTTCCTTCCCGTACAGGACCCCAATTCCGGTTGGGCCTAGCATCTTGTGCGCCGAAAAGGCAAGGAAATCGCAGCCTATCTGCTTAACATCAACAGCCATGTGGGGTACTGACTGTGCGGCATCCACCAGAACGACAGCACCAGTCTTATGCGCCATGCGCGTCACCTCCTTGACGTCATTTATGCTGCCAAGGACATTTGATACCTGTGTAAGCGCCACCACCTTCGGCCTTTTGTCCAGCATCCCGCCAATGCTTTGTGCATCAAGCCCGCACTTGTTCTTGTCAAGCGCTATGTAGTCCAGAACAGCACCCTTTTTCTTTGCGAGGCGCATCCACGGTACTATATTGCTGTGGTGCTCCATCTCGGTTATGAGTATATGGTCGCCCTTCTTGACGTTTGCATCTCCCCAGGAGATGGCAACCGTGTTTATCGCCTCTGTCGTGTTCCTTACATATATTATCTCGCGCATCGAGTCCGCACCTATGAACTTTGCGACCTTCTCTTTTGAACCAGAATACCCTTCTGTAGCCCTTTCCGCGATCTTGTAAAGCCCTCTGTGTATGTTCGCGTTGTAGTTTTCGTAATAATTATCGAGCGTTTCTATGACCTGCCTTGGCTTCTGCGATGTTGCGGCATTGTCCAGATAGATTAGCGGCTTCCCGTTCATCTTTGTCTTGAGTATCGGAAAGTCGGAACGTATCTGTTCAACGCTAAATCGCTTCATCTAAACACTTTTCTTGCTTATGTAGGAATCGTATCCCTCCTTTTCAAGCTTTTCTATTAATTCCTGCCCTCCATCCGCAACGATTTTCCCATCTATCATGACGTGCACGAACTGCGGCTTTATGAACGATAGTATCCTGCTGTAGTGAGTTATTATCAAAAGCCCGAGGTTTTCCTTTCCAGCTATCTTATTTACCTCCGCTGAGACGATCTTTATTGCATCTATGTCAAGCCCTGAGTCGGGCTCGTCCAGTATTGCTATCTTCGGCTTCAGTACAGATAGCTGGAGAACCTCTGCCTTCTTCTTCTCGCCTCCGGAGAAGTTCTGGTTGAGTGATCTGCCTATGAAATCCTCATCCATCTTGAGATCCGCTATGCTGCCCTTAACCTCTTTCATGAAATCTTTTGTGCTTGTTGTAGTGTCCCCGGAAGACTGCTTTGCCAGGTGAAGGAAATTTATGAATCCGACACCCTCAACCTCGACCGGATTTTGGAACTGGAGGAAAAGCCCGAGCCTTGCCCTCTTATCCGTTGTCATGCCCGCAAGGCTTTTACCGTCCACTATTATGTCACCTTTTGTGACTGTTGATTTAGGGTGGCCCATTATCGTCCTGGCAAGGGTGCTTTTGCCCGAGCCGTTCGGCCCCATTATGACGTGTGTCTCACCCTGCTTTACAACGAGGTTGAGCCCCTTAAGTATCTCCTTGCCGTCTATGCTCACATACAGGTCCTTTATCTCTAATATCATCAAATCACTATTTTACCATAAAAGTGCAGTCAAATTTTCCGTTGACCTGGCAGAGCCTGCACATTATCTTTTGCGCCCCCTGCTCATCCTTCTTTTTCACCAGCTCTACAAAGTTTTTAAGTGACTCGGCATCTAGTTTTATGCCAGTGTATTTCTCTGAATTCTCCTTCAGGTATTTGCTTATCGCAGCCTGTGTCGTGCCAAGGGTCACAGCCGCCTGCTGCTGCGTTATCTTGTAGTCTTTTACCATAATGTGTGCTGCCTTCAGCCTGAAGGCAGGAAGGAATCTCTTCATAACTCTCTCATGGTTTGTAAACAACTCAATCGCCTCTATACTTATAATGCCCCTTAAACATATCACTTTCTCCAGCATCAGCGGTAATCCAGAGGTTACGCGCATCTATCTTCGGCATAGCCCCGTAGCTCTTGGTCTCCAGCTTGCTGTTTATAACAGACATTGAAAGCTCCCTCATTATGCTGCTCTGCACCTTTGCCATGCTGTTCGAGAAGAAGCCGCTTACGAGCAGCCTCCTTACACCGATTTCGTCAATTCCCTTTGACATAAGATAAAATACAGATTCAGGGTCTACCGGAGCCGTAGCCGAGGAGTGCGTTGCCTTTACGTCGTTCTCATCAACAGACATGTCCGGCAATCCGTCAATCTTTGCACCCTTGTCAAGCAGTATTCCCCTCTCGTGCACATAGGATTTCGCCTTTGTGGCTCCCTTCTCTATCTTCGCAAAGCCCTTCATTATACAGAACGATTTATCCATCAGCGCGGCCTTAGATTCAAGGCTCGCACTTGTGTGCGGACCTCTATTCACTATGTATGTGCCTATGTCAAACTTCTGCTCGGAAGAGCCGAACATGACCTCGCTTACATCGACCTTGCTGCCCTTTTCAGTAGCCTCTATCACATTCCTGACGCGTGTGTGCGAGGCGCCATTGTATACCGAGTTAAGCCTAAGGTGGGAATCCTCACCGATCCTGTTCTTGGTAAAGGAAAGATTGACAGTATTGGAATTTTCATTGTGCAGTGCGTTTATTTCCACTTCCGAACCGTTGCCTATCCTGATTTCCTGTATTGCCCCAAGCGTAGAGTGCGCAGAGGCGTCAGAGCCGAAATACTGGAATATGTTCAGCTTTGAATTGTTGCCCACCTTGACAAATATGCTAACGTTAAGCGGTTTAGTCGAATTCAGCATAAGCATGTTCATGGTGGCCTTTTGGCCATCTGGAACGTCCACCACAACGCATCTGTCTGTAAATGCATGGATGTACGACACGTATTTGTCCTCCTCGGTTTTATGCATGTGATCTTCTAATGAGGCGCTAAGGTATTCCGGACCCTCCATCCTTACCAAAGGATTATGCAAGTCCGCCAAAATCCCGTCACCAAGTACAACATCAAATTTCGTATTGAACCGCGAGAACTCCTCAAGTATCTTGTTCTTGTAATCGCCAAGACCTGCACCGGCTGCCCCGTCAAGAACCTTGATGTCTGGCGGTATGCTTACGAAATACCTCTTGTATATCTCGCTCCTTTCCTGCGGCAACTTCTCGTAGCTCTCTATAGCATCCTTTACAAATTCATTATGGTTCATCACTTATCACTGTGTTTGTTAGCCGACTGAACCCGACATGTCCAGCTTGATTAGCCTCTTGAGCTCAAGCGAGTATTCCATCGGAAGCGCACGAGCAAGGGGATCAAGGAACCCAAGTACTATGGTTGTAAGTGCCTCTTCCTCACTAAGCCCCCTTGACATGAGGTAGAAGAGTTGCTCCTCGCCCACCTTCCCTGTGCTTGCCTCGTGGGTTATGGTTGCGTCGTCCCTGTTTACCTCCATGTACGGGAATGTGTTTGTCTTTGATTCAGCATCAAGCAGAAGTGCGTCGCACCTGACTGTCGATTTGACATTTCCGGCATTCTCCCCTATGTGCAGCAATCCCCTATAGGTTGTGACACCGTCTCCGGATGAAACGCTTTTTGATATTATCTGCGATGTCGTGTCCGGGGCAAGATGGTAGATTTTCCCACCGGAGTCCTGGACCTGGTGCGGGCCTGCAACTGCGATCGACATTATCTCTCCGCGCGCCCCCCTCTCCTTGAGGTATACGCTCGGATATTTCATGTTCAACTTGCTGCCTATGTTCCCGTCAATCCATTCAACGTGCGCATTCTCGTAGGCGAATGCCCTCTGGGTAACAAGATTGTAAACGTTCTTCGACCAGTTCTGTATTGTGACATATCTTATGTGCGCGTTCTTGTGCGCAACAAGCTCAACAACAGCGGAATGGAGGGACGAGCTCATGTATATCGGGGCAGTGCAGCCCTCTATGTACGTCACATCAGCGCCCTCATCCGCTATTATGAGCGTCCTCTCAAACTGGCCTGCCTTCTCGGAATTTATCCTGAAATAGGCCTGAAGAGGCATCTTTAATTTAACACCTTTTGGTATAAAAATAAAACTGCCGCCCGACCACACAGCAGTGTTCAAAGCAGCGAACTTATTATCGGTTGGGGGTATTATCGTCCCAAAATACTTTTTCATCAGCTCCGGGTATTTCTTTACTGCCTCATCAGTGCTTGTGAATACCACTCCTTCCTTTGTCAGTTCCTCTTTTATGTGCGAATAAACTACCTCCGAATCGTATTGCGCCTCCGCCCCTGCAAAGAACTTCCTCTCCGCTTCCGGAATCCCCAGTTTGTCAAAGGTCTTCTTTATCTCATCCGGGACGGACTCCCATGTATTGCCCTTCTTGTCTGTAGGCTTTAGGTAATAGTAGATGTCATCATAATCGATATCGTTGAGATTTCCGCCCCACTGTGGCGTGGGCTTTGCCAGGAACTGCTTGTACCCTATCAATCTTTTCTCGAGCATCCATTCAGGTTCGCCCTTCATCGCGGAAATCTCCCTCACTATCTCCTCCGAAAGGCCCTTTTTTGTCTTGAACTTGTATTCGAATGAGTCGTTAAAGCCGTACCTCTCCCTGTACTCGTCTTCCGCGACTACGACCTGTCCTTGATCCGCAACAGAATCAGACATATTTCACCTTTATAACTCGGTTATAAGTCAGCTTTCAAGATATTTAAGGCTTACGTTAGAAACCGATAATGGCAATACAGAAACTGCAATCAACCGAGCATGCCTAAACTTTCCGCAACTATTGCATCGCGCGCGCCAAGGCCTTCGTTTATGAATCTCTGCCCAGCACGGCTCTGGTAAAGCCTCTTTTCCCTCCCAACATCAATTGCGGCTTCAATCAGTTCATGCGAGGCGCCATCAATGCCATCGACCCTTAAGATTCTCTCATCCTCATGTATATGCCTATTGTAAGGTTTATCCACTAACAGCAGAAATCCACAGTCCGTGGAAACAAACGATTCTGCCAGTCTTGGGGAGTCATCAACGTTAACGGTATACTCCATCGCCTTCTTGTTTATTCTAGTAGAATCATAAAAGTAGGGCATCCAGTCCAACTTGTTCATGCTGATCCACCTGTCAGTGCCCTCTATGCCTCCGTCAGTAATCCCGTCATGGCCCCTTGCCGAGGCTATATCTGCCACAAAATATTGCCCAAGCTCTATTATATTCTTCCTGTTCCCGCCCAATGCAATCTCTTTCCAATGGTTTTGCCATGCATCCGTGTAATGCGTCATCATTTCCAGATAATTAGAGCCGATGTTTCTAAAATCCCAATCCGTGTGGTCCCTTATCGTATAGTGCGTGCCATTTTTCTTGTTATAAAGCTCTATCATTACGGGATGCACAAGTGCCAGTACCTCGTCAATGTCAAGCGCTACCACCACCCCTACATAATTACCGCACCTGGACCCCTCTTCCGCACCGTCTGTTCTTATAATCGACCTGAGCTTCCGCCTTGCAGACTCTTTTTCCTTATTCGCCATCTTAGCACAATTAGATTTAAATCCCCAAATATTTAGACATTGCGCCATCAACGCCAAGCCAACAATCTATAAATAGATTAACAGAGAACTAAGTAGATCTTACCCTTGTGGTGCACCATGGCCAAAACAAAGTTCACGAACGAATCTACCTACAAGAACTATCTTGAGAGCGGCAAGGAGGAGGAATTTGACCGCCTCTTCGACCTCGCGTCGCAGAGCGCGTTGAACAGCTTCGGGGGCTCATATCCTATGTACATCGGTGGCAAGGCTGTCCTTGCGAAGGAATTGCTCGAGGAGCGCTCGCCCATCGATCCAGTCAACATAAAGATCGGCAGTTTCCAGAAGGGCGGCAGGGAGCATGCACAGCTCGCCATAACTGAGGCGCAGAAGGCATTCGACTCCTGGCGCGCAACCGATTACACGGAGCGCGCAGCACTGTTCACCAATGCCGCAAATCTTCTCTCGAAGAAGAAATTCGGCATCGCAGCCATACTCAGCTACGAGAACGGGAAATCCAGGTACGAGTCAGTGGGCGAGGTGGACGAGGCTATAGATTTCATGAGATATTATGCTAACGAGATGATTGTGAATAAGGGCTACCTGAGGAAGACCCACAGCGCCGCAAGCACCAAAGGGGTAAGCGCTGGATTCCAGGGCGCGCCATCCAACGAGGAAAAGGTAGTGATAGCCATGAAGCCCTACGGCGTATTCGGCGTCATAGCCCCTTTCAATTTCCCGATATCAATCTCAATCGGCATGAGCGTTGGCGCGCTGATAACAGGCAATACTGTTGTTTTCAAGCCCTCATCTACTGACAACATGACGATGCTGACAGGCCTGAAGATATACGAGCTCTTCAAGGAGGCTGGGCTTCCACAGGGAGTATTCAACTATGTGACAGGGCCGGGCTCGGTCATAGGGGACGAGCTTGCGACCAACGAGGGCGTGGCAGGGATAGCATTTACGGGATCCAAGACGACGGGGCTCGGCATGGTATCCAAGTGCTTCAGCTCGGGCAGGCAGAAGGTCTTCATCGTGGAGATGGGCGGCAAAAATGCGGCGATAATAGCAAGGACGGCCGACCTCGACAAGGCGGCATCAGGAGTTGCGAGCGCAGCATTCGGGTTCTGCGGCCAGAAGTGCAGTGCGCTATCAAGGGTATACGTACACACATCGGTAAAGGAGCAGTTCATAGGCAAGCTGATAGAGAAGGTAAGGTACATGAAGATAGGCAACCCTATCGATAAGGATGTTTACATCGGCCCGCTGATAAGCGAGAGCGCAAGGCAGAGGTACGAGGCATCCATGCGCATAGCAAGGGCAACGGGCAGGGTGCTGTACGGTGGGAACGCGGTCAAGATAGGGCTTCAGGGCGCTTATGTCGAGCCGGCGATAATAGAGACAAGGCACGACAGCGAGCTTGTGCGGAACGAGCTCTTCCTCCCGCTGATCACCATAGAGAGCTTCACGGACATGGACGAGGCTATAAGGATGGCGAACGACACCGAATACGGGCTGACCGCGGGCTTCTACAGCAACAGCAAGAAGGAGATATCGAAATTCGGGCAGAGCATCCAGGCCGGCGTCATGTACGTCAACAGAAGCATAAGCGCGACCACAGGCGCGATAGTAGGGCTTCACACGTTTGTGGGATGGAAGGGCAGCGCGCTTACTGGCAAGGGGACAGGGAGCAAGTTCTACCTCCAGCAGTTCATGAGGGAGCAAAGCCTCTCGCTAACTAGCAAATAGGGGTCATTCACTGTTTTGGAGATACGCATCCAGGCACCAGAAATACAGGCAAGTGCGGGTCAGGATAAAGCGCAGGGAATTCAGGGCGCTGCTCGCCGACAGCTTCATGAAAAGGGCGATAGGGCTGATGTTCAGGGACGGCCTGCAAGAGGGGACCTGCATGCTCTTTGTCTTCAACGAAGAGGCAAGGCAGGGAATATGGATGCACAACATGCGTTTTGCCATAGACGTGATCTGGCTCGACTCGGGGTCCAAGATCGTCTCGCTGGAGAGGAACCTTCAGCCCTGCAAGTCCGCATTCAACTGCAGGACGCACTACCCGGATGGCGACGCAAAATACATACTAGAGATGAGAGCTGGCACAATAGCAAAAAACGGGATAAAAATCGGCTCAAAGGTGACGATTCCGGATCTCGCTAGAACCTGAACCATTTCTTTATGTTCTTCCTTGTAAGGTACCAGAATGAGAGCACACCCACTATGAATCCTATGACGTCAAGAACGCCTATCGATATTATGCTGAGCACCGCCACGACAAGCGCGAGCCACCAGCCCCAGTGATGCCCCTCCCAGAGGCCGAATGCGGTGACAAGAAGCACCAGCCCGGCTATGACCAGCACTGCGCTTCCGAATCCAGAGACGGCGCCAATTACGCCGCTGAGCCCAAGGCTGCTTATGAGGCCGAATGCCCCGGCAATGAGAAACAGGAATACGGCACCGATTACATACAATGCCGTGAGTATAGCTATCCCGGTGGGTCTGCTGCCTCTGCCGAAGGTAGAAACGTGCGGTCTCCTCCTTGGCTTAGGCATGCAAAACACCAGAGAAGCAAAAATAAAGAAAGGAAGAAATTACTTCCTTCCCCTTCTGTTCATCTTTGCCCTTGCTACGTATCCGCCCTTGTCTATGAAGTAAAGGAATCCCGTCGCTCTCTTGATTCGCTCAGAGCCGACCTTCGCCTTTCTGCCCCTTGAATTTGTCTTCATAGGTGTCCTCCAGACGAATCCGTCCTTTCCGAGGAAGTATAGATACCCATCCTCTCTCTGTATCCTTTCTGATCCTACTCTATCTGCCATAATTTCACCGAATTTATATCTCTGAATACATTTAAATAACTATCGTCGATTTGCCGTCAGACGTGTAAATCTGCTACGTGCTGACGGCACCCCCTCTAGCAGGCATACTGCCCGGAATCCTTAAAACTTATTAAAAACCTTCCTTGCCAATGCTATATGCTTGAAGTGATCCTGTGATAGAGATAAAACTTTTCGGCAGTGTAAACCTAAACGGCTACACATTCATCGAGGGATTCCCCGGAATAGGCCTTGTGGGGCCTATGGCGATAAGCTACATAATAGACAAGCTGGGGATGAAGTACATAGGCTACATGCAGAGCGACCACTTTCCTCCCCTGGTGTCGATACACAAGGGTGAGCCGGTGCCGCCCATAAGGCTGTACACTGCTGATAAGGAGAAGCTCGTGACGATATTCGCGGAATTCCCGATACCGATAGAGCTTGTCGACGAGATCAGCACTGCAATCTATGATTTCCTGCGCAAGAGCGGGATAGTAAACACCTACTCGATAGGGGGCATACCAGACACCGGGGAAACGGTGCAAAAGCCCTTTGTCGTGGCGTCGAACAGCTCGATCACCGCAAACGCGGTCTCATCGGGGCTGCAGGCGATAGAGGAAGGCGTCGCAACAGGCGTGAGCGCGCTTCTGCTCATGAAGGCAGCGCTAGACAAGGGGAACGACATATGCATAATGGTGCCGGTGCACCAGAACATAGCCGACCCGGCATACGCCGAGATAGCGATAACAAGCCTGAACAAGCTCATGAACCTGAACATAGACATAACCGACCTCGACAAGGAGGCGAAGATAGTTCAGGCCAAGATAAAGGAGATCATAAGCAAGCACAAGGAGAGCCACGAGAGCTACAAGAAGGCCGTTGACGACACATCAGGGCCGTCCATGTACGCATAGCCGGCAGTCAGCCTTTTACATCAGTCCGGGGAGCTTCAGTCTCGACAACGTCTATCTCGACCACATCCTTGACGTAAAGCGGCTGTCCATTGCTCCGCACCAGCTTTATGCTATGGCCGACGCCAAACGCCTTCACCAGCTCGCCTTTGGATTTTTCATCCATTCTCAATTCTATCTTGCTGTCTGTTTTGTTCTCTTTTGCTCCGTTTGCAATTAGGACATCGAGCACGTCGTTGTGCGGATTTCGCTCCTCGCCCTTCCCTGCATAAAATCTAGCGTACCAGATGGCGCTAAGGCCGTCATTCCCTCTTTCGTTGACGTTGGCACCCCTGTCTATCAGCGCCCTGACCGCAAGCGCGTCCCCACTCACCGCTGCCCATATTATAAGAGGATCCCCGTTTACCTTCCCATTAGGATTAAATCTCTCAGTAGTTATGATCCACATCGCCTCATCGGACCTGTTTGCTACGAGTGCAGCAAACAGTCTTGCGTTCGGTTCCGTAATAGTAGTGCCCATATTTACCACATTAAACCTTTGCGCGTGCATCTATTTAAGTCTTTCACGAAGGGAATCCAAAACCTTTTATTGACCAATAGCGAATCATATCTGCAGGCTCATGATGCAGGGGTTGCGGAGTCTGGTCTGGCAAAGGAAGCTGCCACGGAAAATCGCGCAGGACTTAAGATCCTGTGGCCTAGCGCCTTCGTGAGTTCAAATCTCACCCCCTGCACATTTAACTGTAAACATAAATTCGTAATAAATCTATCTTCGAAAAATTGCGAGTTCAGATCTCTAACAAGAAGCGAGGTATGCAAGACTCGCAAATATCCACCCTCAATCTTTTCCATATTTTGGGTTTTTTGGAGATATGCATAAATATTATCGAGTGTGTAGTAATAATGTGATTGTATGCCAACCGCAGAAGCTCAAAAACAAAACACACGAGATACTGGTGCTGTTGTCGCCGAATTGATGGCTTCGGCAGATATGGGACATTTTTACGGAAAATATCCAGACCGCAAAAAAGAATACACCGATTCTATCGAGAAGACAGTTAGAAGTCTTTCAAAAGAACAACTCCAAGAAGTTACTATGCGTATTCTTGAACGTGCAGTTATGTCGCCACAAGAAAAAGAAGAACGGCGCCAAAGAATACACAAAACACTTAAAACCCGTGCAAAAGAACGCACAAAGTAAGACTTTAGGAGCAGACTATCATCCCACGGCACTTAATTGGTCAAATGCTTGAAACCAAAATAAGAAAGGCAAGAACTCGAGACGCAAGAGCGATATACGCTCTAGGGAAGAGAATCCCAGAGCTCGCCTTCTCCCCCAAATACCCATTTCATGAGCTTAGCGAAATAAAAGAATTTATTTCAACACCTAAAGAGAACATCATGCTGATTGCAGAACATAACGGGAAAACTATCGGGTTTATTTTCGCAAAGATCTTATCACGCAGTGCAGGGGGTTGGTGCATGCTCGACAACTTAGGAATAGATTCCCGATACAGGCGCAAAGGAATAGGCCAAAATTTACTCGATGCTTTTTATAAGGAAATCAAAGGCAGAAAAATAAAATACGTACAAATACTCGAATCAAAGAGCAAACAAGCACGCGGATTTTGGAAAAAAGAGGGCTTTAAAGAGACAAAAGAATTCATATGGGCCGAAGAGATGATCAAATAAACCAAGACGGCGCATTCTAAGAAAACGAGAGAAGCAGAAAGCTATTTAAAACATGAATACAGAACCTATCTATAGAGGCAGATTCTCTGCAGAATCGCAGCCGAATTTATTTCTAACAATTAGTGTTAAGTATGAATGAGAAATACGATGTTATCGTTGCCGGTGCAGGACTTGCCGGATCTCTTGCCGCGGCAATGGCCGCAAAGGGCGGGGCAAAGGTGCTTCTCCTTGACAGGAACAAGGAACCAGAGGTCGGAAAGAAGACCAACTGGGGCTGGACCTGCGGCGATGCGGTAGCAAACGACCATCTCAAGTTCATAAAGGCAAAGACGGGCCTTGAATTCAAACACCCGGAACTGGACCTCAAGGTCGACGGTGTGGTGGCGCTGTCTCCGGATTTCAAAAGCAGATACCTGTTTGACGGAGAGGGCTACGTTCTCGACAGGCCGCTGTTCGAGCAGAAGCTTCTCCACACAGCCGTAAAGGCTGGCGCGGAATACGTACCGGAGTTCGAGGTGGAGGCGCCGCTTATCGAGGACAATTTCGTCGTGGGCATATTCGGAAAGGACAAGAACAAGGCACACAAGGAGATAAGGGCGAAGATAGTCATAGACGCGCTCGGCATAGCCACCACAATAAGGAGGAAGCTTCCTGAGAACCCGTACGTCGACAGGACTATTGACATAAATGATGTTGAATCTACAGGAAGGTACATATACGAGTGCGAGTTCGACCACAAGGACCTTAACTACTACGACGAGAAGAACGCAATAATACACCTCAACCAGCAAATAGCCCCAGGAGGGTACGGATGGGTGTTCCCGAAGAGCAACGGCAAGGTAAACATTGGGCTCGGTGTCCAGAAGAAAAGTCTAGATATAAGGAACCAGAAGCTCGGAAGGCAGGACACGCTCCACACGCTCATGGACGATTACGTGAAGAGCAACCCCGTGCTGAAGAACCTCAAGCTGTTCAACAAGGACAACAACGGGAAGGGCTACTGGTCTGTAGCGGTGAGGAGGCAGCTTGAGAGCCTTGTATTCAACGGCTATATGGGCGCGGGCGACAGCATGGCAATGCCAAACCCGATAAGCGCTGGCGGCATAGGCCCCGCACTTGTTGCAGGCATACTTGCTGGCGAGAACGCGGCAATCGCGGTGCACAACGGCGACGTAAGCATAAAGGGGCTCTGGAAGTACAACCTTGACTTCAACGAGAGCTATGGCCACAAGACTGCTGGCCTCGAGGTATTCAGGGTATACCTACAGTCGCTCAACAACGACCTCCTCAATTACGGCATGAAGACATTCGTGACCGCAAAGGAGGCATCGGACCTTGGCTACGGCCTTGTCCCGGAACTTAGCCTCACTGGAAAATTCAAGATGATACTGCAGGGAGCGCAGAACATAAACGCATTCTCAAACCTTCTTTTCGTCGTGAAGAAGATGAAGGTGCTGAACAAGCTCTACATGAACTATCCAAAGTCTACGGACGGCTTTGCCGAATGGCGAAAGGAGGTAGAGAGGCAGATGGAGGAATCGAAGGAGCGCTTCAAGCCAAATCCCATTTAATGATGATATCATGGAATACACAAGATTCGAGAAGGCAAGGATCATAGGCGCAAGGGCGCTGCAATTGGCGTACGGCGCACCACCGCTCATAAAGGTGCCAGAGGGGACAATAAACCCGCTTGACCTTGCGGAGATGGAGTTTGACAAGGGCGCAATACCGATAACCATAATCAAGGACGCAAAGGAGGAAAATTAGGACGAGGCTCACATCAACAAAACACAGAGGTTAGCCTAAGTCAATCCTCTGCCCAAGGAGGCTGTAGACCTCCGCCTTCCTGCTGCTGAATATGTTGTTGGTCAGCATAGGGTTCATCCCGCCCTTACCTTTTTCAATAGCCCTTCCGTGTATGAGCTCATTGAATGCGGGCATCGATACGAGCTTTATCCTCTCATTGAATTTCTTGTACTCGGCCCTCGCGGCGCTTTTGTTGACCCCGTAGACCGCCCAGGCCTTGTAATCGTATGCCGCGCCGTTCTTCTCCTTTATCCGCACCGCAAGGTGCTCGTGCGCGCTTACGATGTAGTCAAGGAGCATGAATCCATCGTCAGGCTTCCTGTTCCCGTGCACGAACCCGAAATTACCTATAACCAGTTCCTTCTCGACGCTCCTACCTATTATCTCGCTGAGGTGCGCGTCATGGTTCCCGGCAACTATCCTTATCTCAAATTTCTCCAGGCTGCTGAAGAACTGCTTAAGCAGCCTCGTCTCTGCCTCTTCCGGATATAATATGCTCTCCTTTATGTCGCCCAGCATGATTATGCTCCTGAGCGAGAACTGATTCATTATCGCGTTTATCCTTCCAGCCATGCGTTCGCTTGCCCCGAAAAGATGTACGCCCTTCTTGGAAAGGCCGAGCTCCATGCCTATGTGAAGGTCAGCTATCACGAGGTGCTCCCTGCTCTCCGCCTTAACGATCATAGCAGGCTCATTGTAAACGAACTTTATGTTTTCGTATGCCAAGAAACCACATTCTTATTAATAAGGCACTTAGCAATTTATATATCAAGCGATGGTGGGAATGGCTGACTTTGCGCTCGGTGTAGGATCTATCTACGGGATAAAGATAGAGCTCAATGCGCTCTTCCTGCTACTTTCACTCCTGATACTCTACCTGAGCACGTACCTCTTCATGATCTGGGTGCTCCTATTCGTGTGCGTGCTGGTGCACGAACTCGTGCACTCGATCACCTCAAAATGGAATGGCGTTACTGTCAAGAAGATAGTGCTCTACCCACTGGGCGGCGGCTCGATAATAGACACAACCGGGCTAAAGCCGGAGACGGAATTCAGGATATCGATAGTGGGTCCGATAGCCAGCCTGCTCCTTGCCATGCTGTTCGGTATAGCTAACATGTTCGCCCCAGCCGGGATAGTAAGGACGACACTGCAGCTCCTGTTCATGCTCAACATATTCCTTGGTGCTTTCAATCTGCTCCCATGGATGCCTCTTGACGGCGGAAGGGCGCTCAGGAGCTATCTCCAGGAGAAAAGGAGCTTCCTTGACGCTACGAGGCTCGCGGTCAGGGCAAGCAACGTCATAACAGTGCTGTTCGTTGCAGGAACCATCGCCTACGCCTTCCTGGCGCCTGGCTTCTCGTTCACGTACAGGGAGTTCATAGTTCTATTTGACGTGGTCATAGCATTCATAATATACAGCGGAGCGCAGTCGGAGATGCAGTCCGCCGTGATAAAGGAGAACATCGCAGACCTCTATGCAAGGGACGCAGCAACAAAGAACTATACAGTCGTGAAGAGCGACATGAGGGTAGAGGAGCTCTACAGGAAGCTCCTGAAGGGCAGTGCGCACATAGTGCTTTTCAAAATGGGCGGAAAGATCAAGATGCTCTCAAATGCGCTGCTCCAGAAGACGCCAAAGGCCAAGCTGGCGGGGCTCAGCGTAGGCGACCTTGGCGCAGACATACCTTCAGTGGCCGACAATTTGCCATTATACGATGCGATAGAAAAGATGAAGCTGGAGGAAAGTGGCATAGCGGTCGTGACGAAACGCGGCAGGCTTTTCGGGGTTCTGCTCATGCCGCACATAGAATCCATAGTGGCGCTGCATATGTCGCAAAAGCACAAGCAAACAAATAAATAATCCATATAAGCTAATACTATGACGACCCGGTGTGCTGATGCAGTACCTAGACAGCATAATAATCCACAACTTCAAGTCTTTCAAGCATGCAAACATAAGGTTCAGCAACGGCTTTAACTGCATCGTTGGGGCGAACGGCTCGGGCAAGTCGAACCTCTGCGATGCGCTCCTTTTTGCGCTTGGAGAGAGCTCGCTCAAGCGCATGCGCGTCTCCAATACCTCGCTGCTAATAAACAGCTTCGCGAAGCCGAAGAGCGATGACGGCGTGAAAAGGGCATACGTGAAGATAGCGTTTGGCGGCGACAACCCGCTCGAGGTTGCGAGGATCATAAAGTCGAACAACAAGATGGGCTACAGGCTGAACGGCAAGCACGCCACAAGGCAGGAGGTCGTAGAGGCGCTGCGCAGCTACCGCAGCGAGATAAACGACACCAACATAATCGCGCAGGGGGAGGTCTCGTCCATGATGAGCCTCAACGCGAAGGAGAGGAGGGAACTCATAGACGTTGCGGCCGGCATCAAGGAATTCAACGACAAGAAGGAGGTCTCGATGAGGGAGCTGCAGAAGGTGGAGGAGAAGGCGAACGACGCAAGAATCGTGCTGAACGAGCGCAAGGGCTTCCTAGACCAGCTCGAAAAGGAGAAGGAGGATGCAGAGAAGTACATGCAGCTCACGGACACGGTCAGGCGCATAAGCTACACTATACTCAAGAACAGCGAGCACCAGGCTGAATCTGACTTCAACGCAGCGGCAAAGGCGCTTGCTGAGGCCGAGGAAAAGAAAAAGGAATCAAATCTCAGGATAAACGAGCTCTCGCTCATGCTGGAAAAACTCTCCGGGGAGAAGGAGGCGCTGGTGAAGAGCCTCAACGAGAGGTCTGTCGAGCTGAGCAGCACGAACAAGATGCTCGAGAATATAAACAGGGAGCTCGCGGTCAAGGAGACAGAATCAAAGTCACTCAAGGAGAGGATCTCCGATACCGACGCGCAGCTCACGCAATCCAAGAAGGAGCTCAAGAAGCTTCAGGGGGAGAACGCCGAGGGCTCGGCAAGCATCGAATCCCTGAAGAAGCAGCTTGAGGGCAAGGCGGAACTGCTCTCGTCAAAGGAGGTATACGAAGATGACGCAGGGAAAAGCTCGATAAACATCATAGGCCGCAACCAGAAGCGTATAGACGAGCTTTACCAGAAGGAGGAGGAACTCTCAAAGCAATTCCTGCAAAACAGGTTTGCAAGGGACGACATAGATAAGTCGATAAAGGCTGCAAAGGAGCAGATAGGCTCAAAGTCCGCAGAGAGCGAAAGGCTACTCAGCGAGGTAAAGGTCCAGAAGGAGAAACTCTCCGTGCTCAACGAAAGGATCGCGCTATTGGGCAAGGAGGCCGATGCTGCCGCGTCTGATGTGCAGAAGCAGCAGAAGGCAATCGATGCCAATTACGAGGAGAGGGTGAATCTCAGGGAGCGCATCGCAGTATCTGGCGGCGGTTCCGACAAAGTAAACGAGACGCTCAAAAGAAACGTAGAGAATGGGTTCTACGGAAGGGCCTACGAGCTATGCAGCTACGAGAGCAAGTTCGAGCTCGCAATAAACGCGGCCGCTACGAGCAGGCTGGGATACCTTGTGGTTGAATCAGCTGAGGTGGCAGACACCTCGATAAAGATCCTTAAGGCGAAGCAGCTCGGAAGGGCATCATTCATACCTCTGAAGGACCTTACAACAAGCTACAAGGAGCAGAACAAGGGTTTGGACAAACTCATAGACCACGTCAGGTTCGACAAGAAATTCGAGTCGGCGTTCAACTACATATTCGCGAACACCTACGTAGTTAAGAGCATAGATGAGGCGAAGTCCATAGGCTTCGGCAAGGGAAGGTTTGTAACGCTGGATGGCGACCTCGTGGAGAACTCCGGGATAATAAGCGGAGGCTCCTCGAAGGGCCTGCAGTCGCCTGCGCTCCTCGAGTCAAGGCTGAAGGCTCTTGAGCAGCAGGCAAAGGAGGTTGCATCACAGCTTGGTGGCCTCAACTCCGAACTCGAGCGAAGGAGGAAGGAGATCGCATCCAACCAGACTGAGGGGTTCAGTTGCACCGTAACGATAAAACACCTTGAGGAATTGTCCTCAGCGCTTTCCAAGGAGCTTGAAGGGGGCAAGGCAAGAGTATCAGATCTGGAATCAAGGATGCTCCAGGCCACCGCGGCAGGCACAAAGCTCGAGTCGCAGCGCGACACAATACTCACAGAGCTGAATTCGCTGAAGGGAGAGAACGAGAAGATCTACGCAGCGACCGGTGCAGACGTGGGGAAGAAGGGCAAGCCCGAGAAGGGCGAGATGAGCAAGCTCAAGTCTCTCCGTGAGGAGGTGCAGCAGCTCAAGATAAAGCTGGCAGAACTCTCAAAGGAGGAGGAGATGCGGAACGCACGCATATCCGAGATAGAGGCGACCATAGGCTCAAGGCACGAGGACGGCGCCGAGACCCGCAAAAGGCTCGCGCTCTTCGACGGCGAGATGATCGAGCTCTCGAAGAGGAAGGCCGAGCTGCAGCAGAAGGTCGGCAAGTCCGACGCCAACTCGCAGGAGCTCTACAAGAGGATACAGGATTTCGATGCGAGGATAGCGAAGCTCGCAAACGACAGAGGAAGGTGCCAGAGCGAGCTCGACAGGACCGGCAGGGACAGCATAGAGAACGAGACAAGGAAGGTGCAGATACAGACCAGGATAAACGACATAAAGGCAGAGCTGCTCTCCTACCAGAACGTCCAGGCGCTCGAGGAACTCGCTATGGGCGAGCTCGAGGCAAAGAGGGCCATAGCCAAGAACGAGATAGAGAAGTTGGGCGCGGTCAACCTGAAGGCGCCAGAGGTTTATGGCGCAAAGAAGAGGGAAGTAGAGGAAGCGAAGTCCAAGCTCGCGGTGCTGAGCAACGAGAGGGACTCGATAATAGCTATGATAAACGAGATCGAGTCGAAGAAGCTCAACATATTCAACGAGACGCTCAGCGATGTCAATGCGCACTTCAAGAAACTATACAGCTACGTTTTCGAGGGGAGCGCGCAGATGCAGCTCGACAACCCGAAGGACCCGTTCAATTCAGGGCTTTCGCTCATGATAAACTCACCCAAGAACAGGAACAGCAACGTCGAGGCGCTTTCGGGAGGGGAGAAGACGCTGGTCATGACGATGATGATATTCGCTATACAGGCGCACAGCCCGATGTCGTTCTACATATTCGACGAGATAGACTTCTCGCTCGACAAGGAGAACTCTAAGAAGCTCTCGAGGCTCATGAAGGAGATGAGCAAAAGCTCGCAGATAATAGTGATAAGCCACAACGACTCGCTCATAACCGCGACCGATGCCGCCATAGGCATAGTGCACAGGAACGGCGAATCAAAGGCGGTGGGGCTGCAGCTCACCCCGACCGAGAGCGTGGCAAGGGCCACCTAGGTGCTATGTTGGCAAACAAGCATCAAAAACCAAAAGAAGCAAAAAAGGAGAAGCATGGCATAAACACACTGCCCATATACGTCGCGCTCATCGTGATGTTTGCGCTCTTCATATACTTCCAGAGGGACAGCGCGGTATCCGCCATACTCGGCATTGCGCTCTTCATGGTCATAGTCATACTGATACTCATCGAGGTAACGAACGGCATAAAGGAGGAAGGCTTCAAGAGGAACGCGATAGAGATAATCGCGGCTGTGCTGATAGTTGTGGTCTTCTGGTTCTCGCTCAAGGCGCTGCTCCACACGAGCTATCCGCTTGACGTGGTACCGAGCTGCAGCATGCTGCCGCAGCTCAAAAGGGGCGACCTCATCCTGCTGCAGGGAGTGAACAACATTACGCGCATAAGCGCGCCTGTCATAAAGCTGAATGCATCAAGCTACAGCAACGTGACCTTGGACATCCAGAAAGAGGCGCTCTCATGCGTAGCATACAAGCAGGTGGGGAACAGGATAGCCGTCTCATCCATGGCGCTGCCCGGCTATTCCATAGGGCTCTTCAGCACAGCCAACGGCGGCGAGATAGTCCCCAACGCATACCAGAGCGGCAATCCCATACAATACACATGCGGCACCGCGACAATAAAATACGATAACGGAACAACCGCGAGCGAGGCCTACACCACCGCGGTGACGATCAACGGAACCACAATATCAAACGACAGGAACAACTCCGTAGTCGTCTATGCGACAGTGCCTGGCGACTATTTCTACCAGCTCGGCGACAGCTACATAGTGCACAGGGTCTACGCTGTGATAAGCTCAAACGGCAACTACCTGGTGCTCACGAAAGGCGACAACAATCCCGGCCTTGACATACAGTACGGCAACTATCCGGCAAACGCTACATCGATAGAGGGGAAGGTCATATACTCGATACCTTATCTCGGGTATCTTAAGCTGATTCTGAGCAACAGCTTCACCGAACCAGCAGGCTGCAACTCCACGGTCGTCAGCCAGTCCGCATAACGGCAGGCAGTATCATGGAGGTGTATAGGACGAAGCCCAGGTGTCGCTGAACGACATGCCGCTTGGGACGCCGTTGTTCCCGTTGCCACTGTAATCCAGCGTATCGCCATTGAGCGGCCACCACCCAACGAGGTTCTGTATGTTTATAGGATCGCCCCCTATGCCCCTGTAGTACATCTGCTGTATCTCGTTAGCCGAAAGGGAGGCGTTGTAGACCTGGACATCGGCGATGGACCCTCCCATATATGCAGGAGTATCCCAGGAACCGCTCCCAGACCCTATGATGAGCGGCATGCCTGTAACCAAACTGCCGGTTGACGTCCTGCTGCAAGCAGCAGCGCCGTTGACCCATATTGTCTGCAACTTTGTGGCAGAGTTCCAGCTCGACCCGAATTGATACCACTGGCCCGCAGCCGGTCCGGTACTGCAAGCAAGATCGTCAGCGTAAAAGTTCAGGTACCAATCGTCACTTCTTGAGAACATCCCAAAACCCTGGTCTACCACCCCTGGTCCGCTCCACGCGTAACCAAGGTCGCTAGGTGCAAAGTTGGTTCCCGGAGGCCAATAGACCCAAGCGAGTATGGTGAACGAGTTCCCCTGGAAGAATTTGCTATTTACAACCACGTAGTTGTTTCCCCCGCTGAACTGCCCAACCGATTCCGGCTTCTCGCTATTGCATGTTCCCTGCAACGAGATGAACTGCAGCGTTTTTGGACCGTTAGGCCGGAATACCTTGCAGGAACCTGGAGGAGTTCCGGCTACGGAGAATCCTGATTTGAAGAAGCCAAGGGTGTAAAGCAACGAAAAGACAACAACTATTACGAGTATTGCCCATCCATATGTTATGAGATACTGCATCGCGCTCTGGGCCCTGGGTATCGGCATAAGCATCCAACCAAGTGAACATACACTTTTTCGCTATAATAATCTGAGCATGTTCTATTAAATTATGTCCCCATGCCCACCAGCCGATTGAGGAAAGGAAAGTTACGGTTTGGTATAGGTCGAGGCCCAGCTAGTGGTGAATGATATACTGCTTGGAGCGCCGTTGTTCCCGTTGCCGCTGTAGTCTACTGCATCGCCGTTGAGAGGCCACCAACCCACAAGATTCTGTATGTTTATCGGATCGCCCCCTATGCCCTCGTAGTACATCTGCTTTACCTCGTTAGCCGAAAGGGAGGCGTTGTAAATCTGAACATTGGAAATATAGCCTTTGAAGTTAGAAGCTCCGTCACCGCCAGCGCCAATCGTAAAATCATACTCATAACTAATATAGCCACATGGGGTAATTCCAACACCTGAAACTTGTTGTCCATTGACGTACATGTTGCTTGGAGTAACGGCAATAAAATTCCATGCATTGGGTGTCCAAGAAAGTGGGGATATCGAATAGATATTACCAAATCCTCCGTAGCAGCTGGAGCCGGCCAAAGTGCTGGTAGTGGAGCCCAACGTCCAGTAGTAGTTGTACAGCGTACCAGCAACTGCTGCATATGCACCTACATCTGCTGTGGTGGGATAAACCCATGCCGAGAAAGCGGAGGGGCCGCTAATGCTTGTCAATAAGCTCGGCTGTCCCATATCTATAAAGCCCGTCCCGCTGAACTGCGCAACGGACCTCGGCTGTTCGCTATTGCATGTACCCTGCAGCGAGATGAACTGCTGTGTACCAGTGCCGTAGGGCTTGTATACGCGGCAGGAACCGGGAGGCGCACCTCCTGTAGAAGTGTTCGTGCCGAAGACGCCAAGGAAGTAAAGCACCGAAAACGCAACCACTATTATGATTATCGCCCACCCGTACGTGACGAGGTACTCCATAGCGCTTTGGGCCCTGGGTATCGGCATAAGCATCCAACCAAGTGAACATACACTTTTTCGCTATAATAATCTGAGCCTGTTTTATTAAATTATACTTTTGCCTACTGGCAACGAATTAACATATATTCACGAGAGGCCGCAACAACATTGTCACGGCGGGGTATAGGTTGAGGCCCAGGTGCCGCTGAACGACATGCCGCTTGGAGCGCCGTTGTTCCCGTTGCCGCTGTAATCCAGCGTGTCGCCATTGAGCGGCCACCATGCGACAAGGTTCTGCAGGTTTATCGGCTCACCCCCTACACCCTCAAAGTACATCTGCTTTATCTCGTTAGCCGAAAGGGAGGCGTTGTATGCCTGGATATTTGCTATCTGCCCATTAAGATTTGTGCTGGTGGTCGGATTGGAACCATAAATGCAGGTAGTCCAATAGTCTACTGCACCTGAAGCGCCATACTGCCCAGATTCCGTCCCAACCTGAACGCCATTCACATAAAATATCCCTGTGCCGCTGCCAGAGGGATTGTAGGTAATCGCAATATTATACCAGCCGCTGGTAGGTACTGTATAAGGCATGTAAGGTCCTATCTGCCCCCATATATAGCCGTAGGCCGTTAAGCCCTGGGCGCTTAAAAACGGCATGTCCCAGCCGCTGCAGGGCGGCACATCACTGACGCCAAAAACCGGGCCGCTTGTACTGGATGTCAGGTAAACCCAGGCGGACGCGGTTAGCTGGTTGTCCCCGCCAAAATAGATGCCGATTGGGGCGTAGTCATAGCTGCCCCCCCCGCTGAACTGCCCAACCGACTTCGGCTGCTCGTTGTTGCATACCCCTTGCTCCGTGACAAGTTGCTGCGTACCAGGACCATAGGGCCTGTATACCTTGCAGGAACCCGGAAGCGCCCCTCCTGTAGTGGTAAATGTGCTGAAGACGCCAACCTCGTAGAGCACCGAAAATGCGACCAATATTACGATTATCGCCCACCCGTACGTTACGAGGTACTCCATAGCGCTTTGGGCCCTGGGTATCGGCATAAGCATCCAACCAAGTGAATTATTATATACCTTTCCGCTATAATAATCTAAGTCTGTTTTGTTAAAATATACTTTTGCCAGTTGGCAACGGCGTTAGTGCATCTGATGGCAGATTTGTCCAATGATATACGTTTAGCTATCGACAGCGGCAAGGTAGCCCTTGGCGTGAACAACGCCTCGAAATCTATACTCTCGAAGTCCTCGAAGCTCATAGTCATAGCCTCGAAGAACAAGAGCGGAAGGATGGGCGACATGATGCACATAGCGAAACTGTCAGGGGTAAAGGTCGAGGTATTCGAGGGAACCTCGATGGATCTGGGGGTCGTCTGCGGAAAGCCCTATTCAGTGTCGGTTCTTTCGGTAATAGAGCCAGGAAATTCAAACATACTAAAAGATTAAGTGATTTATTGCCAAATGGAGAGTTTGCAGCTAGGAAGTTGGTCAGGCAGAGAAAGCACCAGCGCCTGCTAAAGAAGTGGCTGAAGAGGAAGATGCTGAAGCTCAAGCAGAAGTACGACCCGATGGGCACGGTCCCAAGGGCAAAGGCCCTAGTTCTCCAGAAGTTTGCGGTGGGCCAGAAGCAACCGCACTCGGGGCAGATAAAATGCGTACGCGTTCAGATAATAAAGAATGGTGCAGTTGTTGGCGCATTCGTGCCGGGAGACGGATCGGTCGGATTCATTGACGAGCACGATGAGGTCACCATAGAGGGCCTTGGAGGATCGCAGAGGGGGCAGATGGGCTGCATACCCGGCATGAAGTACAAGGTCGTAGAGGTCAACGGCGCAAACATACAGCTCGTAAGGGCGGGCAGGAAGGAAAAACCAAAGAGATGATTTATTGGCAGATGCAGTACCGGAAAGCGTTGGAGTTGCGGAAAACAGTCCCGAGGCGGCGAAGCCGAAAAGGGCAAGGGCTCCAAAGCCAGCGCAGAGGCCAGAGCCAAGGAAGGCAGAGCAAGAGGGCGTAGAGGCAGGCCAAGAGGTGCAAAGAGCATCAAGATCTGCAGAAACTTCTAGAGACACTCTCCTTTTCGACAAATATGATTATGGCGTGGAGATACAGGATCTCAGCCTCAAGAACTACATCAACCTGAAGCCGCTCGCATACCCGGTAACATACAGGAGGGGAAGCCAGAAATCCTTCTCAAAGGCAAACGTGAACATAGTGGAGCGCATGTGCAACTCGCTAATGAGGGGAGGCACAGGCTCGAAGGTGGGTGGCCACGTGATAAGGACAAAAGGAAGGCTGCAGGGCAAGAAGCTTAAGGCTATGGACATAATCGAGACCGCGTTCGGGATAATTCACAAGCAGACCGGCAGCAACCCGTTGCAGATGCTCGTGAAGGCGCTGGAGAACAGCGCGCCCATAGAGGATACCACAAGGGTGGTCTACGGCGGCATAAAATCCAACGTAGCGGTCGACATAAGCGCTAGCAGGCGCCTCGACATAGCGATCAGGAATGTCTCCATAGCAGCGATAATAGGCGCATTCTCAAGCAAGAGGCGCATAGCGGAGACGTTTGCAAACGAGATAATACTCGCCGCCAACAACGACGTCAACTCCTATGCGATAAAGCGCAAGAACGAGATAGAGAGGATGGCAAGGAGCGCGAAGTAGGCTGGTTTTTATGGTAAGGAAGGAATACATAGTTGAAGAAATACAGAAGCTGATGGGCAACCCGGAGAGCATACGCAACATAGCGATAATAGCCCACGTCCACCACGGGAAGACAACACTTACCGATTCATTGCTCGTAAAGGCAGGTCTCATATCAAAGGCGGTATCGGGTGACGTTCTTTACACTAATTTCGAGGCGATAGAGAAGGACAGGAGGATGACCATAAAGTCCGCGAACATATCGCTCGGCTTTGATTACAAGGGAACGGACTACATAATAAACCTCATAGACACTCCGGGCCACGTTGACTTCGGGGGCCACGTCACGAGGTCGATGAGGGCGGTTGACGGCGTAGTGCTAGTAGTTGACCCTGTAGAGGGTGTCATGCCGCAGACCGAGACGGTGCTCAGGCAGGCGCTAAAGGAGAAGGCGAAGCCCGTGCTCTTCATAAACAAGACAGACAGGCTGCTCACCGAACTTAGGCTCACACCCGAACAGACGTTCGAGCGCCTTCTCGAACTGATAAACAACATAAACAAGCTCATCGACCAATACGTCTCTGAGGAATTCATGGGAAAATGGAATGTGAGCGTGGAGAACGGGAGCGTATGCCTCGGCTCTGCCTACGACAGATGGGCGGTCTCGAAATACATCATGGACAAGTACAAGATAAACTTCAAGCAGGTGTTCGAGTACAGCTCGCAGGGCGAGGAGGGGATAAAGAAGCTCCAGGAGATAGCCCCGATAGACGAGGCAGTGCTCGCGATGATAATAGACCATCTCCCGCCGCCGAACGTCGCGCAGGTCTACAGGATACCGCAGATATGGCACGGCGACGTGAACAGCGTGGAAGGGAAGGCTATGACGGGCGTCGACAAGAGCGCAAAGACGAACATAGTCGTATTCAACATAGTTTACGACCAGCACAGCGGCGAGATAGCGGTCGGAAGGATATTCTCGGGAATGGTGAAGAAGGGAGTGGAGTTCCATATATCAGGAAGGGCCAATCCCCAGAAGGTGCAGCAGGTAGGCATATACATGGGCCAGGACAGGGTGCTCGTGGAGCAGCTTCCTGCAGGGAACATAGCGGCGCTAATAGGATTGAAGGACATATCAGTAGGGGACACACTGAGCGAGGATGAGATAGAGCCGTTCGAGCAGATAACGCACTACTCAAAGCCGGTTGTCACGAAGGCGGTAGAGGCAAAGGATTCAAGGGATACAACAAAACTAATAGAGGCATTAAGGGTTCTCTCAAAGCAGGACCCGACCATAAAAGTCGAAATAAACCAGGAAACGGGAGAGCACCTTGTGAGCGGAATGGGCGAGCTCCATCTTGAGATAATAGAGACAAAGCTCAGGGACGAGTTCATGGTGCCCATAACGACAAGCGAGCCTATTGTGGTTTACCATGAGACCATAGAGTCGCATGCCGGCCCCATAGAAAGCAAGACGCCTAACAGGCACACGAAGTTCTACATCGAAGTCGAGCCGCTGAAGGAGTCGATAATGGCAGCGCTCGATGCGGGCTCCATAAGGGACGGGGCACCTAAGGGCATTGTCGCAATAAACGCGATGATAGAGGCGGGGATGGAAAGGCCGCTGGCAAAGAACGTTGTGTTCGTGTCGAACAACTGCATACTCGCCGACGCAAGCCACGGTGTCCAATACTTAAACGAGGTCATGGAGCTGCTCATAGATGGATTCACAGAGGCAGCGAGGGACGGGCCTCTTGCAAGGGAGAAATGTTCGGGAGTGCTGGTAAAGATAATGGACGCGACGATCCACGAGGATCCGGTTCATAGGGGGCCTGCGCAGATAATACCTGCGATGAAGAGGGGAATGTATGCGGCTATGCTGACAGCAGGGGTCTTCCTGATGGAGCCAAAACAGCTTTTTACTGTGAACGTGCCGCAGGAATACATGTCTGATGTTATAACATTGCTCCAAAGCAAGAGGGGGCAGGTTCAAGGAATAGAGCAGGACAGGGATCAGATGTCGATAAAGGTAAAGCTGCCGGTGTCGGAAGTGATAAAGGGATTCTCGAATTCGCTCAGGGGGGTCACGCAGGGAAGGGCGATCTGGTACTACGAGTTCGCAGGCTACGAGAAGCTCCCGGCGGAACTGCAGAACAAGATAGTAAGGGAGATTAGGAAGAGGAAGGGCCAGCCGGAAGAGCCGCCAAAGCCGGAGCAGTTCCTCGAGTGAATCGTTAATTTCGCTTAAAGGTGTATAAAATGTCTACAATAATCAGGAGCGTACAGGCGGGCGCAAACCCGGCTGCAAGTACCTACGACCCAACCAAACCATACAACGAGCAGATAAGAGCCATGATAAGGTCAACACATTCAAACCACAATGCATTCACTATAACCCCTGATGGCAAAAGATTCAAGACGGAAATAGATCCCAACTTCGTCAAGTGGCACTACAGGCAAAGAGCAAATGATGGGATAGGCACAAAGGGTGCGCTGCATTATATTATGGGTACGGAACGCCATGGTGCAAAGGACGCATTCTGGATGGTTGCCGATGACCTGATAGAAGGCGGGTATATCCCTGTAAGCTTTGAGGATCACATACAGATACAGGAAGAAAATGCCGAGAAGATATTCAATATTGTTGGGGCACTTGTAGCTCTTGCAAACCAGAACGGGATGGCCATAGTTGGTGGCGAGACCGCAATAATAAATACGCTCCAGGGCATCGAGGTCGGCATATCCGGGGAAGGCTATGTCAAGAAAGGGCACCAGATAATCAAATCGGCAAGACCCGGAGATGTCATTATCGGTATAGAAAGCGATAACCTGCATTCAAACGGCTATACCTTTGTAAGAGACACACTCCTCAAACAGTACGGTCTCGATTCTAAAGCGCCATGGTGCAACAGGACCGTAGGCGAAGAGCTGACAGTCCCGACTAGGGGATATCTGCCAGTAATAAAGGAACTGCTAAGGCAATTTACTTGTGATTCCGGACAAGCCGCAACCGAATACGCAAGCCAGCATATACATGGCATGGTCCACATAACTGGAGGAGGCCTATCCAAACTCGGGGAACTATGTCCCTATAAGAATGTAGACATTTCAATAAACAGGAAACACAAGCTTGAGCCACAGGAAATATTCCGGTTCATTCAGAGAGAATTTGCCATTGCATCAGAGAAAATGTACACGCGCTTCAATAACGGCATCGGGTACGTGATGGCAGTCTCGGATAATGCCGCAGAGGCCGCGCTTGGTATAATTAGGAACTACTATCCTGCAGAAGTAATTGGCAATGTAACCGGCGGTACTGGGAAAATCACAATAGAATCCAAATACGATTCGGAAACCGTGTCTTTCTAGTAAAGTCTAATAGGCAGGATTTTTTCATTGTCGCCAGATGCTCCATAGCATCATTTACAAGGGTACTGCTTAAGCGGCTATATTCCGCAAATCCGACTCAGCACAAGGTTTAAATAATCTAAAGGTTAATCTATAAACAATACTTTCTGAGTATTCTTTTTCCTGAAAGGGAATAATACTGGATGAAGTACAACCGACGGTGTTATTATGGCAAAATCTTATGTGAAGTTCGAGGTATCTAGCGATGTCGTATCCAAGACATACGAGGCTTTGCAGATGGCAAAGCAGTCAGGGACTGTAAGGAAGGGCGCCAACGAGGTGACGAAGAGCATAGAGAGGGGACTTGCCTCGCTCGTTGTTATCGCAGGCGATGTCGAGCCCGAGGAGGTCGTTATACACATACCTACCCTCTGCGAGCAGAAGCAGATACCTTATTCCTATGTTCCCAGCAAGCAGGATCTCGGCAAGGCCATAGGCATGAATGTTCCGTGCACGGCGGTAGCTGTCGAAAACGCCGGAAGCGCGGCGAACGCGATAAAGGAGATAGTTGCAAAGGTTTCGGGCACCACATCAGCCTCAAAGGGAGCAGCACAGCCAAAACCTCAGCACGAGGCAAAGCCTAAGGAGCACGAGCATGCCCACGAACACGAGCACAAGCCCGAGCACAAGGCGGAACAGAAGCCAGAGCAGAAGCCAAAGGAAGAATCCTAAAAACGTGAGTGATTAAGATGCCGGACGAACCGCAAAAGCCCAAATTCTCTGGTTTCCTGTCAGAGATTGTAGACGTAAACAGGAAGGCTAAGACCGGCATCGCAGGTGAGATATATTCAGTTTCGTGCAAGATACTTGAGGGCAACGACCGCGGCAGGATAATAAGGAGGAACGTCCTCGGCCCGATAAAGATAGGGGATGTAATCCGTCTCCCAGACACAAGCAGGGAGGCAAAGGAGATAAGGGTAAAGTAGGGGATTCTATGAAATGCACCTACTGCGCAAAGGAGATAAAGAAGGGCACGGGGATGATGTACGTGTTCAGGATAGGCACAATCAACTACTTCTGCTCGAACAGGTGCTACAGATCGAGCATAATCATGAAAAGGAAGATAAACAAGAAGGAATTAAGGCAGAAGAAGTAAAGCCCTCCCAAATACGGCTTTTTCTGCATATGGCAACAGCTAATAATCTGCCCTTTGATTAGTTACACATCATTTGGGGGAATGAGTTAACGGCGACCAGCCACGCAAAAAGTCTAGAGAACCGCAGAACCAATCTGATACATCTTGCAAGAACACCTGCCGCACTTTCCCGGCCAGACATGTCCGAGCAACTCCAGGATCTAATCAGGGAAATGAAAACAAGCAAAGTGCCTCACATAACAGTTGCAGATTGGAATGCAGCGTACGAACTTCTAACCAACCCTACAAAAATAGACCAGAGCACACTAAAAATCGAGATTGAGGCAAAAGGCGTAACTAGGGTATTTTCCAGGCATATAAACCGCAAAGAGTTGTGCGAACCTTACGAAAACCCTGTCGGCGGCTTTGTGGAAAGCACGGCAGACGTTTCAGAAATGGCGTATGTAAGCCCACTTACTGCGGTATTAGAAAATGTTAGGGTTCTAGAGGGTGCAATACTGATGGGCCAGCGCGTTATAAAAGGCAACGAGACAATACGCCCCCTACCAATACCCGATTATGCAGATGTTACTGCTTAATCTCCTCTATTTTTATGCTTTTGTCGTCCCCTTTCTTGAATGCCCCTTTTATGATGTTATTTATGCCGAACTTCATCAGTTCGGCCTGATGCTTTGAAAGGAAGACCTTCCGGCCAGCCATGTCCTTTATTATGTAGGAGCCTCCGTCGTCTACCGTTACTATTACGTACTCGTCGCCGCTGCTTACCTTGTAGGTTTTTGCCATTCGATCTACAATTCGCACCTTATGCCCTCCTCCTGCACGACGCGCTCGGCTATTGCGCCGTCCTCGTCATAGAGGTATGCGGTTATGCTGATCGGGTAGGTGTCAGCATAGCTGTTCGGGCGGGTGTATATCTTTATCTGCTTCTCTATCTTCTGCTTCCCCTTCAATATGCCAACGCGCGTGCGGCCAAGGTCTAGATCCTTGTCGTGCGCAAGCGAGAGCGGAGGCTTTACGTTTATGTCGCATTCGCACCAGTAGCTCTTATGGCTGTCCTCGGTGCTCACCGCCAAATACATGGTAGCCTCGGTCTTAGTATTCACCTTGAGGTTGCTGGGTTCAAATCTGGTCTCTATCTTAACAACGGGCATAGGAATCACAATTCTTAAATAGTCTAATAACCTTATGATACAATATATACAACAACGTATTTAAATTTGAATACTATAACAATTACTTCTGGTGTCTGCTTGGAGGTCAACGAATCGAAGCTAATAGAGCGTGAAATGACACTCAGGGACCTTCGCATAACAAAGGAGGTCACTGAGACGCGCAGGTCCATAGTCAGGTGGCTAGCGCTCTCACTCGGCGTCATAAGCCCCGGGGAGTCAAGGCTCAGCGCAGTCTCCGTCCTCGACGCGCTCCTATACTTCCAGTTCGGGGAGAGAAAGGACCCGAACGTGGAGGAGCTGATGGACTACATAGCAAAGTCATGGGGCCCAATAAACGAGAAGACGCTGAGGTACCACCTCCTCCAGCTCAAGAAATCAAACATAGTGGCGAACGCGAGCAGCAAGTACTACCTTGCAGGTCCGGGCATAGGGGACAGGCATGATGCGGAGACATGGATAGACGGGTATCTCGATTACCAAGTGAACCCGATAAAGGAGAAACTGAAGATAGCGATAAGGGAGTTGAAGGGTAGATAAAATGGATTTCAAGGAGACACTGGTTTACGTGCTTATAGCCGCGATAATAGTAGTGATTGTGCTGTTTGCGCTTGGCGGCAGCATCCTGGGCAGCAACTACAATGTTAACGTCTCGCTCTCCCCTGTCGGGCAGAGAGCCGTATATCCCTACCAGACCTCGCAATTCGCGATAAATGTCACAAACAACGGCAGCAAGGTAAACAACCTGCTACTAGGCTTTTACATCAACGGCATATCGATAAGCACCAACACACTCTCAATACCGGCGCACCAGAGCGTAACGCTCTACAGGAACTATACCTACACAGCTTCAGGGAACTACAGCTTCCAGGCTGTTGCAGACCCTGGCCACGTGCTCAACATCAAGAACAGGCAGTCTACAGTCAGCAGCTTCACCTCAAGGATAATGCAGCCGCAGACAGCGGATGTCTACTCCTCGATCCCTAACAGCAATATAACCTCAACGCAGGAGTTCACGCTCTCAGGCCTCGGCACCTACGGCGGCGTTGCGCTAGTGGGAAGGTACAACATAACGCTTTTCAACCAGCTGTTCGGGCCCTCGCAGGGCGTGACCACGAAAATATTCCAGAACCTTGCCTCAAGGATAGTGTACGCAAAGGGCGCCTACATCCAGTACGCAAACAACAGCGTGGCCTACGCGGTCTGGCTGCAGGGAACCGTCAATACACAGCTTGTCAATAACCTGCTCTCAAGCTTCGTGGGAAGCAGCATGGCCCAGTACAACAACATAACCTACACGAGGATCAGCAACACGCTGAGCGTGTGCGACTGGTACAACGGCGGCTGGACAAAGCTGATAAGTTACTACAACAACAGCAGGCAGGGCACATGCATGAACTTAGCGCAGGCGAGCTTCAATTCGAGCGAGAGCGCATTCCTGGCCAATTCGCTGCTCTCAAACGCCAACTTGGTCAACTACCAGACTAACTTCTACTACACCAACAGCACCCAGCTAGGCAGCATACTGTCATACTCCGGGAACAGCATGACCGCCACGAGGCTGTTCAACAATACGGTAGGGCTTTTCGCATCAAGCATAAGCGCGCTGCCGCCAGGGATAAACACCTCGGTCTCAGGAAACCTCTGCTACGGCCTGATATACAACAACGGTACCACCCATGTCTGCTCTGTCGTGCTGCCAACAAGGAACGGGAGCATCACGCTGCCGTTTGAGCTTGTCAAGACAACGGCGATACTGCCAAAATACCTTGTGAATGTGTATTCGCTGGTAAACAGCACGCTGGCTACGATTGCGCACATCAACGCGGCGAACCTCATAGACGTGCTCACAAAGAACAGCACATCTGTAGTATGGACTACGGGCTTCCAGAGCAGCTGCTACATAGAAAACCCCCTAGTCGGATGCAAGTTCTCGAAGTTCAACTACACAAACAGCACCGCATCCCTTAACATAACAAACACATACAAGTCGAGCCTCAAGATAAAGAGCATAAGCTGCGAGCTAGTCCCAGGGTTCCCGACAGACACGATAAACCAGACAATCGCGGCAAACAAGACCGCGACATTGAAATTCAAATGCTACAACCCACAGGTGCCATCAGCAGCGCCGATCAACCAGTACACCCTCAACATGACATATGTCGTGAACAACGCCACGAGCAGCATACCTGGACTGCTTAACGTGACCAACCAGGCGCTGAGCAGTTATACCTGACGGCATTACGGGTTCACGGACAGGCGGTTACACGACACCGTGATTTTGTACGTCCTAAAAGTAAACACAACAAAATGCACCAAATGATCGAATGAACGAAAAGAATCCGCAAAGGCCAGTATCAGAAAGCACCATAATCAGGTCAATATCCGCAATATATGACAGGGTTCAGATACCACAGAACCTAAGGGTCCACATGCTTGATGCAGCAAGCGTAGGCGCCCTCGTGTGCGCCAACTGGAGGGGGCCAAAAATATCGGAAAAGAAAGTGGTGGCAACTCTTCTTGTGCATGACCTGGCAAACATAATAAAGTTTGACATGGGCAGAAGGGGCATACTACTCATGACCGCTGCAGACCGCAAGAGCATAGACTTTTGGCGCGCTATCAAGGCAGAGGCGACCGCGAAGTACGGCAATGACGCTGAGGAGGCTGTAGTCAAAATGGCCAAGGACTTGAACCTCAGCAATAGCGTGGTATCATTACTGGAAAAGATGAGTGCGGTGCACAGCAAAAGATACGAGATTGGCAAGGTGCTCCGGCAAAAAGACCGGGAACTGGCAATCTGCCTATATGCAGACTGGAGGGTCAACCCAAGAGGAATCGTAAGTATAGCCGAGAGGGCGCACGACCTCTCCATCAGGTACAACATAAGAGCCAACGAGATTAGAAAGCTGCACTCAGAGGCATCAATGCTCGAGGAATGGCTGTTCCGCAATGTTAAGTTAAGCCCAGCTGAAATAAACAGCAGCAGCGCAAGGCGCTACCTCCAAATGTTCAACAGCGGCAAATTCATACTGTCCTAGCTGCTAAAGATCCATGAAGTCATTTGCGCCAAGCCCGGTCGGAAATGCCCTTCCGTTCTCAGCCTCGACAGGCAGTCCGGTCTCGTTTGCAACCCTCTGCAGTTCCGACATGTCTATCACCCTGTCAAGGAAGAGCTCCACGAAAAAGCCGTCCTTCCCCGCTGGGACTTTCTTTATCTTGAATACCTGGAACTGCAGCATTCCGGAGCGCCTGACCCTGAGCCTAACGCTCCCATCTGCTATTATCTTCTTTGCGGCATCTTCCAGCATACAAACACACTATGATTTCTAGCACTAGATATATAAAAGTAGGCAGACTCTTTATAACGATTAGATGATCATAGGTTCGCCTGCTATTGCATCATACTTCAATTTCATATACGGGCTCCTTTCAGGGCATGTGGGCGCCCCATTCCTCTGGCCGCTAGCATTCATCATAGCGTTCATAGTATTCGCGGTGCTGCTTGCAATACTCTTCAGCCTATTCGCGTACGTGTTCGGATGGGTGGAGCGCAAGATAATCGGGCATGCCCAGTCAAGGCACGGCCCGACATATGTGGGTCCGTTCGGGTTCCTGCAGAACCTAGCAGACCTAGTAAAGCTTATTTCAAAGGAGCACATGGTTCCTGACAGGGCAGACAAGCCCCTCTACCAGATGATCCTCCCCGCAATAGTGGCGCTTTTCGTGCTCATACTCGCGTTCATACCATTCACCAACGCGTTTGTGGGCATAGACTCGAGCATAGGGCTGTTCGCGGTCTTCGTGCTGATATCATTCTCGCCACTGCTCCTCTTCCTTGCCGGATGGACAAGCGGGAACAAGTTCGGCTCGATAAGCGCGCAGAGATCAGTAATGGTGATGATAAGCTACGAGGTGCCCATGTTCCTGGTTATCATCGCGGTGGCCATGCTCTCGAACGGCTACAGCCTTGTGTCGGTAGTGGGAGCCCAGAGCAGCTACTGGTTCGCGCTCCTGATGCCGATAGGATTCGTGATATTCTTCATAGTGATGCTGGCAGAGCTGGAGCGTCCCCCCTTCGACCTCAGGGAGGCAGACAGCGAGCTCGTTGCTGGATGGCTTACAGATGCCAGCGCGCCGTACTATGCGCTAGCGCTAATGCTCGACTACGTGCGCATGTTCGTTGGCGCGCTGCTCATAGCACTGCTCTTCTTCGGGGGATGGCTCGGTCCGTCCGTGATCCTGCCATTCGCTTGGCTAATCGCAAAGGTGCTGCTGATCACGGTCTTCATAGTCATAATAAGGGCGACAAGCGTGCGCATGCGCATAGACAACGTGCTGAAGCTCGGCTGGATATACCTTACCCCGCTTGCGATGCTCAATCTCCTAGTCACATTTATAGTCTTTGTTAGGTAAACTAGACTGGTGGTGCGATGATACTCAAGCCTATAGGGAAGGTCGCGGCGCAGGCGCTGAAAGCGCCATCAACGCTGCAGTTCCCTGAAGAGAAGGAGCTGTTCACCGACAACTACCGCGGCGTGCACAGGCTGGACATGAAGACCTGCATAAGCTGCTCGGCGTGCGCAAGGATCTGCCCCAACCAGACCATAACCATGGTGGAGACCGAGACTGACAAGGGCACCAAGATGATGCCCGAGATAAACCTGGAGCGCTGCCTGTTCTGCGCGCTATGCGAGGAGGTCTGTCCCACCGATTGCCTTGTTTTGGGGAAGGACACGGACTTCGAGAGGTACGACAGGAGGGAGTTCATAAAAAGGCCCGAGGAATTGGAATGATGGTGTTCTATGGCTTATGAGGCTGCCATTTTCATAGTCGCGGCTACGCTTGACGTAGCGTCAATCGCCCTCATATACATATTCAAGGACGTGCTGCATTCGGTAATCGCGCTCGCGTCAGCATTCATAATGAATTCCGCGTTCTTCATGATACTCGGCCAGCCATTCCTCGCACTGGTGCAGCTTTTCATAATGGTTGGAGGAGTGGCCACATACGCCTTTGTGGGCGTTGCCTCGGCAGGCTATTCCAAGTTCAGGCACACTAACCGCATGATCTTCATGGCGGCCTACGTGGCGCTTTTCATACTCCTGGCGTACAGCGTGCTCAGGCCAAACCAGCCGGAATCTGGACAGCCAGCCCTTCCTACGATTTCGCTAACGCAGGCGCTGGGGCAGAACATCGCGCTGCTGTACCTGATCGCGATTGTGCTTTTCGGCGTGGCATTCGGCTCGATAATAATGATGAAAAAACTGAAGGTAACAAAATGATACCACTAGAATACTTCGTGCTGATGAGCATAGGCATCCTCTCGCTAGGAATAAGCGGCATACTCGCAAGCAGGCACTTCCTCATAATGATGTTCTCTGTGGAGGTGGTGTTCACTGCCGGCACACTTCTCGCGGTGTCGGTATTCTACTTCACGCAGGCTCCCGGCACGCCAGTCCTGCTGCTCGCAATATGGGCCGCCGCATCTGCGGAGGTGCTCGCAATAATAGTCTTCTACAGGTACATGACCGCGAGGGGTGTAGACCTCGACCTGATGAAGCTCTCGAAACTGAGGAACAGATGAAATGCTCGCAATACTAATCATAGTCCCGCTGATCGCAGCCGCACTGCTTGCGCTTCTCATGCGCAAACTGAACAGCAGGCTGGTCGGGTACGTAGCACTTACGGCAAGCATAATCACGCTTCTCCTTATACTGGGCTCTTTTCTCAACCAGTCCCAGGTTCAGTCAATCAATTGGTTCAGCATAGGTAGCTACTCACTGCAGATAAGCACGTCGACTGCGCCGCTCAACATGATCCTTCTTCTCCTGGTCGGCATAATGACGCCGCTCATAATAACCTACTCAATAGGCTTCATGCACGTACGCAGCGAGCAGTCGAGATACTACTTCGAGCTCTGCCTCTTCGCAGCCGCGATGATGCTCTTCGCGATATCGGCGGATTTCATCACCATGTTCATCGCATGGGAGCTACTGGGAATCACCAGCTACCTGCTGATCGGGTTCTGGTACCACAATTACGGCGCGGCAGGTGCGGCAAGGAAGGCAATAACCACGATACTTATAGGAGACATGATGATGCTCGCGGCTATACTTATCATATGGAGCACCTACGGCACATTCAGCTTCTCGGTAATACTCCAGCAGGCAGGCTTCCACAGCGCCGCGATGTCTGCCGCTCTCACTCTCATAATGTTCGCCGCATTCACCAAATCAGCGCAGTTCCCGTTCCACGAATGGCTTCCTGACGCGATGAAGGGCCCGACCCCCGTATCCGCATTCCTCCATTCCTCCACAATGGTAAAGGCAGGGGTCTTTATTGTCGCCGTGCTCCTGCCGTTATTTGCAGCATACAACATGCTGCACATCCTGCTTATCTTCGGAATAATAACCGCTGCGCTCGGGATAACAAATGCGCTTGCAGAAACCAACATAAAGAGGGTCCTTGCCTACTCCACGCTTGAGGATTTGGGGCTTATGTTCGTTGCACTGGGTACCGGCTCGCTTATCTCCGCGATGCTGCTTCTCATAGTGCAAACGTTCTACAAGGCGCTGCTCTTCATGAGTGCAGGGTCCATAATAAGCGTGAACGGCAACGAGGAGGACCTGCGCAGGCTCCAGAATTCCGCAAAGTACCCGAGCATATTCATACCTACGGTCATAGCAGTAGCATCGCTTGCCGGCATATTCCCCCTGAGCGGCTTCTTCGGGAAGGCTGCGGTGGCGGCATCGGCCTCTGCAAGCATTCCCGTATACATCACTCTGGTGATCATAGCATTCGCGAGCAACATATACATATTCAGGTGGCTGTTCATGCCGCTGCGTAGGAAGAACATCGCAAGCAAGACGGCGCAGGGGCTTGTCCATGCAACGATCCCGCGCTCCATGAAGATATCCATGTATGTACTTGCACTGCTTGTACTTGTCGGTGCGATAGCATACCTGTATCTTCCTGTTTACCTTTTGAGTTACAATCCGCAGCCGATAATAATAGGTCCTGTGGAAGTTATGATATCGCTTGCACTCTTCGCTGTGGCACTGGCCATAGCGTACTACGCCTTCTACCTCAAGGATTATGTTATCTTCCCCACGGGTTCGCTGCACAAGCTTCTGCACAACAGCGAGATGACCAATGATTTCTACTCATATATGGCAAGGCTGTGTGGAATTGCAGGAGGAGTCATCGAGAGTTTTGACATCGCAGTGTATGGTTTCATAAAGGGCGCAGCGCATGACGTTGGCTCGTTCGCGGAGATGCTCAAGGGGATAGAGGACGGCAGCACCAGAACATATATAGCAGCGCTTGTGATAGGGCTGGCATTCATATTGATTATAATTATATTGTGATCCAAGATGTTACCGATAATCAGCATAATGATACTTATCCCGATAATAGCGCTAGCTGCAACCGCGGCTTTCGGCCGCAGCCATAGGAAGATACTCCTGGGCTCAACGCTGATAAACATGCTGCTCGCTTTCGGCATGCTTGCAATCGCGCTAAGCACAGGAAGTGCAAGCATATCCGAACAGTACCCGTACATCCCGTCGCTCGGGATAAGTCTGGGATTCAGGATTGATATCATACCCCTGATGCTACTGATAATGTCAGCCGTGGTGCTATTTGTTGCAGCTCTCGCAGCCAATCCGGGGCGGGAGAAGCCCAAGACCGCCAGCGTGCTGATTCTTCTGTTCCAGCTTGCTGCCGTGGGGTTCTTCGCCTCCGCGAACCTGCTGCTCTTCTTCGTGTTCTGGGACATCGGCGTAATAGCGCTCTTCCTGATGATAAACATCCTTGGCTCTGCAAACAGGAAGGCGGCGTCAATCAACTTCCTGATATATGAGATACTCGCAAGCTCTTTCCTTTTCCTCGGCATAATCCTGATATATGCATACACGCCCGTGCATTCATTCAACATAGCGTACATAGCAGCAAACGCGGCGAGCATATCCCCGGCAATGCAGTCAGTGATATTCGCGCTTTTCTTCCTGGCATTCATGATAAACATGCCGATATTCCCCATGCACTTCTGGCTTCCTGACGCGCACACCGAGGCATCAGCCTCCGGCTCCATGCTACTTTCCGGCATACTAACAAAATTCGGCGCCTTCGGGATGCTTATACTATTCTCGATGATGCCGATAGCCGCCCAATATTCGCCATACATAGCTGCGCTCGCCATAGTGTCGACATTCTACTCAGTGCTACTGCTGCTGCGCCAGAAGGACCTGAAAAGGATAATAGCCTATTCGACGATAGTGGAGATGGGGATAATACTGCTTGGCATATCCGCAGGCAATTCACTTGGGACGTGCGGCGCCGCATACCTCATGCTCTCCCACGGGCTTGTGATAGCGCTCATGTTCCTGGTCGTGGGCATGCTGAAGTACATATTCGGCGAAAGGGGAATCCAATTCCTCAAGGGCACGGTATTGAACGCGCAGTTCACCACCTACGCATTCGTTTTCGGCGTGTTCGCTATGGTGGGACTGCCGCTTACCTCAGGTTTCATAGCAGACATCATGCTCTTCGCAGGCTCATTCCAGGCATTCGGGATCTACGGCCTGCTACCGCTTGCAGCGCTCGCGATAATGGGCGCGTACATGTATTTCGCAATAAGCAAGTCCATGCTTTCCACTACGGAGCATTCATTTACTATGCAGTTCATAGGAAAAGCGCAGAAGTTTGGATATTCGATACTGATATTCTTCATACTGCTCTTCGGTATCCTGCCGTTCATACTGCTCAACCTGGTGAAGGTATGGTGACGCCAAATGCTTGAATCTGCAATACCCTTCCTGGTTCCCGCATCACTAGCCGCGCTGGTCATAAGTGCACTGGCATGCATATTCCTGAAGAGCAGGAAGGCAGAGGCTGTCGCAAGCACAGTGCTGTTCGCATTGATACTAATCTCATCGGCATACATGATTGCGGCTAACTATGACGTGCAGATACTCGGCATCTTCCATGTCTATGCATTCTCACTGCTTTTTGCGCTTCTCTTCTCGATCGCCATGATGCTTGTGAACATTCTCGCCTATGCGTACTCGAAGGACTACCTCAACCTGTCGCTTCTACTTTCATTCTCAATGGTCGGCCTCCTGGTAGTGGCAATGGCAAACTCTATTCTGTCGATATTCCTGGGCCTTGAGCTGGTTGCCATAACCACCTCGTTCATGATACTGTTCGAGGGAAGGCACAGGGTCGAGGCGGCGGTCAAGTTCTTCATAATGAGCTCTATCTCCATCTCGCTCTTCTCGTTCGCGCTTGCAATGCTGTTGCCATACAGCCCACAACTTGCGCTCACGGCAGTGATGCCGAACTCTGGCATAAGCGGCGCGTACTTTGCACTTGCAGCGCTCGCGCTTCTTGTGGTGGCATTCGGGTTCGATTCCGCACTCTTCCCATTCAACCTCTGGGTGCCTGATGTGTACGAGGGCGCGCCTACCTACATAACCGCGCTACTCGCCGGGGTTAACAAGAAACTGGCATTCGTTGCACTTATTGAGGTGTTCTTTGTGGTGCTTTTCGCTTACAGCAGCACATTCTCAGGTATTTTCGCTCTCCTTGCGATACTCACCATGTTCTTCGGCAACCTGCTCGCGCTCGTGCAGAAGAGCGTGAAGCGGATGTTCGCATACTCGTCTATATCGCAGGCTGGCTACATACTGATAGGCATATCCACAGCCACTCAGGCGGGGCTTGGGGCTACGCTGTTCTACATAGTGGCGCACACCTTCATGATAATAGGCGCGTTCGCGATAGTGCTGTGGCTGGAGTCTAGCAACATAAGGAACATAGATGAATATTCAGGACTCGGCTCAAGGAACGGGTTCATTGCCGCCTCGCTGGCTGTACTGATGCTGTCCATGGCCGGGATACCACCGCTTATAGGCTTTGCGGGCAAATTCCTGCTGTTCTCAAGCGCCCTGAGCGCCGGCATGCCCATACTTGCGGTGATGGGCATCATAAACAGCTTCATCTCCATCTACTACTACTCGAAGGTGATAAACTCGATGTACTCAAGGAAGCAGGGCAAGAGGCTCCGGGCTGGGCCGTACATTGCGGCAGTGGTGCTGGTATGCGTTTTGGTTGTCGTGCTCTTCGGGATATTCCCGCAGCCGCTGATAACCATTGCCTCAAACGCAAGTCATGCACTGCTAGGGCTTCCTTAAACCCGCATCCGTTACTTGCCGAATGTGTATATCAGGCTGCCCTGCATCGCATTGTTCGTCTGAGCCACGAATATTGGCGTTGGCACCCACTTTGAGCTCCATACCTTGAATCCAACACCGCCGCCAAAATGCATTGTTCCCAATGTATCCTTGGTTGCCTCCTCTACCACAAGCATTCCATTCCTGAAGGTTGTAATGCCATATATGTCAAAGTCGTTGTGGCGCGTATCGTTCGGGTTTACCAGCCACTTGATCCTTACAAACTGCCCAAGTGCGCCAGAAGGCCTGCCGGTTGTCGCCAGATATACCGGAGGGGTCGACGCATACATTGTATTGTCGGAGTTTCCCAGGCATCCAGGCGTTGTTATTGCGATTGGAGTCGATAGAGACTTTACGTTCTGGGTCAGGCTGCAGCTGCCATTGTAAATGAACTGATCCATTATCTGGCTTGTCAGCGTCCTGTCCGTCAATCTCATCCCAAATGTAAGGTAGGTTTGCGTCCAGCCGTAGTGTACGTTTGGATTCCAAGAACCCATGAACCTTACATTATCCCAGCCAACGAAGGCTGACGGCACGAGCTTCATGGTCTCCTGACCATCTACAACAAAAGCTACAAGGCGGCCCTTATAATTGGTGCCGACATATCCCGCCCTGAAACCCATTTCCTCCCGCTCCGATTTCTGGGTCTTCTTCTTTCCATTTACGGTTTCTGTCGTGCTTGTTGCAATGCCCTTGCTGTCTACAAATCCGAAGAAATTCTGCGTGCCTGCGAAGTTAAGGTTGATCCCACCGTCATAATTGGTGTGCCTTGTTATATCCGCGCTCAGATCCATAGAGCTTACGCCACCCAGAAGTGATACTACCACCCCCTCTGCTTTAAATGCCTTAAATAAGGCATCCGTTCCGTAAGAGAATTTGTTCGCGACGTCAGTATCATTTAACGCAGTTCCCCTTATCCAGCTGCCTGTTGCTCCCCCACCCAGGTTGAGTTTGAAACCCAAATCATAACTTGTGGTATTAAGCCCGGTAGTCTCATTGATCTTGTTCTGTTCACCCCCTACAACCCATATGTTGTCATTATTGCCAAGATTGATTACGCTCTTCGTGGCCAATTGGTGTGTGAGCGTATTGGCAAGGCTCTGCGTAGTATCGAATACACTGCTAGTAAACGGCTTAGTCTCTCCTGTAGCCTGTGTCTGGTCCTGTGCGCGCAGCAGACCCGGCGCCAAGGATAAACCAGCCGCAATCGCGGTTGTCACTACGGCCGTTCTCAGCTTTGGCAAAACTCTAGATTTCTTCGTGTCCATGCAAAAACCAATTATACATAATTAGACTAATTATGTATAGTTAGGTTATATATGCCTTTCGCTCTTTTCCATAACAGACTAAGTCTCGCATAAATCGCTTGTAGAAGCGGGTTGACGCCTATTTTGCAAGGCCCCTTAGGAAGAAGCGCTTTAACATAAGGCTAGGGCGGTCCATGTCGCCATACTCGCTGAAGAACTTCTCCGCGCCGAGCATCTTAGATACCTTGAGAAAGACCTCCATGTTGCTCACCCTAAGGTTTGAGTAGTAATTGTGCAGGAAATCGTGCATCTTCAGGTCCACGCCGTACCGCTTCCTCCATTCCTTTTCGTATGCCCTCAATGACGTGCCCTTCTCTATGTTCGCCCTTATGACCTGTGCAAGGACCTTTGCGCATGAGCATCCGAATATGACGCCTCCGCCAGTTGTAGCCTTCACCTGGCCAGCCGCATCGCCGACCAGCACCACATTGTCCTTTACGGTGATCTCCCTGCTGCTTAGCGGTATTATGCTTGCATAGCCGTTCACCCTTTCGGCATTCTTGACTATCGCGCTCACAGCATCGCTTTTTGCAAACTTAGCAAAGGCAGCCGAGCTGCTTATCTTCGCCCTGTCGCTTATCCCAATGCCTATCTCAACCCTGTCCTTTGAATATGGGCACGACCATCCGAAGAAGCGGTACGCTATCTCGTTTGAGAAGAAGAGGCCGGCCAGCTCAGGGTCATCCACAGCAGCATTCCTATATTCCGCCTTGTAGGTCAGGACATACTCCTTTATCTTCGGGAATGAGAATGCCGATGCGACGGTCGAGACCGCGCCGTCCGCTCCTACGATTATGTTTTCCTTGTCTGAAGCTATTTTGCGCAATTCCTCCCTGTCGAACCTTTTTCCTAATGTTATGTGTGCTCCAGCCCTTGCCGCGGCCTCCCTGCAGCTTTTTGCGAGCATGGCCCTGTCAACCACGTACGCCTTGGTCTCCGAGGCCTTTATGCGCAGCCTTTCCCTTCCGGCGTGGAGCACTGCCCCGTTCAGCCTATTCACAAGCGCCGTGGCGGGGTCTATCCCTATGAGCCCAAGCCCGCTTATCGAGAATATTCCCGAGGCCTTTGCCGCGCCATCAGAGACCTCCCTTTTAGCATCATAGACCTGTACATCTACGCCGTGGATGGCAAGCTCCTTAGCTAGCGTAAGCCCCACTATCCCTGCGCCTACTACCACTACTTTTCTCCCCATGGCCCCACTGCAAGTTTAACTGATATATAAACCTTTCGATATAAATATTATTATCATGGTGATGCTACGGCTTCAAAAAAGGGAGGAACTGAAAAAAAGATAACCGGTCCTATAAAATCCCCACAGATAAAGATACAGAACATTGTGGTGAGCGCGGACCTTCATGCGACCATCGACCTTTACGCACTCTCAAAGGAGGTCAAGGCGGTCGACTACGAGCCGGAGCAGTTCCCCGGGGCCATATTCAGGATAGTAGAGCCCAAGGCGGTAATAATACTATTCAAGAACGGGAAGATGATATGCACAGGCACGAACACCGAGGCAAACATAAGGAAGGTGCTTGAGTTCGCCTCAAAGGTAATATCAAAGTACGTCATATCGCTGAACAACCCGGAAGACGAAAAAAGGATGAAGGCAGAGGCTGACAAAAAGAAGAAGGCACAAGCGGCTAACTAGTTATCTCCTGCCTTTACGATTTTTCTTCACATCTTGGAGCGCCTTGTCGAACTCCTTGAAGAACCCGCTCCAAGAATAGTTCTTCATCACTCGCATTCTTCCGTTTCTTCCAAGCTCGCTGGCAAGCGAGGGATTCTCTGCGACTTCCTTCATCGCATTGCCCAATTCCTCTGCGCTGTTAACAAGCATGCCTGTCTTTCCGTTCTCGACAGTCTCTTTTGGGCCGCCCTCGTTCACCGCAAGTATGGGCTTGGAGCTTGCCATCGCCTCGAGCGGGACAAGACCATAATCCTCGTTAAGCGGCGTGTAGAGCACCGCAGTGCAGTTCGAATAGAAATGCCTCACTGTCGTGTCATCGGGATTAGCCATTATCGCAACGTCCCCAACAGCATCAGCAAGCGCGACTATCTTCTTGTAGTAGCTGTAATAGAGGCTGTCCTGCGATACCGACCCGGCTATGACAAGCTTGTAGCCCTTCACCTGCCTCTTGAAATGGTTGAAGGCCCTTATCGCGTACTCCTGCCTCTTGTTTGGCGATATCCTTGATGGGTAGAAGAAGTATTTCTTGTCGCCGCCGTTCTTGTACTCCTTGCAGTCTATGCCGCCGCCAAGCACGCTGGCATCCTTCCTTCCGTAGTACTTTATCACGCGCGATCTCGTATTGTAGCTGTTTGTGAGTATCTTCTCGATGTTCCTGACTACGCCCTGGTCAAGCATCCTAACTGCCTTTGCCCCTAGTATGTGCATCGGCTTCTCATGAAGCCTCTTCATCGCAAGCCTGTAGTTGTAAAGGTCATATATGTCCCTCAGGGGCGTGTGGCAGTACCAGAGCACGCGCTCGTTGTTCCTCCTTATCCAGTGGCTGGGCGCTATGTGTGCGTTTATGACATCATAATCGTCCTTTATCCTGAAGTTGTAGAATGAGAGCCCGTAGCTGAGACCCTGCACTGTCCTGCCGTATGGCAGCTTCTTGAGAAGGCTCTGCCTGCCTATGACTTCAACGTCGGCGTCCTCGAAACCCTCGAAGGTCTTCGCGGGGTCGTACTCTGCTGTGTAAATCTTCGCATCGTAGTGCTGCGCTATCTTAAGTAGGACACGTTCCGCACCTCCCTTAAGGGTGAGGTTCGCCTGGGTGATTACAAGCTTCATAACACCATATAAGGCTCTCTTTTAAGTTTTATAAGGATATCTAAACTATTAATCTTGAGATGTTACCCATGAGGTTCAGATCGCAGAACGCAATGGAGTACCTGATGACCTACGGATGGGCGGTACTCATCATTGCAGTAGTGCTTGCCGTACTGTATTCTTTGGGTCTATTCAACAGCACTGCATTTGGTCCAAGAGCCTCTCCAGGCTCATGCAAGCTCTTCAAGAGCACTGCGATGACCACATTGGAGGGCGTGTGCAACAATGTGATGCCGCAATCCGTTGCGCAGTTCAATGGGGCGGCCTCGGTATTAGTACCTAATGCTGCAAACTTAAATCCCAACACTCAAGTCTCAGTTTCGGCATGGGTATATGTAAATTCTTATGCCAGTACCACAGCAAATGGAATAGTAACAAAAGATATTTCAGGTTCTATCACTAATCCGACATACGGCTTGCAAATGAACTCAGGCGCATTTACATTCATTGCTACTAATTCATTGAATGGCGACCAGCTTATAACTGGCGGTACAGTATCGACAAATACATGGTATTTTGTCGCTGGCACTTATAACAATGGTCTTTTGACCTTATATGTCAATGGCGCCAATGCTGGAACTTCCAGCCTTCCTGGTGGCGGGTCTATAGCTTCAACTACAGGATACCTAAATATAGGAATGCAGAAGGCAACAGCAGCACCCGGTCGTTTCCTCAATGGTCAAATAGCCGACGTCCAAATCTACAACACCTCGCTTGATGCAAACCAGGTGCAGGCGCTCTACACGGAAGGCATAGGGGGCGTCCCTGTGAATCTGCAGCACATAGTAGGCTGGTGGCCTCTGAACGGGGACTTCAACGACTACAGCGGCAATGGCAACGCAGGCACGCCCACCAGTGTCATATTCGCAAGTTCCTGGACAAGCGGTTATACGACGCCATGACACCGACTAAATTGCACCAATCCTTTTATATTATAAGACACATAAACTCTTACTGAAGGGCACAGCTACATACTAAAATTCAGGTAAAAAGCTAAAGAGTGGAACAATGGTAGACCTTGGGGAAGGACTGAGGCAGGCAATAGCGAAGCTCACGCGCGCGACCATAATCGACGCTAAGACCATACGCGAATTCAACAAGGAGCTCCAGAAGACGCTCCTCAGCGCGGATGTCGAGGTAAGGCTGGTGCTCAACTTCACCAAGGCTATAGAGGACAAGGCGCTGAAGAGCAAGCCGCCTGCAGGGCTCAACCCTAAGGACTACATAACAAACATAGTGTATGAGGAACTGGTAAGGCTGGTAGGCCCTACCTATCTCCCAGAACTGAAAAAGCACAGGATACTGCTCATGGGCCTTTACGGCTCGGGCAAGACGACCACAGCCGCAAAGCTCGCAAAATTCTACCAGGACAGGGGGCTGAGCGCGGCGCTTGTATGCTGCGACGTCACAAGGCCAGCGGCGTACACGCAGCTAGAGACGCTTGCAAAACAGGCGAACGTGGCGTTCTTCGGGCTGGAGACCGAAAAGAGCGCGGCGAAGATAATACGGCTGGGCATGGAGAAGTTCAGGGACAAGCAGGTGGTGATATGCGACACCAGCGGCAGGAATGCGCTTGACGACCCTCTCATAAAGGAGCTGAAGGAGGTGGCAGAACAATTCAATCCGGACGAGAAGGTGCTTGTGGTTAGCGCCGACCTCGGGCAGGTGGCAGGCAAGCAGGCAAGGGAATTCGACAAGGCAGTGAAGATATCAGGAGTAATACTCACGAAGATGGACGGCTCAGGAAAGGGGGGGGGCGCGCTCAGTGCATCAAGCGCAGCAAACGCAAGAGTGATGTTCATAGGCATGGGGGAGAAGCTCAACAACATAGAACCATTCGACTCGAACAAGTTCATAGGGGGCCTGCTGGGCATACCGGACATAGCCTCTCTCATAGAGCATGTGCAGACCGCGGTCAAGGAGGCGAACCTGAAGCCCGAGGAGATGGAGGCAGAGGAGCTGAACTTCGAGACATTCTACTCGCAGCTCAAGGCGATGGGGAGCATGGGCCCTCTCAAGAGCATATTCGGGATGATGGGGGCGCCGGATGTGCCCAAGGAGACGCTGGAGCAGGGCGAGGAGAAGCTGAAAAAGTACAAGGTCATAATCGCATCGATGACAAAGGAGGAGCGCAAGAACGAAAGGCTGCTCCACGACCCGAAGCGCATCGCAAGGATAGCGAGCGGCAGCGGCACATCGGAGAAGGACGTGCGCTCCATGATATCGGAGTTCAACAAGATGAAGAAGCTGTTCGGCAGCATAAAGAACGACAGGGGCTTCAAGAAGCGTTTCATGAACCTTTCATAACCGGAGCGGATACGCCAAGATAACAAAAATACACATTTATAGAGGGAAAAATTAGATCGTGGTTATAAAAATAAAAGGAAAAGGGAACGGTAACTACCGTTCCAAAACTGGTCCTTTTATCTTTTCTTCTTCTTTGTTGACTTTTTCTTTTTTGCCATTTGATTCACTGTTTGCTTATTAAAGCTATTTACACTCACTGATAACATATTTAAATATAACTGTTTGCATAAAATTATATTGTATAACTATATTTATCCTCATAAACTGAGGTTTATCAAAGTAATCATTAAATAAAAAAACTGATCACATGGCCGACAAATCATCTTTAGAGAACAAACTGGAGGAACTAAGCAAGGAGTATTCAAAGACGAAATACAACAAGGCGACCAACAAGCACCTAGGAATACTGAGGAAGAAGATATCCGAGATAAAGAAGAGCATAGTGGAATCAGGGAGGGGGCAGAAGGGAAAGGGATTCTTCGTAAAGAAGACGGGCGATGCGACCGTGGCCCTCATGGGTTTCCCTAGCACCGGGAAATCATCCATAATAAATGTACTCACAAGCGCGAAATCAAAAACGGCAAGGTATGAATTCACCACGACTACCGTAATTCCCGGGATTATGTTCTACAACGAGGCGCGCATACAGATATTCGATATGCCTGGCATAATAGAGAACGCGCACTTGGGCGCAGGCGGCGGAAGATCGGTGATAGCCGCGATGAGGGTAGCTGACCTTATAATATTCGTCATAGACATAGACAAGACGGTGCATCTCCAGATGCTTCTCGACGAGCTGAAGGCGCTAAACGTTCTCATAAACAAGCCCAAGCCAAAGATATTCATAAACGAATCGTCGAACGCGATAGGGCTTCTCGTCGAATCGAACAGGTCAAAGCTTTCGGAGAGGGAGATCCAGATGGTGATATCGGAATTCGGCACTTACAACGCGCGCATAAGGATAGACGAGAATATAACCATAGAGGAACTCATAGGATTCGTGTCAAGCAAGAACCACTACATGCGCGGCATAGTCGCGCTGAACAAGATAGACCTGAACAGCGACTACGAGAAGGTGGCGGGCACGCTCTCCTCGAAATACAACATCGAGGTACTGCCGATAAGCGCGACCCAGAACATAAACATCGACAAGCTCAAGACCGCGATATACAGGAACCTGAACATAATGACAATTTACCTGAAGCCGAAAGACGAAGACATCGCGAAGCCGCTGATACTGAAGGCGCAATCTACTGTCGGAGAGGCAGCAGCGAAGCTGCATACCGAGATACTGGACAACCTGAAGTGCGCCTATATAAGCGGTCCGAGCGCAAAATTCAACAGGCAGAGGGTCGGAACAGAGCATGTACTAAAAGAGGGAGACACAATAACATTTATTAAGAATAGATGAGCTAATATACTGCATACCGTGCAGGTGCAGTCTATGGCAATAAAGTACTGGGAATTCGAGGACGCACCACTGAAGGACAAGCTGAAGTCCGTGAACGTAAAGGAAGTGGCGAAGATATTTTTCGACAACGAGACCGAGGCTTACAGGTTCGCAACCCTTCTCCTTGAGGTAAAGAAGGCAAGGGAGCTCAGGCTCAAGAACGTGCCAAAGGACATCCCCATAGCCACGGCAAAGAGGTACCTGGATTTCGGAGTAGCACTGGGGCTGCTAAAACACGAGAACAGCACATACATAATGACGGACAGGTTCTCAAAACCGTTAAGGAACATAGCGACCTACATAAAGGCTTGGCAGGACAGCCAGAACGAGGAGGACCTATCGGTGCAGTTCGCAAACGCCAAGATGGAGAAGCAGCAGAAGCGCGGTGGCGTCACAAGAGACCAAATGTCAGGTTCTGAAAGCGAGGCTAAGCAATAGCCACTGTGTCCTCAGTCCTTCCCCTAAGCAGTGCCAGGTCTGCATTGAATTCCACTTCTGTTTCCTCTATTTTGCCTCCCAGGCCGCCCATCCTTCCAACGACCTTCCTGGATTCCAGCACAATGCCTGTTTCTGCCATCCAAAGCAGGTCTCTAGAGCCATGATCCTGCTCGCCATCATCTCTGCGCAGAAGCGCACGCGGATCCGGAGCTATTTTTAATTCGGTTACCGCGCCGTTAATGAGCAGGAATGCGTCGCTGATTTTTGCACGCACCTTTCTGGCGATTCTTACGCTGCCTGCGTTTGCAGTGTATTCCGCAAGAAAGGTTATCGAGCCGATTCCGCGCATGGATTCGGCTATCCCCTCCTCAGCTGCACGCCTCGAATCCGCAGTTCTCACAGCCACATTACCACCCGATTATAATTATGGCGTTTCTGGTATAAATATCTTCTGTCCTGAGCACTAAGAAAAGGACCTGAGCCTGGGATCTACCTGCATCCCACCAGTTATCTTTACCTTGTCTGCGTCGAAAACAATCAGGTCGCGGTCCTCGGTTATTACTCCGTCAAGGCCAAAGGCGATAAGGTACTCTGCAAAGGTGCCATTCAGCTTTTTCTGCATCTTGCTGAGCATTCCACCCGAGTCTTTGGACAGGCATACGGAGCCAACCAACTCTCCGAACAACGATTCATTCGAAAGTATGCGCGCCTCTTCCTCAGTCCAGTTCCTGTCCAACGACGCCAGAAGAGGAAGCGAATCCAATCTCAATACCCTATTCAGGAAGTGTGCAAAACCCTTCACCGTGGTATCAACATTCACTTTGGTCCTCAGATCAAGCAGATTTAGTTTTTCTATAGAGCAAGTGTAAACAACAGGGGGATTTGCCTTCAGTTCCTCCCTTAGCGGTATTCCGGCCCCATTCACCGCATAGCTTTTCGCAGATTCTTTATCAAGGCACAAAAATACTCCAGCTATGAAAGTGACAGATGATTCCCTAAAGACGGTCTGCCCAGGCCTCCTTGAGCCGCGATAAAGCTGCTCTTCGAGAATCATGATCGACCCAAACGAATCGGCAGGCGGCCTGCGCAGCTTTGACCTGAGCTCAAATCTTATTAGGTCTGTCCTGTTGATCGGCGGTAGCGTCCCTTTTGCAAGTTCGGCAAGCTCCTCCCTCACTATTGACGGAAAGAGCATAGGCTGCGGGCTATTCGCTATCGAAATTGTCGACATTTTATCGTATTATTTATGGAATTTTTAATATATATAAGTTCCTTTCCGCTCCGCTGACGACAAATCGTCTCGGGCCCGCCGGGATTTGAACCCGGGACCTTCAGATTAGAAGTCTGCCGCTCTGTCCAAGCTGAGCTACGGGCCCTAGTAACGCATAAACATTCCTTTTGTGTGCAACCTGAAGAACTTCTTGGTATTCTGTGTGAGAAGGTCGGCGGCCCTCTTAAATTCTATCCTTTTCGCCTCGGCCACTATCTCTATCGATTTCTCAACATCCCTTGGCGTCACGCCGACTACCGGCGCATCGCTCTCCGCCATTATATTATCTATCGCTATTTCTTTTATAATCTTGCCTCTCTTCGATGAATTTATCGGTGGCACGGATATCAGCCAGCCCCTCTTCTCAATCTCCTTCGCCTGCTGCACGCTGCCCTCAAAGAAGTGTATGTGAACCATCTCCATGCCCTTCTCCTCAAGCGTGTGGATCACATCAACGATCGCGTCCCTTGAATGCACACTCACAGGAAGCCTGAGCTCCTTCGCAAGCTCCAGGAAGGCGCCGAAGACCTCCTTCTGCCTCTCCACCCCAACCTTCTCCTTCACCCTTCCGTAATCGAGCCCTATCTCCCCTATGCCCGATATCCTCGTGGCATTCTGCCTTATCGTCTTGATCGTGAACTCTAGCTCGTCGTCCCCCACACCAGCATGCTCGGGATCTATTCCCAGCATCGCAAATATATTCTTGTTATCGGCAAGCTCCATAGCCCTCATGTTCGACTTTGTGTTGACGCCGTTGGTCACGATAGTCCGCACCCCGTACCTTATCGATTCTGCTATCTGCGCGATGTCCTCCAGAAGGTCGAGGTGGCAATGCGCATCAGCCATCTCGGTGACCTGCTTCTCTACCGTCTTCTCCTTGATGAGCTGCTTCGTGTCCATCGGATCATTTATTATGCTGTATATACACGCAAGCAAGGAATAGAAACATTCCTGAAGGGCGTCCTGCCCGCACGGGCTGTCCTTGCCTACAATACCAGCCCCACAAGGGTTTAAATACATGAATTCCAATTTAAAATATATCTTATTGATGATATAATGGCGTCGCTAAAGAAAGAGATAAAGCTGCTCAAGACCGTAATCGCGCTTTTGGTCATAATAATAGCCGCACTTGCAGTGTACGTGATGTACCCGTATATCAATCTGGCCGTGGTCGGCCAGCCATTCGGCAAGAGGCTTACCGGGATAGACACCCCGCTGAGTTCCGGGCAGCTTTCCGTAATAAACAACGCGCCGAACAGCAATTTCGAGACCGCATGGGAGAAGGTTACAAGCCTCTCAATCCCAGGGGAGCAGTATGCGGGCAACTACATATACACAGCGCCATACTTTGACATCTCCCCGCTGAGCGCAGTCCGCGTAACCCCTCCTCTTATAGGCGGCAGGCCCAGCGTCATATACATAGGCGCGATATCATGCGTATACTGTGGCGAGAGCAGGTGGGCGATGGCGCTCGCACTTTCCCGCTTCGGGTCGTTCAACAGGCTCTACATAGGCTACAGCGCACTGGGAGACAGCGACGTGCCGACCCTGTACTGGAATGCTGACAATTACACGACGAACAGCGGCGTCACTTTCGGGAACGGCTATTCGAGCAGCTACATAAACTTCATAAGCGCCGAATACGATTCCCCGATTACAGGGGGCTTCGAATTCGTCAACTCACAGGACCCGATATCATACTTTGTGGCGAGAGCGCCCAACCAGAGCTACGAGCAGGCGATGAGCTTCATGAACGGCACGTCAATGTTCGAGGGCACACCCTTCACGCTGTGGGGCCGATCACTGAGCAGGGGCGCGGCCGGCGTGATATTCGGCAACGCAACCAGTTCGGAAACCACTGGCACAACCAACATACTGCCCCTTACCTACATGAGCCAGAGCCAGATACTCAACCAGTTGCAGCAGTTCAACAGCTCGTTCTCCTATGAGGAGTACGCAGCAGCCGACGTGTATGTGGCGCAGGTATGCGCATCTATCAACAACGCCGCAAGCGTCTGCTCGCTTCCCGCAATAACCACCCTGGAAAAAGCTATGGGCCTTGCATGAGTATAGCAAAATCCCTGAAGGGAATATACATCCCGAAGTATGCTGCCTTCAACATAGCCGTAGCAGTTGCGTATTACTACCTGATAACATTCATACTCTCCATACAGCAGCACGGCATACCTGTGACTCCGGTGCCGCTCTATCTCATCTATGCGCTTTCGGCTGTCTCTTCTGTAACGCTTACAATCGCAGCATACTCCATAAGCAATACGAGGAAGAACAAGGCGAAGATATCAGCGACATCCGTAAGCGCGGCAACTGCGCTCGCTGGCGGGGTAATCTCCGGATGCGGCTGCCAGGCTGCGATACTCTTCAATGTGCTCGCCCTGGGCCTTGGAGGCGGCGAGGCCACGCTGATAAACACAATTGTATCGGAGAACGCGCCAATGATATTCGGCGCACTTATAGCGGCGAACCTGCTTGTTACAGGATATTACCTGAACAAGCTCTCAAAGCCCTCATGCAGGATCAGTAAATGAATTGATGTTTGTATGGCACCCAAAAAAGCTAAGAAAAGGGCCCCTGTCAGGGCAAAGAGGGCGAGAAGGCCAAGCAAAAGGGCAGCCAGAACACCGCTTTACCTTAGCGACGAGATGAGGAGGAGCACAAGCTACGAGGAGGTTCTCCTCAACAGGATCCTATCCAAGGGCAGGCCAAACGAAACGCCTGAATGCGCAATGCTCTTCAGCTCTGTGCTCTCGAGCCTGACCCCAGCCATGAGGAACCTCTACTACAAGTCCGGGATATCCGCTGGCAGGCTGCTATACAGGATCTACCAGCGCGAAAAGCGCTATACATGGTACGAGGAGAGCGTAGCGGACCTTGTGGGCTTCTTCGAGAAGGCGGGCTTCTCAAGAGTCAGCTACAGCGTGCTTCCTGAAAGGATAAGCATAAAGTTCCACAACTGCGGAAGGAGCGAGATAGGCCTTAACGTGCACACTTTTGAGGCGGGCATCATCTCCGGATTTCTTACCGCAGGCAAGGGCCAGCATGTCCCTGTGGAGGAAATCTCATGCAGCGGCAACGGCTCAGAATACTGCTACTTCACAAGCGCGCCCGCACCTATGCAGTTTAAGGCGCGAGATGCAGACCTGCTGAGCGGGCTCACGGAAAAGGTGAAGGCGGAAGCGGAATCGCACGGGGACAGGAGCCAGCGTTTTGCCGAGGAGTATTACCTTCTTGGCTCATCCTCGTTCACCAGGGACGACTACTCGCGCGAGATGAACAGCGTGATCTGCCATATGGGCAGCATGATAGGCTCCTCACTGGGCCTGGACGCCGCAAGGCTAAAGAGGTCAGGGAGGCAGCTCGAGACGTTATTCCCGCTGCTCAACCTATGCGATATGCGCGTAAAGAGCACCAACCCATTTGCCTGCGAAATGCAGTTCAGCGCGCTAAAGGCTAAAAAGGAGTTTGTTGATATATCTATCAGCTTCCTCAATGGCTTGCTAAAGGAGTATGCGGCGGAAAGGAAAATAATGCGCTCCAGCATCGCAAGGAGGGACGGCACGTATGTGGTCAGGATAAGCGAGATGAACGGCAAGGGCAAGAATAAACGATGATGGTGCTTTGACTTGGGGCTTGAATTTGTTGACACAATAGGGAACATAATACCCTCAATAAAGAACCCGACAAGGGCGCTCTCGCTCAGAGAAAAGATGTACTGGACGGCCGGCATAATCGTTGTCTACTTCCTCCTCTACAACACCTACGCGATAGGGGTGAACCAGCAGGCCGTCAACCAGCCATTCCTGCAGCTCATAAGCATAATATTCGCGGCAAAGATAGGAAGCCTCATAACAGTGGGCATAGGCCCGATAGTGCTCTCCAGCATAATAATACAGCTGATATCAGGGTCCGGCATGCTCAACATAGACATGAACGACCCGGTGCAGAAGGGACGGATACAGACGATACAGAAGATATCCGCGATAGGCATAGCGATAGTGGAGTCGTTCATATTCGTGTATACGGGATACGTGCCGGTAGCCTCCGCAGCAGCAATACCTCTTGTGGTTGCGCAGATGGCTGTGGGCGCGCTCATCATAATATACCTTGACGAGACAATGACAAAGTACGGCATAACGTCAGGAATAAACATGTTCATTGCCGCGGGCGTTTCATACGCGATAGTCGCCGGAACGCTCACGATACTCCTGCCCGAGGCGATAACCGCGATACAGGCAGGCGGCGCGGCAGCGATATCGAACGCAATCATAGCATTCGGCCCGCTCTTCTTCGCGGTCATAGTCTTCCTTGCGAGCATATACGCATACGAGATGAAGGTGGAGATACCGCTAGCATTCGAGCAGTTCAGGGGCATAGGCGGGCGCCTCCCTATACCATTCCTCTACGTGAGCGTCCTTCCTGTCATACTAGCATCATCGCTCGAGCTGAGCCTTACCGTATGGTTCCGGTTCATTGCTGGGGTGCAGGGAACATTCCAGAACCTTGCAAGGTTCATAGCCTACTACCAGCCTGTCGCTTCCACTACCGGCGCGACATCGTTGCAGCTCACCGGAGGGATCACATACCTGATATCCCCAACATTCCCGCTTCCCTATTCTGCAAACTACGGAGGGATAGGAGGCTACGGAACATATTTCACATACCTCATTACGCATACTACGCAGCTCTTCATACCATGGGGAGGCGTGATAGCGGTGCCGGAATGGATACACGTCATTGTCTACACGCTGGTGCTGGTCGTGCTCTGCGTGATATTCGGAAAGTTCTGGATAGAGCTTACGGGCCAGAACCCGAAGACGCTGGCAGAGCAGCTCGGCACCGAAGGATGGCAGATACCGGGGTTCAGGAGGGACCCCAGGATAGTGGAGAACGTGCTTAACAAGTACATACCCACGCTCACCACACTGGGAAGTATATTCGTAGGGCTCCTCGCAGCCTTCGCAACGCTCACGGGAGCGGTAGGAACCGGAATGGGAGTCCTTCTTACTGTTGGAATAATCTACATGCTGTACCAGCAGCTAGAGCAGGACAGGCTGTACGAGACATACCCGTTCCTGGAGAAGATAGCAAAGTCGTAGCATGCGTCTAGTGGCTACTATGTTGTACGAGCAGATAAGGCCAAGGCTTCATGTAAACAGCAGCGTCTACAAGCCTCTTGGCGATTCGGCGATGCTCGGCCACGCGGTTGAGAAATACTCATTCGGCAAGATGCTCGACCTTGGCACAGGCACAGGAATACAGGGAATAATAGCTGCGCTGAAGGGTTGCGAGGTGACCTTCGCAGACATAAACCCAAACGCCGTAAGGTGCGCAAGGGAGAATGCAAAGCTAAACGGAGTGAATGGAAGGTTCATAGTCTCGGACCTCTTCAAGAATGTGAAGGGAAGGTTCAACACAATCGCAATAGACCCGCCATTCCTCAGGTCAAGGCCCATAGGCAGCGGCACCAATCCCTCATTCGACGGCGGCATAAACGGTAGGGAGGTAGTGGACGGGTTTCTGGACAACTACAAGAGGCACGTAATGAAAGAGCACACTGTCCTGATGGTCGGTAGCTACCTCACCCATTTCGAGCACGATGTAAAAGAGCTAAACGCAGAAATCATCGAGAGGGCGCACTACCCGCTCCTGGGAGACTATGTGGTGCTCAAATTTTTGTGAGACTGGTAGCGGCAACCAAACAAAAAGACTTATAAACATTAAATTTAATCAATTAATGTGGTAAAAGGCACCGCAAAAGAGTGTGATGTAGATGTTAGTGGAAACAGCTCCCAAATGCACCATCGACAGCCAGATAAATCTTTCATCTGAAGTGAAGGCTCTGTTAAGGGCTTCCATACCGCCGCTTGTAGACAGCCTCTCTGTAAAGGACTTTAAACGAGAATTCGAGGCCTCTTCTGGCGTCGAACTTTCAGGGGCCGTGATACAGCGGGTTTGGGATAGGCGGGACGGGGTCAACACAATAGTCCGGTCGATAGATCAGGATATGTACCATCTGCGAAGGGAATTACTTACGGACGGGGAGATAAGCCCGACATCAGATCATGCAAGGGCGTACATCATTCTTGCAGCATTTGCTATCAGGTACGGAAAGATAAACAAACTGCCCAAAAAAGAGTAATCCTGACCGCCAGTCCGCAATCTGTGCATCAACAAATTTATACCTGCACAGCCTAAGCCGTTCAACGAGATTATGCGGCTACAGCTTTCCTACCCTGTGCTTCTGGGCCCTTTTGAGGCGCTTTCGCCTCTTCTTTAGCCACTTCCATCTCATCCTGCCCTTCTTCTTCCATTTCCTAGGTATACTTCCCAGATAAGCACCATTAAATTTTTATATTTGGCAAGCATTGCCAATGCTTTGATTCTAAGTGAGTAATTAGATTACCAATGCATATATATTTAACTGTGTTACAAAATAAATACGTGATGGCCGATGCATAAGGGTATAGTCGCTTATATCATAGTGATCATAATACTCGTGGTGCTCGCAGTGCTCTACACTGGCTACAACTTCATAAAGCCGTTGCACCCGCTGGCAACGACCAGCACGATAAAGCCCTCGTCGAACACCACCACAATAGTGGCGACGACCTCCATTAACAGCTCGACCATAAACTACTCCAACTCCGTATCGCCTTGCGCCAGCTTCATACTCATAGGCCAGCAGCCCAATAGCACCTACACCACCAAATGCTCGACATCAGGCGCCACTCTCGGGTTATGGGTCGCGGCAGGCACTAGCGGAACCGAGTCCGTGAAGATAGTGGGGGCGAACGGCAGGACCTACGTGAACCAGAGCTCCAATTATAACTGCACGACCTTCTTCCAGAACTTCTCGGCACCGGCGCAGCTATACACAATAACATTCAAGACCGGCGTAGGAGGGGGCTCGTGCGGCAACCCTGTGATAATAATAAACACCACAAGCACGCCACCTGTCACAGCCTATACCTATGTGCTCAACGGCAACTTCGGCAACGGCCAATTCACAGGCTGGAACGTCAGCGGAGCCGGATTCGGAGCCGGCCCGTTTAACATTACCTACCAGGACGCAAAGATGTGCTACCGCGGCTCCCCGTGGACGAACTACAACGGCACGTACTTCGCAACCACATACAACTGCGCGATCTCGGTTGCTCCAGGCAACCTCACATCGGCACCGCTCATAGTCACTTCCGGGAAGCCCTTCCTCAATTTCAGGGTGATAAGCCCCCAGGACAACGGGCTCTACATAGAGCTTTTCAGGGGCAGTACGCCAGTAACCATAGCACACTTCAATACCTACAACCAATCCCTGACCATAAATGGCTCGTCCACCTTCCAGAACGTCAGCATACCGCTTACACCCTACATAGGCCAGCAGCTGAGGATAAAGGTTGTCGGAGACGCGATAAACAGGAATAACTACATCGCGATCGGCGATTTCGCAACCGCAAAAAGACCGATACAGCAGAAGGGAGTGGCTGTGAACATCACAACGCTTTCCAACTGACTTTCTGCGGTTCAGTACAAAAGCTATATCAAAGTCGATGTGATATTATCTCTAGGTAATCCTATTGCAGATCTATAACACCCTTGCCCACAAGAAGCAGCAGTTCAAAAGCATCAAGAAGGGGACAGTCGGGATGTACAGCTGCGGCCTGACAGTCTACAACTATGCACACATAGGCAACACACTCTGCTATGTACAGACCGACCTGATAAAGCGCGTGCTCATGCATAACGGCTACAGGGTAAGGCACATAATGAACATAACGGATGTAGGGCACCTCGTCGGCGACGCGAATCTCGGCGAGGACAAGATAAGGGTGACAGCGGAGCACGAGCACAAGAGCCTCCACGAGATAGCGAAGTTCTACACGGACGATTTCCTGAGGGACATGAAACGCCTGAATCTCCTGATGCCCGAGCTGATGCCGAAGGCGTCGGAGCATGTGCCGGAGATGCTCGGACTCATACAAAGGCTTGACGGAAAGGGCTACCTGTACACAATAAAGACTGGCGTGTACTTCGACACATCCAAGTTCCAGGACTATGGCAGGCTAATGGGACTCTCATTTGCCGAGCTGAACAAGTACCTCATAGCCGGGATGCGAGTCGAGAGGGCATCCGGTCTTAAGAACAACACCGATTTTGCGGTATGGCGGTTCTCCACAAAGGACCAGAAGGAGATGGTGTGGGAGACGAAATACGGAAGGGGTTTCCCGGGCTGGCACATAGAGTGCAGCGCGATGAGCATGAAATACCTCGGCGAGCATTTCGACCTGCATACAGGGGGGATCGACCATCTGCCAATACACCATACGAACGAGATTGCACAATCGGAATCAGCTACCGGGAAGAAGTTCGTGAATTTCTGGATGCACGTGCAGCACCTCATGGTGGACGGCAAAAAGATGTCGAAATCCTTGGGGAATGTCTACAGGCTCCAGGACCTTGTCGAAAAGGGCTACTCAGTAAACAGTTTCAAATATCTTGTACTCTCATCGCACTACAGGAACCAGATGAATTTCACGTTCGAGGCGCTGAAGAACGCAGAGAACACGCTTGACGGCATCTACGCATTCATAGGGAAGGTCAGGGAGGTGACCGGCTCTGAAAGAAAGCCGAACGGCGCATTCATAAAAAGAGCCGGAAAGATAAGGAGCGAGTTCTTTGAAGCGCTAGACAACGATATCAACACGCCTCTCGCCCTCTCGAAGATGCACCTGCTCATCAGCGAGGCAAACAGGGCGTACGATAAAATGTCAAAGGCAGAGGCGGATTGCATACTTGATGCGCTATTCGACTTTGACAGCGTTCTAGGCCTTGACTTCGAAAAGCAATCGAAGAGGAAGGAGGTTTCGCAGGAGGCGATGGCGCTTATAGAAAAAAGGGAACGCCTGAGGAAGGAGAAACGGTATGAGGAGGCCGACAAAATAAGGAAAATGCTAAAGGACGAGTACAGGATTGAGATAGAGGACACAAGCCGCGGGGTTTCGGTACACAGAACCTAGCAGTTCACTTATCATCCTTCTTCTCAATTTGCTGTCTTCCGGTCTCAGCCCTTTCGTCGACCTGCTGCTTCAGCTTTTCGAGATTCTCGCCCTTCATCACGTTCTCGATTATGTACTTCGAGTATATGACCGATATGTTCGCCATGTCCATGAGCATTCCCTGCAGCTCGTGTATCTTGAATGTCATCTCGCCTGTGGGGCGCAGTATCTCTATGCCTGCTGGCGCATAGTTGAACGCTATGTTCACGAGCGGCATGAAGCTGTCGAAGAGCACAGTCACCATCGCGCTTGTTATGTATATCCCCTTGTTCTCGATCGGCTCCTCTATCGAGCCGTGGCAGTAGACTACCCCGCGCTCCTTCATGAGCCTGCTGTTTATCAGGTCGACCAGTAGCGGCTGCAGCTTGCTCTTGTCCGTATCCTGAATGTCAAAATAAAACTTTACCAGCACGCCGCCCTTCGCGACCTTCTCGTCAGTTACCCTGTCAACATCGTTCTTCGCCATCTATTCGCCCTTTATCGATCTTATTGCCTCATCAAGCTTTAATGTTGCCTCATTGCCCGTAAGCAGGTTTCTCAGCTTTACGCTGTTATCGCGCTCCTCAGAATCGCCCACTACTATAACGTATTTCGTCCTTATGGCGCTTGCGTATGCGAACTGGTTTGAGAGGTTGCGTGATGCGACGTTTATGTCCGCCGGTATCCCCGCAGCCCTTAGCGCGTTCACGACCTTCAATGCATAGGGGTAATTGCCCTCGTTCACGTTAGCTACGAACGCGTTTGCGTAGGTGTACTCGGTTGAAGCGGAGAACTCGAGCATCTGCAGTATCCTGTCTATGCCGAACGAGACCCCAACTGCGGGAAGCGGCCTTGTGCCGTACAGCCCTATGAGCTTGTCGTATCTCCCTCCCCCGCCAATCGAGACGCCCTCGTCATACTTGTTCTTGTATTCGAATACAATCCCGGTGTAATAATCCAATCCGCGCATTACCGAGAAGTCAACGCGCATCTCCCCCTTGAGCGCATAGTCTTGCAGGAAGGCAAGAGTGGCCCTGGTCTTCTTTGTCGATGTCCCCTCGCCAAGTATGTTGTCAATATAATCCAGCTTCTGGTCATTTGTGCCGGTGTACCCTACAAAAGACATTATCTGGCCCACGATCCCGTCCTCGATCTTGAGGCCCTTCAGCAGCCCTGAGACGCCGGACTCGCCTATCTTGTCCCTCTTGTCCATGGCCCTTATCGCGTCTATAGCCTTGTCCGCCCCCAGCCCGAATTTCTCAAGTACCTTGTCCGTAAGCTCCCTGTTGTTTATACAGACCACATAATCAACGCCAAGCTCCTCGAGTATCACAGAGGCCACCGCAATGACCTCGGCATCAGCCATCGCGCTGTTGCCCCCCACTATGTCCGCATCCGCCTGCGTTATCTCGCGGTACCTGAGCCTTTGCGGCTCCTCCCTGCGCCACACCTTGTTTATGCAGTACCTCCTGAATGGCAGGGGAAGATCCTGGTGCATCGCCATGTACCTTGCAAGCGAGACCGTATGGTCGTACCTGAGCCCCAGTTCGTCATCCTTGAGTTCGTATATCAGCTTTGTGTCCTCCCCTATGCCCTCCTTCGCCTTAAGTATCTTGAGCGGTTCGAATGTGGGCGTATCAATAGTAAGGAAGCCGAAGAGCTGGAATACGCCCTCGACTTTTTTAAGAAGCTCGTTCCTGAAGAGCGCCTCATTTGGCATCAGGTCACGGACGCCTCTTGGAAATGGTATCTCTGCCATTAGCTCACATAACTACATGAAAAATAAGTGGATACAAGCTTATTATTATATGCGGTCAGCTAAAGGTTCTGGTTTATCCACTTCTTGAGCGCCTCCTTCGGCACCGCTCCGACATTCATGGCCTTGAGCTGCCCCTTGACGATAAGCAACGTGGTCGGTATGCTGCTCACATTGAAGGAGCCTACCGTTTTCTCGTTGTCGTCCGCGTTCATCTTGGCGAACTTTACCTTTCCCTCATACTCCTTTGAGACGTCCTCGACAATCGGCCCGTACAGGCGGCAGGGGCCGCACCATGGCGCCCATATATCCACGACAACAGGAATGTTTGACTTGGTCACCTCCCGCTCAAAATTCTCATCATTAACATCAATCACGCTCATGCTAAGACCCATTATAATTAAGCAGAATAGTTATAAATTGGTTCAGGTTGCGAATCTGCATGCCCATGGCAGATCCCGATTGCGCGTTTCCCGTATTATGTAGGGTACCGACAGGCAAAAAAAATCATTCCCCCAACCGAAGCCAAATAAATACCAGATTTTAATTGGAGTTTCGCCTTGCTTTATCCACTGCCCATTTTAATTCAGGGGTTAATGGTTTGCCTGCAAGCTCGTCTGCGCGTTCTGACTGTCCATAAAGAAGGTAATACCAGTTGCCCAACTGCTCCTGTGTGCTAAGCGGTGGGGTACTGAACTTTTTACTATCAAAGTTGTATATGCCATTTCCCTGCCATCCTCCTGCCTGTGAATATGTCTTTACACCGTAGGGTGTCATATTCCCAATTCCGAAGTAATTTTGAAGCTGCTCCGCAGTCAGGATGCGTCTTAGATTCTCTACCGGATCAGCAGATGCAACGGCAGTTGCGGGCGCATTTGTTGCCTGTACTGCTGGCGGATTAGATGTACTTTGCGTTGGTGCGCCCCCATTAGGTGTTACTGTGCCTGCGGCGCCGGCTTCTACTCCCGGAGTGGCTGCTCCTACGTGTATCGGCCCCTCTTTGGCTCCTGTACTTACTGGTGAAATCCCTCCCACCGCCTTCGCTGGCATTTCAACGGCGCCACCAACAACTCTGAGCAACTTGCTCTTTTTGCTGTGTGCGGCGTGTACTACATCTCTGACTTCTGGATCTGGTGGCTGTAATTTACCATTATCTTCCGGAGCATCTCTTTCTTTGTCGAACTTAGCGTAATACCAATCATTCAACATATTAGCTGTATTTAGGTAGCAGGTTGTCTTGCCGTCTGAAAACCTGTATACTCCCTCTCCCTGCCATCCTTTCCCAACGCCGTACGTCTTTGCATCACTTGGTGTTGGGTTTCCGATTCCAAAATACTTGCTCAATTGCGTTTCACTTAATTTCTTTTCAATTGGAGATACCGAACTCCGTTCAGTGCAACTACCACTACTCTGCGCCTCCAATCTGGGAGCTATCGGGTTTGCAGTCAAGAACCCTAAAAGAGCAAAAGTGGCAACACTTTTCCTATCGGACTTATTCTTTTGTCCTTGTGTCGTCATGTTATCACAATATACTTATGGATTCAGAGTATAAATACCTACCGAATTCAGATATTACAATATCATCAGGGTAGAACAAATTGTTACTTAATAGGGGTATCATTATGCCCTGAAAAGTTAGTGGTATCTGCCTATCGGAAACTATTTATTCCTTCTACGCGCTTCTAATAACGATGATGATCTCTAAGACCGAGCTTTGCTATGAGGAAGATCTTGAGTGCTGATATGGTGAGTATATGGGGAGGATACCGACCGATTCGATAAAGAAGATAATAAAGAGCAGGTCCAATCCTGGAATTATAATAAGCGATGCCGCAGCCGCAAGCATAGCCAAGATGCTCGAGAAGAAGGCTGAGCGGATAGCAAAATATGCAGTGCAGAGAGCGCGCAAAAGGAAGAGCGGCACAATAACCGAGGAAGACATAGACTCGTACAAGATAAGGTTTGGTGATTAGATGGACGACAGGATAGCATTTATCTCCAGCAACGGAAAGGGGCAGGTAAAGCTAGAGTACATACATAACGGCAACGACAGGATACTGACCTGGAGCGCCAGGGGGAGCAAGACGCTCGAAACCGCCTATGACGCGACCGGTGCAATACTCGTTCAAAAGGTCGTAGATCTCGACAGTGAGGGCATAGCCAAGACGACCAAGGATATACTGAATGCGACAGGGCTCGAAGCCGCGCAGAAGACCGAATTCATAGAAGTGAGGCTGAAAAAGCCATGCCCGAAGTGCGGCGAATACGCGCTTGCGAGCCACGCTGAGGCATTCCCCAGAAGCGAGGAGGTGCCCATAATGCCGATATACTACTGCACAAGCTGCAAAGGCAGGGGCTATTACCTTACCGACCAATACCTGGAATATCTAGTGGAAAACAACAGGGAGCTCTTCAGCGAGCAGGAAGTTTCAGCGCTCTCAAGCGACAAGGGCGCATTCCTCGGTGAGCTGAGAGAGAATATAATAAGAATCTTTGCATCCAAAAGGATAATGCGCATAAAGTAGAGGATTGAGAGGATGACCGAGACCAATATTTTGATATCAGAGCTTTACGGCAAGGAGATAATAACCAACACGGGCAGGAGAATAGGGAGCGTTGAGGACCTTATAGTGGATTTTGAAAAAGGGGCAGTAGCTACGGTGCTGCTGGTCAAGTCAGAGGAGCTTACCAGAAGCGACCAAACCTCGCACGAATTCATAAAGAACAGCGTGAGGTATGAGCGCGTAAAGAGCGTCGACCAGACCATAATAGTCAGCGGCGACACCGCAAGGGCGTAATTTTACCTATTTCTACAGGATCGGCCACTAATCCAGAGCGTATGCTCATAACACGCAGAGACTGTTCCTTATAGTGGTTTTATCGATAAGCTGGCAGCTTACCCTAGCTTCATAACTTTTCCAGAAAGGTTTATTAATATATAGTTATTAATTTATTTGAAAATAGTTATTAAGATGAGCGTATGGGGAACAGAAATAAATACGCACTGGCGGGACTTGCTGCGATCGTGGTAGTCATAGTCGCGATTGCGGGTTTCGTCCTGTACAATGGCAATAGCCGTACGGCATCTACCCAGTACTTGCCTAATCAAAGCTCTGGCAGGCAGATACAGATTGTCGCGGCAGAAAACTTCTGGGGAAGTCTGATGCAACAGCTTGGCGGAATCCATGTCAATGTGACGAGTGTCGTTACGGATCCCAATTCCGATCCCCACGAATACGAAAGCAGCGCCGCAGATGCGCGGGATATTGCAAATGCGAACATTGTCATTGTCAATGGTGTAGGGTATGACGATTGGGCACTGAAGCTCATCTCAGCGAGCAGCAACCCCAACCAAACGATATTGAACGTTGCGGAAAACCTTGGGATACCCAACGGCTCAAACCCGCATCTCTGGTATAATCCTGTCTATGTGAATGCGACCGTGAAGCAGATGTACCTGGATCTTGTCAAGACAGATCCGGCAGATGCGAGCTATTACAAGCAGCGATATGAGAACGTGACAGTTTCGCTCGCGCAGATAGACAGTCGAATGACAGAGATAAAGCAGCAGTTCGCGGGCACGAAGGTGGCATCTACGGAGAGTATATTTGTCTATCTTGCAAATGCAACAGGTCTTGACCTGGTCTCTCCGCCAGCGTTCATGGACGCGGTGGCAGAGGGTGTAGACCCGCCAGCCCAGAGCATCTCAGAGTTCCAGAACCAGCTTGAGAGCGGGAACGTGAGCGTGCTGGTCTACAATGAGCAGACCGTAAACCCTCTTGCGGAGCAGATGAAGCAGATAGCCGCACAGCATAACATTACAATAGTAGGGGTGACTGAAACTATTCAGCCTCCGGATGTCCCGTTTCAGGTATGGATGAATGCGGAACTGCTACAGCTGCAGAATGCGCTCAATGCAAATACGCTTGGACAGTGAATGAAATGGGCACACACGAGGAGATTGTAGGGGCTCAGGATCTGACTGTTGGCTACACCAGCAAACCGGTCTGGCAGAACGCGAGCTTCAGCGTCAACCGCGGCGAGTTCGTTGCGGTCATAGGCCCGAACGGCGCTGGCAAGACAACGATGTTCCGCCTGCTTCTCGGCCTCCAGCAGCCGATCAGCGGTATCATAAACATATTTGGCGCAAAGCCCAGACGAGGCAATCCCAATATAGGCTACATACCACAGCGCCACACAATCGACAACGAAACGAACATCGCATGCGAAGAGCTGGTGCGTCTTGCATATTCGGGCAACAAACTGGGCTTCAGCCTATCTCCACGCGAGGAGAAGAAATTAGCTTCTGATACGCTGGCTGTGGTAGGGGCAACAGAATTGGCGAACAGATCCTTAGGTTCGCTGTCAGGAGGCGAGCTTCAGAGGATATTCCTGGCAGAGGCACTGGTCAGCAATCCTGAGGTGCTGCTGCTAGATGAGCCCCTCTCCAATCTAGACATTAAGCGCATCAAGGATCTTGTCGGGCTGATGAACACTGTGGTCAAATCGCGCAACGTGACCGCATTCCTGGTTGCCCACGACATAAATCCCCTTATCCAATTTCTCGACAAGGTCATATACATCGCCAACGGCAAGGTTGCGACCGGTACGCCGGAAGAGGTACTGACCTCAAGGCGCCTGACCGCGCTCTATGGGACCCATGTCGAGGTCCTGCGGGACTCTAGGGGCAATATAGTGGTTGTTGGCGCAGAAGATTACCACGGGGATCAACCATGATACCATTCAGCCCCAATCTGCTTTCGGATCTCCAAGCGATCCTGCAGTACCAATTCATGCAGCATGCCTTCGAGGCTGGCACTGTCATAGCAATCGTAGCCGGGATAATCGGCTATTTCGTGGTACTGCGCCGTTCATCGTTTGCAGCACACGCGCTTTCTGAGATAGGTTTTGCCGGAGCGGCGGGATCGGTGCTGATAGGCATCAACCCTATCTTCGGCCTTTTGTCATTCTCGACGATAAGCGGGGCAGGAATTGCAGTACTCGGCAAACGCGCCACCAACCGCGACGTAGAAATCGGTTCGGTTCTCGCATTTGCGCTTGGTCTCGGTGTGCTATTCATCAGCCTCTACGCAGGTTATGCCACCGAGGCATACTCAATCCTGTTCGGTGAGATACTCGGCATTAGCAGCAGCAACGTCATTATAACACTAGTCCTTAGCCTGTTGATATTGATTGCAATAGCCCTGATATACCGACCACTCCTATTCGCTTCGCTAGACGAGGAGGTCGCCGAGGCAAAAGGAGTCAGGATCCTCCTTCTAGGGGTCATCTTCATGCTTCTGCTAGCGGCTGCGGTATCCATTGCAGTCCAGGTGGTCGGCGTGCTCCTGATCTTCGCTCTGATGGTCACACCAGCAGCGACAGCCGTAAGACTAACAAAGAAGCCGAAGTACGCGGTGCTGATCTCGGTACTCATTGCCCTATTTGCAACATGGACCGGCCTTTTCATTTCGTTTTACGCACCATACCCTGTAAGCTTCTTCGTAACTGCAATAGTATTCATAACATACCTTGTCGTGAGGTTTGTCCGTCCGACACGATAGCAATGCATGCCGCCAAAGTAAATATTATTAACTTATATTCAGATAATACGATCCGATGATAATTTGGAGATACTAAGCATATCAATAGACAACGATGCGCTGAAGCGGCTGAATGAGATCCAGAAAATGCTTGGCTTCAAGAGCAGGTCAAAGATGTTCAGGAATGCGATACTCGGAATGACTAAGGAATACGAGGTGCTTGACGCGTTAAAGGGCAATGCGGAAAGCATTTTTGTGATGACCTACAGCGATTCGAAGAAGAACAACGTCTCCGACATACTCCACAAGTTCGAAGACGCGATAAAGACGGAACTGCACCAGCACAATTCTGGCACGTGCATAGACGTGCTGAACATAAACACAGATGCGACCACAATGCGCAAGATATTCAGCGCGCTGAAGCGCAGCAAGTCCGTGAACTCTGTTACCTACACGATAATAAGAAAAACAGGCAAAAGAAAGTAACTACGGCCTCTTAATCAGCAATCCTATAGATCCTGCTTCCAACGTTTAACGGGACCTCTGTCTTTATGCCTACAGAGTCTCCCTCATCCGCCTCAGCCACATCCTCCTTTTCTATCTGCATGCTCGACACGGTGAGCCTTACTACCTCGTCGCCGTCCCGCACCCCTATAACGTCGCCTATCTTAAGGCTCCCTGTCAGCCTTATTGCCGCAACGCTTATCTTGCTGAAGAAATATTCTACAGTCCCGATAAAAACCGCACCGCTGTCGGAGTCCTCCTCTTCAGTATCCTCATCCCCTGCATCGCTATGGTGAAGGTAACCGATCTCTGTGTCTTTGCTAGGTTTTCCGCCTGCCAGCCCCTTCTCCTCTTCCTCATCCTTTATCAGATCGTCTATGTCCTCCAAGCGACCACCGCTTAAATATAAACAATCATAACCGATAATAAAGTATCCATCACATTGCGGCTCATCTCGATATACGCTCCAACGCGAGCCTTGAGACGGACGGACCTGTAAGCGCGATGAGGCCGGAGATCAACCCGGTTATGCCAATCGCAACGAAACCCACAGAGAAGCCGAACGCCGCAACAACGAGCGGAAGTGCGAGTGCGCCCAGCGCTCCGCCTATGTGGCCTATCCCGTCACTTAGGGCGAATCCCGATGCCCTTGCGCGGGTGGGATAGCTCTCAGAGGTGAATGTATAGGCGACCTGGAGGTAAAGCCCAAGCGCAAGCGACGCTAAGAAGGCGCCAATCATTATCATAAGGTTGCTTATGAAGGCGCCTATGAGCGCCATGCCCAGAAACCAGACGACAGTGGCAGAGAATATCAGCAGTTTCCTCTCGAATCTGTCCGCGAACTTCACCATGACGAGCGCGCCGATCGGATAGCCTACGGCCCCTACCGCAAGGAAGAGTATGGAGTTCGCGATAGTCGTGTTGTGCGCGGTTATGAGCGTTGCGGCATCGCCAAGGAAGCCGTAGTTGCCTATGTACCAGAAGAACCACATGGATGCAAGGGCGAGCAGCCTTGGCGCGTACTCCTTGCTGAAAAGGTAAGAGGTTGGGAATTTCCCCCTCTCGGGGTTGAGCGCCAGCCCTTTCGGCTTCTCGAGCGAATAGCCCTTCCGCACCGCGAAGCTTTCCATGCCTTTCACAATCTTTTCGGCTTCGTCTACCTTCCCGTGGAGCACAAGCCATCTCGGCGACTCCGGCAGTTTGAACCTCAGCGATATCGCGATAAGTGCAATCACCCCGCCGATGGCGAAGAGGACCCTCCAGCCTATGATGAAATTCGGTACGAGCGCAAGCGCTACGAATGGCGTGACAGCCTGGCCCACGATGCCAATAAGGAATGTAAGCACGGATATGCGCCCGCGCTTACCCGAGGGCGCAAGCTCGCTTATGTATGTTGAAACCAGGTTAAGGTCGGCGCCGACGCCCATGCCTGTCACGAACCTCCAGAACGCAAGCATTATGATGCCGGTTGCAGCCGCGTCGCCGAAAGAGCCGATCGCCGTAATCGCCATAGTTATCAGCATCATGTTGAACCTTCCGTACCTGTCGGCTAGCGAGCCCATCAGGTAAGAGCCTATTATGTACCCGATCAGCCCGATCGCAAGAGCGATGAACAGGCTCTCCGAGCCGGTGAGGCCGAACTGTGTCGCGATTGCAGGCATCGCGAAGCCTATGTTGGTTATGTCATAGAATGTGAAGAAGTAGCCGAGCCCGATTATAGCAAGGAACGCGCTGGGGAACGCCCAGATCGGGATGCGGTCCATCCTGGCGAGCAGCTCGCCGCCGCGCCTGGAAGACACAGATTCTTTGCGCTGGGAATCTTGTTTCTCCAATAGATCAAAAGAGAAATGAAGCGAAAGTTAAAAAAGGCATCAGCTTGCAGGGTAGCGGTTATCTGGAAAATTTCAAAACGGCTTTTAGGGCGCTAGGTAATTCTGTTACGTTATTATCTATGCTAAAATGACCCTTATTATGTTCAATTATTACACTGGCCCTTAGTTTATCCCTAAAGATCTCATTGCCGTAATGCAAGGACACGTACGGGTCATTGTCCGAGTTTATGACAACGAACTTCTTGCAGGTCGAATTTATCTTCTTCCAACCTATCGGCCTGGTAAAGAAACTTTTAAGTTCGTCATACCCTAAATCTGCAGTAAATCCAGCGACTAAGACCACCCCTCCGACTTTTACCTTTATGGTTTCCAAATACCTGAGGATTGTTATGCAGCCAACGCTATGGCCAACAAAATAGCAATTCTCATTCGGCGTCCCAACAACATCTTTCAAGCATTTAACCCAGGCATTGAGTTCGGGATGCTCCGTATCCGGCATTGCCGGAACATGAACCTCAAAGCCCCTTTTCCTGAGTTCTGCCTTTAACCAGGGATACCAGCGTGTATTTGGCTTGCCTCCCCAGCAGTGTATTATGAAAACCCTGTTCCCCATGAGGAGGTTTCAACTTCAAGTAATATAAATCCACGCGCCGAGCCCGATTTGTTCCGGCCTCCATCAATGAAAAGCTTTATATTTGCTCTTTTGCCATCTTAGACCATGGCGGATATTTGGGATTTGCCGCAACCGAAAAGCGCCAAGCTTGGCATGCTGGTAGCTATTTTATTGTTATCCATTATACCACTATCAAATGCAGGCAGAGCAGTCAATTACACGGTTGCAAACAGTCAAGCCAGCCTCTCAATCAGTGGCATCTTCTCCGGCATAACCTCGCTCCTCAATAGCTTATTCATCTCAAACCAGGTGCAATTTCAGCAGAACGGAACCTCAACCACATACTCGTCAACCACCTCAAGCCGTTCAACCACGTATTCGTCAACCACATATTCATCAACCTCAACAACCATCCCCTCAAATACTGTATCAACCACATACTCGTCAACCACCTCAAGCCGTTCAACCACGTATTCGTCAACCACATATTCATCAACCTCAACAACCATCCCCTCAAATACTGTATCAACCACATACTCGTCAACCTACTCATCATCCACATATTCATCAACCTCAACAACCATCCCCTCAAATACCATAAAAAACACGACGTCAACCATAACCACCACCATCCCCTCAAATACCATAAAAAACACATCATCAACCACTACCATCCGCTCAAATACCATAACAAATGCTTCCTCGAACACCATTCAATCAACCACCATCCCATCAAATGTCATAACAATCACCTCCTCAAAATACACATCGAGCAGCACTATCAAGCAGAATAGTTCTGTTACCACAACAATAGCGGTGAACAGTTTAAGTACAACAACAATCATGGTGTGCCCTATCGGTACAATCAATTACAACAGCAAATGCGTATCATCGGCAGGGACGATCAACTGCCCCGCCGGCAGTACGTACAATTCAACAGATGCGCTTTGCCTGTGCCCTAGTGGAACCGCATTCAACTCAAACGGCGTATGCGCACCAGTCATCATCGCACCGCCACCCCCTCAAAACGCAAATTCTTTGACAGTCATTACACTCCCCAAAAACGTAACCTACACCACAAACGTACTGGCAATAAATGCCATCACTATCAACTCACCGACAACCGGTGCTGTGCACAACATAAGCGTAAGCATAGGCGTATCAATCTCGACATTGTCAAACAGCATCTATAACATAAGCCACGGGGTAAACAGCACCTCCTTGACATTCGGATGCCCGAGCTGCGCCCAAGTAAGCGGTACAATAGCGGCAAATAATGCCACCGAGAGTTTCGAATTCAGTACCCCGGTAGCGAATTCCATAATTAATTCGGCATTTATAAGGAAAGTGATCGCGGGAAACGTAATATCGGCAAATTCCGCCTTTAATGTCGCGCTGCTCATGAAACAGAACAGCAGCCTGCTGAAGCAGTTTGCAAGCAATTATACCCCTAGCGGGTACACGCCTGTCTTCAATGCCACAATCAACCAGCAAAACTCCACCCTGGTATACAAGGCCCAGTGGCTTGCTGTTAGCAATACCGCAAGCTCGTACGTCAACCTAAGCGTAATCAAGTCATTTTCAAACAACACGATAGCCCAGAGTTCGATGCCTATCGCCCAGAGGGCTGTTGTCCCTTACATTGCGACAGTGTTTAACAGGACTAATATCGCGAACAGGACAACATCGCAGCAACTATACGTAACCGATGTCCTGAGCGGCAACCAGACTACCGCAAGATACGTGCCGACCAATGTAACCACATACAAGACAGCCAATGCAGTTGTTATAGGGATTACCGACGTCGTAACGAACTACAATGATTATATTAACATACCGAAATCACCAGTGCCGATAAGCAACATGTCGATATCTGTCAAGAGGAATTTCACAGTGGGCGCAATATCCATCCAGACATATGCAGCTAGCTCCCCAAGCGCGATCAGCAAGGCCCTTCCGACACTGCCAGGCAAGACCGCAAGCTACATGTATGTTAACAGCACCATAAACGACACGAACATAAACGGCGTCAATTACACATTCAACGTGACCAAGGCGTGGACCCTGCAGAACGACGTGAATCCGCTGAACCTTTCAGTATACCGTTTCAATTCCACCACAAAGAAATGGGTGAAGCTGCCCACAGTGCTGGTGTCGTCGACTGCGACCTCATACACATACAAGACGAATTCGCCAGGCATATCCATATACGCGATCTCTGGAGGGTACCTCTATTCCGGCCTGAACACCAACACCACGATACCGACCATTGCGACTACAACTGTCCAGCAGGCCTCAAGCGCATTAAGCTCCCACCAGCTGTACATTCTCGTGGCGCTGGCGATAGTCCTGGTGGTCATCGTGGTAATCTACATGTACGTGAAACGCTTTACTTCAGGCGGCGACGGCCCGAGCACCGAGATGCCCCCGGAACACGCATACTAGAAGAAGGCCGATTTTAGCCCCAGGAGAGCTCCCGTCATACAGTTAAAGTCTCTCCCTTTGTATCTGACAGAGAGTAAGAAACTCTAATGGCATTATTAAAATTAATCCATTTTCTTATGTAAAAATAAAAAATTACCCATCTTTACCTTATCAAATAGTTTCTGCTTTGATATTGGGTCTATTATTGGGATATAGTGTTCTCTTTTATATAATCTTAGTGCGATCGGATTTATAGTATCTAATACTAAATCATCAACACCTTTTCGTTTAGATACTTGTTCGTAACAATCTAACAATTTCCCTGCAATGCCTAAACCTCTAAAATTAGGATCAACTGCTATTTCGTTTATATATCCAACATGTTTGTATTTTCCGTTTGTCAAATGATTATTTAGTTGGGGGTATTTATCTTTGTAAAGATCGTAGCCCCAAACAAACCCGATAACCATCTCATTCTGTTCTGCTACGAGAATTATAGGGTTGCTACGTCCAAGAACAGAATATATGTTATCTTTCACTTTAGTATGTGTTAAATTCTCATTACCTATCTGATATTCTTTAGTCCATATACTATAAGCCATTCTTACAACCGGTGGTATATCCTCAACTCTTATAGCTCTGACAGTTGTAGTAGTATCTTTATCCCTATAATTTTTCTTAAAGTGCGGTAGCTTTGAGATAGGATTTTTGAATTCTGTCATTTCTTTTCCACTTAGGCTTTTTGGCGATGTTTTTGTTATCATTTGCATCATTATAAGTATGCTTATAACTTTTATACATTTATCCCTCTAATATAGAAAAATATAGACTTCGGACTCTTGGTCTGATTCCCTCCCGGAGCCTTCAAAACTGAATTTAAACCATTTTGTATTCTAAAAACATAGTTAAATTATGATGTATAGAATGAGTTATACTCCTCAGTTGTGCTTTTTTCTAAAGAATATATGTTTTATTGTGGCTTTTTTCGTTTTAGTATTGCGTTTAGATACCATAATTCCGTCCACAACAAAAGTTCTAACAAAATCTAAATTTTTATATTCTTTAAGAGCACGATAAAAATTTTTCTTATCTAATTCACGATGTGTTATGGTAATATGCGGAACGAATCCTCTGTCTTCGTGTCTTGCAGATTCGTTAGGAAATTCACTATCTACCAACTTTTTAAGTGCAAATAACTCCTTATTTTTCTCTACCTTTAGGTATATTACAAAGTTTCGCTTTTCAGATTCGTCTAATTTTCTGAAATATCCAATGCCTTTTATTCCTAAATTGAAAGGTTTGAATTTGACAGATATATCTTCTATAGCATTAGTTACACTTTTTAAGTCGTACTTGCCGCTATGGATCTCCAATATGGTAATGTGTGGCCCTTTATAACTTTTAAGATCGCTATAGACTTTATATTTCTTTGAAAAGTCTTTTATTATTCCAAAGATCTCCTTCTTTAGCTTTGGAGATGGTTGCAGCCATATAGAGATAACGACACTTTTTTCTTTCATGTTATATAAGTTGCAGTAAATGTATTAAATAGTTCTATAAAGTATCTATATACTATGAAAAAAGACACTCTGTCAATTTATTATTTCAAAAAAGACAAGTATAGAAGAGCAAGAGGAGGCAAAACTAAACTTATTGATGTATATTGTGCTTCTTGCAATGCTTTACTATTAGTCTATCAAAAAGACCTTCCAAGAGGCGCTCTGAAGCGTTGCTATCTGGATCGTATTTTTTATCCACCTAAATACAGTGATCTGCAACATGATAAAATGATTAAGGAAACTAAAGAGATGCCTAAATTACAATGTGAGAACTGTAAAGCTATAATTGGAACACCTATGAGATACACTAAGCATGGTGAAGATAGATTAGCTTATAATCTTATACAAGGTAAGTTTATCAAGAAAAATAGCAGTAATGGTATAGGAAAAGATTAGTGTATAATATGGTAAAAAAATGTATTTGTGGATCTGCAATACCATTCAGTAAAGGAAAGATTTTACTCATAAAACATAAGAAATTGAACGTGTGGCTCAATCCTGGTGGTCATGTTGAGGAAAATGAAACTCCGATAGAATGTGCGCTAAGAGAAACGTTTGAGGAGACTGGAATAAAAGTAAAGGTAATTGACCCTAATCAACGTAATGGGACTTATTTGACTACGGATAGGGCGTATGAGCTTCCAAAGCCCATTTTTATAATGCATCAAAATGTTGAATACAAGACAGAAACTCACGAACATTTTGATCTGATATACTTAGTAGCACCAATAGATGACAAGAATACTGGATCGGGAGAGTTTGAAATGAAATGGTTTGGTGAGCAAGAGATAGATGAATTAGAGACTTATGATATTGTAAAGGCATCTTTACACAAGGTATTTGACATATGTAAAAATCTATGAAATTTTAACTTCACTACTTTCGCTTCAATCTATCCATATTATCAAGAACAAAATTGGTGCGTATCTCAATAGTATCTTTCGGTATCTCTACAACTTTGTATCCTACTGATTCATAAGCATCTTTAAGCATTGTGCCTAACTTTTCTGCATAGTCCCATGACCAAGGTCTTTCTACTGTAGTTCTGTAAATTTCTTTCCATGGTGGTGTCCAAAAGATAGCATCGTATCTATACTGTTGCGAAAATGTTATGAGTTCTTTTGGTGCTCCTATGCCTTCGATTTTCAAAAATGCAAGAGGTTCAGGTATTCCTCTGTCAAAGACACAATCGTGAGTTTGTATCGGTGCCTCTCTAAATTGTATTATCCTACTTGCTGTTACTGGTTTCCAAAATTCTGATGGCGCTGACCAGGGGAGCAATTTGCCACCCGATTCAAGTTCTTTTCTTATTATATTAACATTTAGGCAAGAATTCCCCAAATCTTGTTTGGGGATGAATTGCACGCTGCGTTACGTTGCGATGCAATACAACGCATAAAAATCTATTTCTTGCGGTTGATTTCTTCCCAATGGCAG